>Ga0302137_1001110_pt1 | contig 12093 bp, 9 predicted proteins | sample CBN3_SCM_MG_FD_203127 | JGI IMG/M metagenome (GOLD analysis project Ga0302137, IMG submission 203127) | Marine microbial communities from Western Arctic Ocean, Canada - CBN3_SCM | ecosystem: Environmental > Aquatic > Marine > Oceanic | place: Canada: Western Arctic Ocean | collected 2017-09-15 | reverse complement strand
GGCGGAGATTGCTTGACCGAAACCACTTTACGATACATGGAAGAGAAAATGAAAAACGAAGTTAAACCTAGATACGCGTTCAAGAAGAAGTTACAGACGGGTGGAAAGAACGACGGCGAGTTTAAAATTGAAAATTTATCCTTTCCGAAAACGTCCAAATCGTACAACTTGTTGAAACGATATCATATTGCAGAGGACGCGAAAGCGAGCGTGATGCGATTATCGGACGTGCGTTTGGATTTAAAAAACAGCGAAATCAACCAAATGCCAACGGTACAGTACGAGTTGCCCGATGGGAACACCATTGAAGTTGGCGTGGAAAGGTTCATCGTTCCGGAAATTATGTTCAACCCGGCCATCGTGGACGAGCTGAAGTTGAAAGGACCGCCAGTGGTGGACGACATGCAAAACGCGATGTCGTTGCCGGCACAGGTTTTAGCGAGTATTCAAAACGCGGACGTGGACGCCAGAAAGGATTTGTTTGGCAACGTCATCTTAACCGGCGGTGGAACCATGTTTGTCAATTGCAAAGAGCGATTGGAAAGCGCGATTTTCGACCACGCGCCGCAAAATGTCAAGACGAAAGTCACCGCGAGTCAAAACGCAGTCGAACGACGATTCGCGACGTGGATTGGTGGGAGTATTTTAGCCTCGCTGGGGTCTTTTCAGCAAATGTGGATGTCCAAGGCGGAATACGACGAATACGGTGTATCGCACATTCACAAAAAGTGCCCTTAAAAACGGAATGTAATATCTGAAGAAACTATAAAATTTTCATCTACTAAAGTACAATGTTCTTCTTCTATTCGTGCGTGTTTCTCTCGCTATGTGTATTGTTTGTTTTTTGTATGTGTATCTCTCTTTCTTGCGACAATGATACTCTCTCTCTCTCTCACGCGCGCGAATATTATTTTGCGAATCGATACAGTATTCCATTTTACGCCGCAGTTAATTTCCTCTTCTTGTTCATCATCTTATTCATCTCGTCCGCTCTCATCTTCTTCTTCAATCCGTCCAATAAAGCTCTGAACTCCTTCTCCTCCACCCCATTCGCCTCATCTCTTTCGATTTCCAATTGTTTCATCAAATCTTTCTCCTTCACGCTGCTCCCTTCGCATATAGTCGCCGCGATATCGCGAAACGCACGCTTGCGTTTCAACCACGTCTCACAATGCGTCACGAATTTCTTTTCCGTTTCCTTTTGCGCTTTCATGGCTTCTTTTAGCGCGTCTTTTTCGCCTCCTCCTCTTTCTTCATCTTTTTTCTTTTGTTGCGCGATCAACTTCTCCTTCAACGGTTTCACCTTGTTCATAATCTCTCCGTTCTCTTTCGTTTTTTTCGTCGTTTCCTCTCGAATTTCCTTCACTGAAATCTGATTCTTATGCGTCTGCAACTCTCGCATCTTCCTCTGAATCTCTTGCTTCTTCGCCATAACTTGCTCCGTTTTCGTTTTCACCTCGAATTCCAACGCGTTCACCTCTTCTTTTCCCAAAACATCCTCCGGTTGCAACGCGTAATACAGTTTTGATTTCCCACTCTCTTTAAACGATAATTTCTTCTCCTCGACCAAATTATCTAAATACCTCTGCGCGGTGGCTTTTTTCACGCCTTCTTTTTGCAATGCGTCCGCGAGGTTGGTCGCGTTGAACGGACGGTTCTGTTGCGTGCAATATAAAAGGACTAAATCCTTCGACATTTTTGTTTTTTCTCTGTTGTTGTTGTCGTTGTGTGTAAATAATGTGAGAGAAGAAGAAGAATTTTGAATTTTCTTTGTTGTTGTTGTTGTTGTGCGGGAAAATGGATCGACCACTCAATATTTAGTGTCTCTGTAGAAAATGGAGCGGCGTCGTCGAAAAGTTTTCATCATCATCATCATCATCATATCGGATCTTCGCATTAAAACGTTAAAAACGAGCCCGGATAGAATAAGCGCGTTATTCAATTTAGCTCAATTCGCGAAGAGGAGGATATTTCTTTCGAGAATCTGACGTTATATCGATCGTGACTCGTTCGCACGCGGAAGAAAAAAGGAGGAATTGTTCGCGTCTTTTTTTTTAATTCTTCGCGCATAACTAAAAACACCAGCTTTAAATTACTGTGTGGCTTAAAAGTTTTACCCTCGATTCCGAAGAAGAAAGTCTTTGTTTGATATACACGCGAATACAAAAAGCGCGAGATTTAATATAAACAGAGAGAAAGAGAGAAGATGGGCACCATCAACCAAGTCATCGAGAGAGGATGCACCATGCTCGTCCATTTCGACAAGTCTGCGTCCTCGAAAGAAATCAAAGAGTCACTAGAAACCGGATCGAACGAAGAAAAGGCGGACGCGATGAAGAAAGTCATCTCGTTGTTAATGAACGGCGAACACTTACCGCAGATTTTCATCACCATCGTTCGATACGTTTTACCGAGCGAGGATCACTCGGTGCAAAAGTTGTTGCTGTTGTACATGGAGATTATTGAAAAGACGGACAGCGAAGGAAAATTGCTTCCGGAAATGATCTTGATTTGCCAAAACTTGAGGAACAATTTGCAGCACCCGAACGAGTTTATTCGAGGGTCGACGTTGCGATTTTTGTGTCGATTGAAAGATCCAGAGTTGATCGAGCCGTTGATTCCGTCTATCGTGCAAAACTTAGAGCATAGGCATCCGTACGTGCGAAGGAACGCGGTGATGGCTATTCATAAGATTTACACCGAAACGCCCAGAGGCGAGATTATGATTCAAGACGCGCCGGAGATTGTCGAGCAGTTGTTGAATGGTGGAGAGTCGGATTTGAGTACGCGACGTAACGCGTTTTTGATGTTGTATCATTCGGATCAAGATCGTGCTGTGCAATATTTAATGGCCAATTTGGAATCTGTCGCTAACTGGGGCGATATCCTACAAACAGTAGTTTTGGATTTGGTTAGAAAGGTGTGTCGAACAGATCCGTCGCAAAAAGGGAAGTACATTAAGATTATTTTGATGTTGCTGCAAACCAACAACACTTCTGTGATTTACGAGTGTGCGAATACGTTGGTTGCGTTGAGTAACGCGCCGACTGCGATTAAGGCGGCGGCGAATTGCTATTGCCAACTTATCGTCTCGCAAGGCGACAACAACGTCAAGTTGATCGTGTTGGATCGATTGGCGGATTTGAAAAAGAATCACAGAGAAGTGATGCAAGATATGGTTATGGATATTTTGAGAGCGGTGGCATCTCCGTCCGTGGATATTCGTCGAAAGACGTTGGATATTGTTTTGGATTTGATCAACTCGAGGAACATTGAGGAGGTGGTTACCGCGTTGAAGAAGGAAATTATCAAATCGCAAAGCGATACCGGTTTAGGTGCGAGCGAGAAGAACGCGGAATATCGACAAATGCTGGTGCAGAGCGTTCACGCGTGCGCGGTGAAATTCCCGGACGTTGCCGGTTCTGTCGTGCACATGTTGATGGACTTTTTGGGCGATCCGAACACGGCGTCAGCGTTGGATGTGATTATGTTCATTCGAGAAATCGCGCAAACGAATAGCGGTATGCGCGCATCGATTTTGCAGAGATTGTTAGATTCTTTCTACTCGATTCGATCGAGTCGAGTGTGTGCGACGGCGTTGTGGATTATCGGCGAGTATTCCGAAACGAGAGAACAAGTCGAAGAGGCGTTGGCGACGTTGAAATCGAGTTTAGGCGAAACGCCATTCTTTGAGCCGCCCTCGGACGAACGATTCGTGGATGATGCGGAGGAAGAGAAGGAAGTGTACGAGTCTGGATCGAAGCGACCGATAGTTTTAGCCGACGGTACGTACGCCACGCAAACGGCTGTTCAAACCTCCGGAGGAGGCCCTTCGACGCCAAACTTGAGAGCGTTGCTTTTATCCGGCGACTTTTTCTTGGCTGCCATTTGTGGCGGTACGTTGACCAAGCTCGGTTTGAGGTACATGAAGAGCAACACGTTTTCGGAAGAGGAAAAGAACCGAACGCAAGCGGAGGTTATGCTGTACATTGTCGCCATCTTGCGCTTGGGGAAATCTCACGTCGTCGCCCACGAGATGGATTACGACTCGACCGAGCGTTTGACGCAGTGCTTTGCGGCGATAGAGTCTCCGGAATCCGAAACCACACGAGTCTGGCTGGAAAATTGCCGAGAATCTTTCTCATTGATGATCAGCGAAAAACTCGAAAACGACGCGAAAGAACGAGAGAAGAAGGAAGAAAAGCCAAAATCTCAAGCGGATGATTTGATTGACTTCTATCACTTGAAATCAAGAAAAGGTTTATCGCAAGTCGAATTGGAAGATGCCGTGGCGACTGATTTACGCCGAGCGACTGGGTTTAACGACCCAGACGCGGCCTCAAACGCTAGAGATTCCAAGTTGAACAGAGTCTTGCAGTTGACAGGCTTTTCCGATCCGGTGTACGCCGAGTCCTACGTCACTATTCACCAATACGATATCGTCATGGACGTCACCGCGACGAACAGAACGAACGAAGTCTTACAAAACGTGTGCTTAGAGCTCGCGACCATGGGTGACTTAAAACTTGTGGAAAGACCGCAAAACTATACCTTAGCCCCGGGAGAATCGAAACACATTCGCGCGAATATTAAAGTTTCGTCCACGGAAACTGGCGTCATCTTTGGCAACATTGTCTATGAATCCAGAAACGAGGATCGCAACGTCGTCGTCTTAAACGACATCCACATTGATATCATGGATTACATCTCCCCGGCATCGTGCGCGGACATTGCGTTTAGAAACATGTGGGCCGAATTTGAATGGGAAAATAAAGTCGCCGTGAACACGAAGTTTACGGATGTGAAAGAATACCTGGACCACGTGGTGAAGAGTACAAACATGAGGTGCTTGACTCCCGAGTCGGCGTTGGACGGCGAGTGCGGATTTTTAGCCGCGAACTTGTACGCAAAGAGCGTCTTCGGTGAAGATGCTTTGGTGAACGTCTCTGTAGAAAAAGATAAAGATGGAAAACTTGGCGGATACATTCGTATCCGATCCAAGACGCAAGGCATTGCGTTGAGTTTAGGTGATAAAATTACTTTGAAGCAAAGAGGGCCGGAGAAGTAATTTTGATAATAAGAGTATGAAGAGATTAATATAAGACTAAGGAAAGGATTGGCTTTTAAATATATACATATAACGTAAACATAATCACAAGCACATGTATAACGCGTCGTCTTTGATTATCGATTGTATACGTCTTTTTTTTTAATGACATCGTGACTACCAGGTTAACTAAAAAGAAACTACGTTAGAAATACACACGCTTTTAAGCTTTGTACGTCCCTCCGGTAATTTTCACATCGCCTTCCAACTCGGGCACGCCTGAATTCCGCGATAAAAACTCTGGAAAAACTTCCTGACACTCCCCTACGCACGCGGGCGCAAATCTGACGTACCCACACACGCGTTCGTAACAAAACTGCACGAATCCCCAGAGTTGATCGAACTGCGCGTCTCTCGCTTTCGACAACTTTTCCAGAGATTTCGGATTCGTCTTCATCACATTCCTCTTCCCGTCATCCGGTTCTCGCTCGAATTTCACTGATTGCGCGTCCAATACCGGAATATTCGACACCCAATTGTCCACCAAATTCCTCCCAAACACTCTCGACCGTTCCAACTTATCTAAACTATCGTTCACGTACGTCTTTTCTTTCTCCGAGTTGACGTACACCGCCGGTTTATATTGCTCGCCAACTTCCGAGTATTGCCCTTTACTCGCATTTTTCGGGTCGAAATGTTTAAAATACACTCTCATGATGCGCTCAAACGGAACTTTCTCGTCGTCATAGGTGACTTTCACGCACTGTTTCCCATCGCACGTTCCAACGTCCACGAGCGAAACGCCCGCGTACGTCAAGTCTTGATACTCTCTTTCCAAAAAGGAGTAGTTCCCAGAGGCGAGATAGTTTGTTATTTGCGCCGCTTCCGCCGGTTGGACAACAGGGTTCATCATCATCATCATCATCATCATCGTTGTCATCGTCGTCGACGTCGTTGTCGCGAGAGTGGTAGGTGATGATGATGAGGAGGAGGAGGATGAGGAGGATAATGCGCGCGAGGATGCAAATCTTTTTTGTAGTCTTCTTTTCCTAGGTATCGTCATCATCGACACCGACGACGTACACGACGACGACGAAGAAGAAGAAGAAGAAGAAGAAGAAAAGGACGAGGACATCTGTCTCGAATGATGATGATGATAATACTGATGATGCTGTTTTGTGTCCGTTGTACTACTACTACTGCTACTACTCGTTGTACGAGCGATACTCACAAAGGTCATCATCATTAATAAATAAGTATATCCTTTAAAAGTGATGAGTGAAGAAGGAGAAGGAGAATTGTTCACGGCAAAATTTTTTAATTTTTTTCGCAAAAAAAGAAGACAAAAGAGAAGACATTTGCCTGAGAAAAAAAATGCCTCTCCAAACAACCACCTTCTTCTCGGCGTCGCCGCCTCTCCCTTACTTTCGTCGTCGTCGAGCTTTTACAGCGTTGGGTTCTCCTTCTCTTTCTTCTCTTTCTTCTCTCGTAGCAAAAAGCGAGAAGAATACTTCTTACGCTTCTTCTTCTGGAGCAGCGACGAGAAGAAGACTTTTAAAGGGGAGGCGTCGATTTCGAGCGACGACGACGGCGGTGCACCCCGAGAGCAACAAGAATAACAACAACTTTAGAGAAGAAGAAGAAGAAGAAGAAGAAGAAGAAGAAGAAGCAACAACAACAACAACAACAACAACACCTTCACCTTTTATTAATAAAATCGAACGGAAGCAAAGAGGCGCGTGTTACGGGTGCGGCGTGAAAATCCAAACGGTTTCACCGTCCGCCGTCGGTTTCGTCTCCGAACTCGACTACGAGACGAAGAAGAAAAATAAGCAGTTGGATTTACTGTTATGCCTGAGATGCTCGAATTTATCGAACGGGCAAATGATTAACGCGGTAGTTGGCCAAGGCGGACAGAAAATCGAGACCGGGTTAATCACTCCGGAAGAGTTGAGAGAGACTTTGAAAGATATTCGCGGTAAGAAGGCGCTGGTGGTGAAGATTGTCGATTTGACTGATTTTCACGGGTCGTTTCTTCCGAAGATACGAGATTTAGTCGGGAGTAATCCGATTTTGTTAGTCGTGACGAAGTGCGACGTTATTGGGAAAGGGTTCGCAATGGAAAACAACGAGAGTTTAATCGAGTACGTGATCGAAGAATGCGCGAAGAAAAAGTTGACTCTGGCGGGAGATCCGATTTTCGTCGCCGCGAGGAAGCCGGGATCCTCGAGAAGTAATAGCAGCGGTAACGATAATACTGCACCCGGAACGAGAGGAATACGGGGAGAAGATTTGAACGGGATGAGAGCGGCCGTGTTGACGACTATTCGCGAACGACGAGGGAGAGACGTGTACGTGGTTGGATCCGCGAATGTGGGGAAATCGACGTTCGTGAGAGAATTCACGAAGGTGTTGAGGACGGAAATGGGAAATTATTTCGCGCCGTCGAAGAGGTTACCGACGACGAGTTCTATGCCGGGAACAACTTTAGGTGTCATTCCAATCAAAGCGTTCGAAGATAAGAAGAGTTTATACGACACGCCGGGGGTGTTTTTACATCACAGAGTGAATTCGTTATTAAACGGGGAGCAAATGAAGTCGCTGAAATTAGGCGGCGATTTGAAAGTGTATCGAGCGCCGGTGTCGCAACAAGACGGCAGCAGCAGTAATAGCAACGTTAATAGCAGCAGCAACAGTAGTGAAAAGTTGAAGAATGTTTCGTTTGATTGGAACGGGTTGGTTCGATTAGATATCCTCGACGCTCCGGAAACGGACGATTTGAACACGGTGAACGTTTCGTTTTACGGACCGAAGAAGATGCGCATATTTAAGTCTACGATTGACGACATGCAAAAACACGCCGATGGTGGAGATAAAACGTGCGTATTTGATGAAAGTGCGCCCACTCGAGAGTTTTACCAATCGCTTCCAAGCTTGCGCGTTTCCAGAGAGGTGGAGATTAGTCTAGACGATTACAAAGGAAAAGATCTTTCGATTTCTGGTTTGGGCGGATGGATCCGCGTCGTTCGCGAAAGAAATCACACCAAATATACAAACTCGCCCGGTGCAAAAGGAAGTATCACCGTGCGTGTTTGGTCGCTACCTGGCGTGGAGGTGTTTGTTCGAGACGTCATGCCGATTTGATTATCGAACTTTTTTATTTGCATACAAAGTTTGATGCTCCGATGTAGTATGAATTGACAGCGACTTGAGGAGGAGTTTTCTCGAAAAAATAATTAAAAAAAGCGTCAGTTACAAATACAGACAGACATGGAATCAACTCCAGTCGACGACGACGACGACTACAACGAAGGCGAAGACGTAAAGCTCACGGCGAAAGAGTATCTCGACCTCATCAAGTTCCACAATGATCCCAAAGGTCCTCTCAAATATACGTTCGTCGATGAAGATCCCATAACGGGCGAAGACGTAATTTCCGAAGGCGAAACTGAAAACTTAGACGTAAAAAAGTGTACGAATGGAAGTTTAGACTTTGACGACGTCCCCGAAGCCACTCCAGAACAGAAGAAGAATAACGGTTGGACGAAGAACTGGCCAACCGTGTGGCGTTCGCACGAGGAAGATCTAAAGAATTTCAAACCTGAAGAGAGAGAGCAATGGAGGATGAAAGAGATGGAAGGCGAAAACGACCGCGTGCAGTGGTTCGATCTCACCGGCGGAAAGCGAGTGATCGAGGCGAAACAGAGAGCGAGGATCGAGAGTTGCCGTCACGATACGAAGAATTTGAAGATTTGGAGAAAAGAGGCGCGAGAGGAGATTGCTCTCATGCAAAGTCTTCGCAAAGAGCACGGGCTCGTCGATGACGACGGAGAAGAAGGGAACATGGGCCCGAGAGAAACAGTGGCGCCGGCGGCGGCGCCGACTGCATTTCTTCGATACGATATCGACGAAGAGAAGATCAACATTCCTTTATTAGGCTTTGGTACTTGGAAATCGAATCCTGGTGAAGTGCGTAAAGCCGTCGAAGTCGCTTTGAAGTGCGGTTATCGACACATCGATTGCGCTTCCATATACCAAAACGAGGATGAAGTCGGCGACGCGCTCGAACACGTTTTCAAGACAACAACGTTGGTCCGCGAAGACGTTTTCATTACCTCCAAAGTCTGGAACGACATGCATAAATACGAGCAAGTGTTACCAGCGGTTCAAAAAACGCTTCGCGAGTTGAAATCTGATTATCTCGATCTCTATCTGATTCACTGGCCGGTTACCGATTCGAACACGCGATATATCGATCCTCCGATTGAAGTCACATGGCGCGCGATGGAACGACTCGTGGATATTGGCGCAGTCCGTGCAATCGGTGTTTCAAACTTTTCCGTCAAGAAGTTGAAGCACATTTTGAGCTTTTGCAAGATCAAACCGGCAGTGTGTCAGGTAGAGATTCACCCGTATTGGCGCCAAACGGAAATTCTTGAGTTTTGCGAGCAGAACAAAATTCACGTCACGGCATATTCGCCGTTGGGGAGTCCGGACTCCGCATCGGTTTTGGGGAGAAGTGGACCAAACTTGATGGACGACGCGGCCGTGAAAGAAGTCGTATCGTCGGACGAGGCCAACAAAAACATCGGGCAAGTTCTCGTTCGTTGGGCGTTACAAACTCGACCGAAAAGCTCAGTATTGGTGAAATCAATCAATCCGGAGAGAATCAAGTCGAATTTAGACGTGTTCGATTGGCAGCTCTCAAATGAGTCCATCGCGACGCTTTCGAGTTTACCGACGCAGAAACGAATGGTGGACGGTTCTTTTATCAAATTAGAATATGATTTGTGGGACGAAAGAGTCGACGAGAAATCGTCCTACGGCGGTGCCATGCCTTCGGAAACATTCGTCACGGCGGAAACGTTCGACAGAGACGGGAGTAAAAGCAGTAAGTTACACCCAGGATTCGTCAAAAGCGCAGCATTAGCTGGGAGAAGGAAATCTGCGGGGGTGCCGTCTACGATCAAAGAAAATTTGAACGATTCCTCTTCCTCCGACGACGATATCGAAGATCCACGAAAGGCTTTACGTCAGTTGAAAAATCTCTCGACGCGAGGCCAAGCGGCGATGCGCTAATTCTTCTTCTTCTAAAATACACTACTACTAACACTAACACTAACACTAACGCTATATTCATATCTTCTTTCGCATCAGCAAATCTCGTCGCAAAAAGTTTGAGCTGCGTTCCTCGTACCCTATATTTTCGTATAATCGAATGACGCCAACTTTTCTGGTCGATACGTGTAAGTAAACTTCTTCGCGACCCATCTCTTTACACAAACTCTCCCCGCATAACATCAACTTTTCGCCCAATCCTCTTCCTCTGCATCTCGTTTCGATGACTAAATCTGATATATACCCGCCGTCGTCGGTGAACTGCAACGCTCTGTCAAAGTCATCTCTCCTGGTTTCCGGCGTGTTGGAGACGCCCACCACTCCGACGCAGGACGACGAACATTTTTTACTCTTTTCCTCGTCGTCTCGCACCAAGACGATGTACGCTCCTCGTGGAAACGCGTCTATGCTTTTCTCTATGTATTTCTTCAGCTCTCTTTCTTCCGTGGGAAACCCAGCTAATTTACTTCGCATCAATAAAGATGCGACTGCGGGGATGTCGTCCACGTCACACGCCCGACACGTGTACTTGACCCCGTCATTCGTCGTGAACGTTTTCTTCCACTCTTTTCGAGAAGGTACCGTCGTTGGGTAGGGGAGTGCGTCTGTGAATGGATTTGATTGCGAAGCCGTTCCCGCGCGTGCTTCTCCTTTTGTTCTTCTCCTGTTTTTACATTGGCGATAGTAATGAACACATTTCGCTCCTTCGCGAGACGTCTGCCTATCTCTGTGGTGGCACACCACCACCAACAGTCGTCGCGTTGGTAAAGTTGCGCTCATTTAGTATCAGAGGTGAGGTGTTTTTTGAAGTTCTTTTGAAGAAAAATTGAAGTTAAATTGAAATTTGACTACAAAATCACCTAATCGATCCTCCTTCTCTGATGGACTCTACCGAACACGGACCAGCGGTCGTTTGGAACGGAACGTTTTTGTACGTTGCAATTCCATCTTTATTTACCAGAAAATCTGGTTGCACAACTTCGAACACCTTCTTCTTCGGGTTTAACTTCTCGTCTGGGTCGTTTTCGTAGCCGTCGAAAGTAACGCGTTCACCGATGGCAGCGCCTTTCGGCGGGGTGACAATTTCGACTTTATTGCTATCGTTCGGATCGGTGGCGCATAAAACCATGGCTTCCGACTCTACACCGCGCATTTTCGTTGGTTTCATGTTTGCGACGAGAACGACACGCGCGTTGAGCATTTTATCAATCGGAATGTGTTTTACCAATCCCGAACAGACTTGCAAGGGTTTGTCGCCGTTGATGTTGATGTTTTCCACGTAAAGCGTATCCGCGTCAGGGTGATTCCAAACTTTCGTAATTTCACCAACGACTAAATCTAATCGCGTGACGTCGATTTTCGTATTCTCCTCGCCTTTCTTCTTCTTGGCCAATTTGGCGGCTTTTTCTTCCTTGCTCGATTGCGCCTTCTTGACGAGTTCTGCGGTGTCAATCTCGTGTTTTTGAAAGAGCACTTCGCCGACGGCGACTTGGGTCCCAGGTTTCACATTCTCGCCGAATGGTTTGAGCTCCCAAAGTTTTTGGACCTTCGAGGCGTCCATCCCGAGTTTCTTAAATATGTCTTCACACGCGGTCGGTATGTACGGTTGTAAAAACAACGCTGTGATATACACAGCCTCTAAAGTCGTGCGAATGATCACGTCTCTGCGATGTTTCGTTTCCTCGCCTTTTAATTTCCACGGTTCTGCATCGGTGATGTATTTATTTGCAGCCTTCGCCGAGTTGATGGCTAATTCGCAGGCTTGTTGTAACTGAAACGATTCCATCGCGCGTTCCGTTTTCAATCTCAACAGGCCGACGTCGATTACTTTTTCAAAGATTGGAACATCTGGGACACGACCTTCGCAATTCTTTGAGCACAAATGCGTCGCTCTGTGAACTAAATTTCCGAGCGTATCCGCTAAATCC
>Ga0302137_1001109_pt1 | contig 12120 bp, 13 predicted proteins | sample CBN3_SCM_MG_FD_203127 | JGI IMG/M metagenome (GOLD analysis project Ga0302137, IMG submission 203127) | Marine microbial communities from Western Arctic Ocean, Canada - CBN3_SCM | ecosystem: Environmental > Aquatic > Marine > Oceanic | place: Canada: Western Arctic Ocean | collected 2017-09-15 | reverse complement strand
ACGCTGGCCATGGGAAAGGCCGCTTTTTACGAACAATTGGAAAAAGGTGTCGTGGATGCTTATGCCCATACGGGTGAGGTCATGGCGCGCAACATGATGACGGCGGACGCGGCGGAAGGCATCGATGCCTTTATTCAAAAACGTACACCGGTCTGGATCGGAAAATAACGCTATGGATCATGACACATATACCGACGACTACATTCGAGGAATCCTTAGAGAGACCCGGACGATTGGGTTGGTCGGCGCTAGCGCAAATTGGAACCGGCCCAGCTTTTTCGCCATGAAATACCTGCAAACGAAGAATTTTCGGGTGATCCCCGTTAATCCCGGCCTGGCGGGCCAAACCTTGTTGGGTGAAACCGTATTTGGAAGCCTCACTGATATCGATGTTTCTGTTGATATGGTGGATATCTTTCGCAATTCGGAAGCTGCGGGCCTTGTTACGGATGACGCCATAGCTATAGGCGCAAAAATAGTCTGGATGCAATTAAGCGTTCGCAATGACGGTGCCGCAAAAACTGCCGAAGCTGCTGGACTGAAAGTCGTCATGAACCGTTGCCCAAAAATTGAATACGCTAGATTAAGCGGTGAATTGTCCTGGAATGGGTTCAACTCCAGGGTCATCACCAGCAAGCGGCGGAGGATGTAATCGTGGCGCAACGCGAACCGGGTTTTGAGACCCTTGCCGTCCATGCAGGCTCCCCTCCCGATCCCACGACCGGGGCGCGGCAGACGCCCATATATCAGACAACCTCCTTTGTCTTTGATGACACCGACCACGCGGCCTCGCTCTTCAATCTCCAGGTTCCCGGATTTATCTATTCCCGATTGACGAACCCTACGGTCGCCGCGTTGGAAGAGCGATGCGCAGCGTTGGAAAACGGTATTGGCGCGACCGCCACGGCGTCCGGACATGCGGCGCAAATCCTGGCGTTGTTTCCGCTCATGTCGCCCGGGGACAACATCATCGCCGCCAACAAGCTTTATGGCGGATCGATCAATCAGATGGGGCACAGCTACAAGAAATTTGGCTGGGGCGCGACATTCGTTGATCCGGATGACCCCGATAACTTTAAGGCCGAGATAACAGGTCGGACCAAGGCTATTTTCATCGAAAGCCTGGCCAACCCTGGCGGTGTCGTCACCGATTTGGAGGCTATCGCAAAAGTAGCTCATGACGCGGGGATTGTGTTGATCGTCGACAACACCATGGCGACCCCCTATCTGTGCCGTCCTTTTGAATACGGTGCCGACATTATCGTGCATTCCACAACTAAATTTCTGTCCGGTAACGGGTCGTCGGTTGGAGGTGTTGTGATTGATTCCGGAACGTATGACTGGTTTCAAAACGATAAGTATCCAAGCCTGACTAGTCCGGCGCCGGAATATCATGGCCTGACCTTTGCCGAATCTTTTGGCAACTTGTCCTACACGCTCTATGGGCATGCGGTTGGTTTGCGTGATTTAGGCGCCAGCCAGTCGCCCATGAATGCGTATTTGACGTTATTGGGGATCGAAACGTTGCCCTTGAGAATGGAGCGTCATTGCGCCAACGCGCAGGTGGTCGCGGAGTATCTGAAGGGTCACGACGCCGTTTCCTGGGTTTCGTATGCCGGGCTCAAAGAGGACAAATACCACGATTTGGCCGCGCGATATATTCCAAAAGGTGCAGGTGCGGTCTTCACGTTCGGATTGAAAGGCGGTTTCGACACTGGAATCGCGTTCGTCGAAGCCTTGGAACTCTTTAGTCATCTTGCGAATATCGGCGATTCCCGTTCCCTTGTCATTCATCCGGCGTCGACGACGCACCGACAACTCACCGAGGAACAACTCATCGCTGCAGGGGCTGGGCCTGAGGTCGTTAGGCTGTCCATTGGCATCGAAAGCATCGACGATATTTTAGCGGATTTAGCCCAGGCCTTCGACCGCTGCGCCACCGCGTCGTCAGGCTGAAACAACCATGTCGAAAACTGGGTCCGCCGTTATCGTTTTGAACGCTGTTATAGCCGCGGTGACGGAAGAAACACCGCGGCTACTGATGGTGCGTCACACGGACCACGCTTTGGCGGTTGATAATTTGAATCCTTTTGCGGAGGTTGATGATGACATCGCCTTGCCATTCGGGCCCTTTAACCCGGATCAGGATCGGACGCTGGAATTGGCGTTGCAACAATGGGTCGCGGAACAAACCGGTCAGTCTATCGGATATACCGAACAACTTTATACGTTCGGCGACCGCTATCGCGACCCACGCGAACTGGCGGGCGGCCCGCGTGTTGTATCAATCGGATACCTGGCGTTGGGACGGGAGGAAGCACCTTCAGGCGACGGACATGGCGACTGGTTTGATCTGTACAATTTTTTGCCCTGGGAAGACTGGCGGTACGGCCGACCCCCCGTTATTGACGACATCCTCATGTCATCGTTGGAAGAATGGGCCGCTGCCGAACCCTATCCCGCCATTCGTGCTGAACGACAACGAAGATTGACTATGACATTTGGCCATGATGACGCAGCCTGGAATTTCGAACATGTGTTGGAACGGTATGAGCTTTTATATGAAGCTGGTTTGGTCGCAGAAGCTGAACGTGACCGGTTGGCGCGCGCCAAATATATCAACACCCCCGGCCCAAATGCCGGTGCCCAAAACGCGATAAACGCGACAGGCCATTCCGCAGCGCTGGATCACCGTCGCATGATGGCCACGGCCTTAGGGCGCATCAGAGGAAAGCTAAAGTACAGGCCCGTCGTTTTTGAACTTCTCCCACCCGCCTTCACCTTGTTACGATTGCAGCGAGTTGTCGAAAGCTTGTCTGGAATTAATCTGCACAAACAAAATTTTCGCCGCCTTGTGACCAACAATAAATTGGTGGAGCCAACCGGTGCGCTTGATACGGAAGGCCCGGGGCGGCCGGCGAAAATGTTTCGATTCCGAACCAGTGTATTAAGTGAACGGCGAGCGCCAGGCGTTGGCGTTCCCAAAATTTCCCCTTAAAAGTAAAAAAATCTAAAATTCATCCTTGATAGTTTAGGGGTGGCTTGTATATGCTCAAAGTGAGTATTAATTATACTCTAGTAGAGCATATCAAAACCGTCGTTTCGGCAGTTGGGCGGACACGCTCAATTGAGGCCACCTTAGGAGGGCCGTCACATGACACATATGGAAACGTTAGAATATACGCCGCAAATCGCCGCTAAAACCGCCGCGTATTACGCCAAGGTTGAAAGCGTTATTCCCGAAATTGAATGGCCGAGTTTCGCCCCTTACATTGCGGCGATCAACGAATTGAAGCGCGAACGCAACGCGATCATTCTTGCCCATAACTACCAAACGCCGGAAATTTACCATTGCGTCGCTGACTACGTTGGCGATTCCCTGGGCCTGGCGCGGAAAGGCGCAAGCGTCGACGCAGAGGTCATTGTCATGGCCGGCGTTCATTTCATGGCGGAAACGACCAAAATCCTGAACCCGGAAAAAATCGTCTTGATGCCGGACCTGGCCGCCGGTTGCTCGCTTGCCGCGTCGATCACAGCGGCGGATGTCCGCGACATGCGTAAAAAACATCCTGGCGCACCGGTCGTTAGTTACGTCAACACCACCGCTGATGTAAAAGCGGAAACTGATGTCTGCTGCACCTCTGGCAATGCGGTCGAAGTCGTGGAATCTCTTGGGGTGAAGAAAGTGATATTTCTACCTGATCAATATTTAGCCAGTTACGTCGCGTCCCAGACCGACGTTGAAATAGTCGCTTGGCCTGGCAGTTGTGAAGTCCATGAGCGGTTCACCGGTGATGAAATTCGCGGCTACAAAAATTCGTATGACAACCTTAGTGTTATCGCACATCCGGAATGTCCGCCGGATGTTCTGGAAGCGGCTGATTTTGTGGGTTCGACCGCGGGTATGATTGATTTTGTCGGTAAGCAATCTTCAAACAAAGTACTGCTCGTGACGGAGTGCTCCATGAGCGACAACGTTGCGGTCGAGTATCCTGAGGTTGAATTTATTAGGCCGTGTAATCTTTGCCCGCATATGAAGCAGATCACTTTGCCAAAAATCCTGGCATCGTTGCAATCGTTGCAACCGCGTATCGAAATTGATCCTGACATTATTGACCGGGCGCGCGGGTCGGTCGAACGGATGTTGGCGATTTAAGAGCCGTCGATTTCGTTTAAATAGTTGGATACTTCGACGAGGTTGCCGTCGGGGTCCCGGAAATAGACTGATTGAATGGTGCCAATGGCACCGCTACGTTCACTCGGGCGAACTTCCAACGTTACGTTTTCCGCATCCAGATGCGTCATGACCTGATCTAGGGGCGTTTGCGTTATCAGGCAAAAATCGGCGGTGCCTTCGAAATGATTTTTAGCGCGTAACGTGTATGACCACCCGGCTGGTTGCAGGTTGATCTTTTGGCGACCAAAGCCCAAGGCGACACGCCCATCACCAAAATCAATGCGCCGCATATTCAACACCCGTAAATAAAACGCGCAGGTTGCTTCGACATCCCGACAGGGAATGACAAAGTGATCAAGCCGGACAATTTCAAACATTATTCCCTCCTACTCAGCGCCGCTGGACATCGCCACGGGCCGCCGGACGCCTTCTTGCGGCAATGCGAACAAAATTACAAAGACAATTGCCGTGGCGACACCCAGCCCCGCGAAAAGCCATGTAAAATCACCTGTCAGGAACCGTACCCACGCCACAAGTTGGATGGAAATCGGTGCGGCGATGAACGCCAAAACAAACTTTACGCCAAACGCGAGGCCATGTCGGCGCGGCGGCGTGTAGCTTGCCAACAACATATTTTCCGCTGGTAATGATGCAACATTCACCATTACCGCCAGAGTTGCAAAAGCAACCGTGCCAATGTCCGCCGCCGCCGCGATCGCCGACAATACGAATATCTGAAAACACCAGCACACGATATAAATCGTCTTTAACGGAAACCGATCCGCCAGAAACCCGCCAATGATCTGCATAACGCCGCCAAGAAAAAATACGCTTGAAAACACAGCGCCCACGCCTAGTGCGCCATCGCCCAGAAAGTCCTGTAATCGCTCAGAGAATAATTTAGGCAAAGCGATCTGCAAGACATGATAAATAATGCCGCCAACTGACATTGACACCAGTAATATTGAAAAAACGCGAAACATATCTGATCGACTATGCGCGTTCTTGGGTTGCTCGGCGTGAAGCTTCGTTTCCGCTAATTTGCCCCGTAACAGAAACCACGCCATCACCAGGCCCGTTACAAGACTAACCACGCCAGGTGCGTAAAAAGCCGAACGCCACCCCACGCCATCGATGAGAGCACCGGTCAGAATTCCCGCCGCCGCCGTGCCAAAACTGCCAAACACGCCGTTGATCGCTAGCATTTTACCAACTGCATCCGCTTTCGCCATACGAATAAGCCAGGGAATGCCGACCGGGTGATATATAGATGCGAACAGGCCAATACCCGCCAGGGACCCCACCAGAAACGAAGGGGTGTCTGCGAAGCCACAGGCGATGGAGGACACTCCCATGCCAATGAAAAAAATCATCATCATAAATGGGGCGCCCCATGAATCACTGAGGCGGCCCGCCGGAATGGCGCAGACGCCAAGCAATAGCGCCCCTAACGTCCACAATTGCAGTAATTCCTCGTAGGACATGCGCCACAGTTGCGCATCGGCCATTGTCACGACGATGACCGCGTAGAAAGCTGTAAATAAATGAATGTAAAAATGCCCAATGCTGGAAAAAACCAACGAAGTTCGGGTCGATTCCAATGGCATAAAAGAAACTTTCTTTACATCCGCTACAGAACCGTAGCGAAATTTACATGTTGTGAATCGCTCAGACCCTAACGAATTTAGTATGGTGTTCAAGTGTCTCGTTGGAGAGCCGCGCTGTATATAAGCTAGTACACTAACGCAACAAATTCGCCGCTGCCTACAATATTTTCCAGGGTCATGGGAATGAAATTACCAAACTATTCCGATACCGTGATGCCGGTGCCGCCTGTAAGTAGCATCGCTATGGGAATCAGATGCATATTAGCCGCAGAATGTTTAAAATCGAGTGTGATGAAAGCGGCGACGGGAAAGACGACCGCGATAATTTTACTGCTTATGTAATGTGCGGTGAAGCTCATCCATACTGCGAGGAACACCAAAACATTGCACTAAAGGCCACGTAGGAGCGCGTCTAAAGACGGCAATGCAATTCCGGCTTTTGCAATGGCGACGGCGGTGTCGGCGACGCCGCCATTGGAAAGCGCCATGATGCCCGCGTACTTCACCAGGACTACGCATCCTAATGCGCCCGCCAGAATCGCCAATGTGTAGGTTTTAAACACCGGCAGCGCTGATTTTCGAACACCGACTTCATCAATGATTCGGCCAATTACAATTGGCGTGCTTATTTCCTGAATGACGTTGAGGTCATTTTTATCTCCGTAGATGTCAATTCCTTCATTCATCGTTTCTAACTTTTAGAAATAGGAGATTTCTTGATCTCTTCACGTCTCACTCTTGGCGGCATCTGTATTCTAGCTTACGATACGCCAAACTCGAAAACGCTTCATTCATCCGGGGGTGAAAACATGGCGCGCAAGGCGACCGTCATAAAATTTTCCGACCATAGTGTACCTACGCCGAAACGATCCCGCCGGGCGACGGCGGCGCAACGCATGTGGTTATCTAGCGGATTGGCACAGGCGGGTGGCAAATTGCCGTTATTTGATGTGAATGGTCAGCGCGTAAAAGAACGGACCGTGCGCAGTTGCATCGATAAGGGATGGGCTGAACCGTGGTTCAATAATCCCATCAAGCCGGATTGGCTCATCTGTAAGCTCACCGACGAAGGGCGCGCCTTATTTGAAAGCGCGACCAGCGCTTAATTATGCCCTACCGCAAATTTGACACCATCATCTTTGACCTCGACGGTACGTTGATCGACAGCGCGCCGGACCTCGCCAACGCGCTCAATCAGGTGCTCACCGAATCGGGCCGCCCCGCCCTCAGCGTGCCTGAGGTCGCAAAAATGGTCGGTAATGGGATCGCTGTTCTGGTCGAACGTGGGTTCACGGCGACAGGCAGGTTGCCGGACGACCTGCCCAATAAAGTGGAACAGTTTCGCAACGCCTACACCCATGTCGCTTCTGACCGAACAATTATGTACCCCGGCGTCATGGAAACGCTCACTTTGTTGCGTAGTGAAGGGTATCGCATGGCCGTTTGCACCAACAAGCCCATCGCTGCGACTAACATTGTGCTCAAAGCACTCGACCTTACACAATTTTTTGACGCCGTTACGGGCGGCGACACATTTCCTGTGCGCAAACCCGACCCGGGCCACGTTATCGGAACATTAGAATTACTGGGGGCTGGCGCCGCATACGCAATTATGATCGGCGATAGTATAAATGACGTCGCGGCGGCGACCGACGCCGGTTTGGCCGTTGTCGCGGTTACCTATGGATATACACGGACGCCTGTCCATGAATTAGGGGCGGATCTCGTCATAGATGCCTTCGATAAATTTCCTGCAGCCATTGCTGAACTGGAAAACAATGCCTCTAAATCAAAACAAATCGTATAAGTCGCCGCGCGCCTTGACACCACAGAACACGGACCTTACATGTGGCGCACTATTCGCTCCCTCATCGGTGGGGCGGTTGGGCGCGTAGCTCAGCGGGAGAGCACTGCCTTCACACGGCAGGGGTCACAGGTTCAATCCCTGTCGCGCCCACCATTTTTCCATTTAATATCAATGCATTATATACCTGTTCTGCTTTAGGAGACGCCCATTTTTTTTGGGTAAGCATTAGGTAAGCACCGGGGGCGATTTCAAGCCTATTCTCACGCCCGCCTGCTTTTCTGGGTCAACCTCGCGTGTCGGAAAATCCATGATGTTTAGAACCCTATACAAGCTGGCTGGTCGGTCACTTTTCATTCTGGCTCCCATCTCTACCAGCGTTGCTGACGTCATCCCCCGCCCGATCTGGGCAACCATTGTCTCGGTCTATGACGGCGACACAAGTTGACATCGAATATTACAGTAGTACTCTTTTCAACTACAATATTAGATTTGTGATTATAATTTTAACAGGAGACAGTCCATGACCAAATTTGCTCCGATGCTGGCGCTCAGCGCCGGGCTTTGCGTTGGTGCCGTTCCGGCCCTTTCAGCAGAGTTTTTTGCCATCGGGACGGGAGGCCCGACAGGCGTTTATTTCCAGGTTGGCAACGCTGTGTGCCAGATGGTTCACAAAGAAGCTGCCGAAGGCCGTTCCAGTGGCGCTAAGCACGGCTATCGTTGCTCGGCACCTTCAACCGCAGGTTCGACCTACAATATTACCAACATCGGCGCAGGTGAGTTGCAATTTGGTGTTGCTCAGTCTGACTGGCAGTACCACGCCGTCAACGGCACATCGAAATTTGAAGGCAACAAAATTGAAAACCTTCGGGCCGTATTTTCAGTACACCCAGAGCCATTTCAAATTTTGGCCGGCAAAGGTTCTGGCATTTCCAGCTGGGATGATCTTGCTGGCAAACGCGTTAATATCGGTAACGAAGGTTCCGGTCAGCGCGGTACATTTGAAGTTCTGCTTGATGCCAACGACGCGGACAAAGGCTATTTCTCGGCCGCGACCGAGTTTACATCATCCGAGCAGTCAAGTGCTTTGTGTAACGGCGACATCGACGCCTATGGCTATACAGTTGGTATCCCCAATTCGGGTGTTGCCCAAGCCGCTGACGGTTGCGGTGCGACCATCATTAATTTGAACAACGATGCTGTACAAAAACTGGTGGCTGGCAATCCGTTTTATGCTTTTGCAACTATTCCCAAAGGCACCTATTCAACTATTGCAGAAGACGTCACAACGTTTGGCGTGATGGCGACTTTTGTTACATCAGCTGATGTATCGGATGATATGGTTTATCAGGTTGTTCGGTCGGTGTTTGAGAATTTCGACGCTTTTCGTTCTTTGCACCCGGCATTTGCCAATCTGACACCTAAAGAGATGCTGACACGCGGCATATCGGCATCCTTCCACCCCGGTGCAGTCAAATACTATAAAGAGCGAGGCTGGATGTAGCTTACGCTCGTTTGGACTGACAAACATTTTGCGCCATCGGAACCGAGATGTTTCGGTGGTGCATTTTTATTTTGAGGGACGAAAATTGGCGTGACAAATACCGAGCAGGGAACCCACTCAACCGAAAGCGTGGATCAGGCGCTGGCCCGGGAAAGCGGTGAGGTTCAGCTGAGCGGTCGGGCGCATGTTTTGACCATAACCATGCTTGCTTCATGGTCGCTATTTCAACTTTATTTATCGTCAGGGCTGGGGCCGATGTTGGCAAGCCAAACTGGCTTTGGCATCATCAACGACATTTACGCACGCGCGGCCCATGTGGCCTTTGGCACGTCTTTATGTTTTCTCCTTTTTACCGGTGGAAAACGGGCTGTCGGGCTGCGAAAAATTCCCTGGTACGACTACGTACTTGCAGCAATCATCATTCTGGCCTGCTTTTGGCAGGCGACATATTTCAGTGAAATTATCGGAACCACCGGCGCAACCCGACCGATGACGGTTCCAATTCTCGGTGAAATTCCGTTTGAATTCATTCTGGGATGGGTTGCGATTGCGATTATACTGGAGGCCGCACGGCGTGCTGTTGGTCTTCCGCTTGCCGTTATAGGCATGTTTTTCATTGCCTACTCGCTTTACAATCACGCTCTGCCCGAACCCTTTGGCTTATCCAAAGTTAGTCCTTTGCGCTACGTAACCACACAATGGTACGGGCAAGAGGGCATATTCGGTATTCCGGTTGGCGTGTCGGTGAAAACCATTTTTCTGTTCGTCTTGTTTGGCGCGTTGCTTGACAAGGGCGGGGCCGGGAAATGGTTTATCGATATTGCTTTTGCCAGTGTCGGCCACATGCGCGGTGGCCCGGCGAAATCAGCGGTTTTAGCCTCAGGCATGACCGGCATGATATCGGGCTCTTCGATTGCCAATACTGTGACGACCGGCACGTTTACGATCCCGATCATGAAGAAAAACGGCTATCCTGCGGTAAAGGCGGGGGCCATTGAGGTAGCCTCGTCGGTTAATGGTCAACTCATGCCACCGATCATGGGGGCGGCGGCGTTTGTGATGGCCGAAGTTCTGGGCATCCCGTATTTTGACGTGGTCAAACACGCTTTCATTCCGGCAATAATTTCCTATATCGCGCTGTTTTACATTGTGCATCTGGAAGCCTTGAAGCTGGGCCTACAGCCGGCCGGGCGGGTGGAACGGGCCATGGAGCTGTTGAAAAAGGGCTGGCATTATCTAATCCCCATATTCGTGCTGATCTTTGCGTTGACGGTGTTATTGAAATCGCCTGACAGGGCCGTGTTTTTCAGCATCCTGACGCTACTGGCGGTGTTCTTGGTCGAACGGTTACTGGCAGCACACGGTCGTGGAACAAAGAATTTCGTGTTTGTCAGCATCTGGCAAACCGCAGTGGTAATCTGGGACGGACTGCTTGCAGGTGCGCGCAACATGATAACCGTGTCCATCGCCGTTGCCGCCGCCGGGTTGGTAATGGGCTCCATCGGCGCGAGCGGCCTGTCAAACGCACTGCAGGAAATCTTGACGGCAATCGCCGGAGACAACATCTTTATGATCCTGATCGCCACGGCCGTTCTATCGATCATTCTTGGCATGGGTTTGCCGACCACGGCAAATTATTTGATCGTATCCACATTGATGGCGGGCATTGTCGCCAATTCCGGTCTGGCGGCCGGGTTTGAATTCCATTTAGTCGCTATTCACTTGTTCTGCTTTTACTTTGGCTTGATGGCGGATGTAACGCCGCCGGTTGGGCTCGCGTCCTATGCGGCGGCAAGTATCAGCCGGGCCGACCCGATCAAAACCGGGTTTCAGGCATTCTGGTATTCCTCGCGCACCGCCATCCTACCATTTGTGTTTTTGTTCAATGCCGAGCTGTTGTTGATCGGTGTGGACAGTTGGTTCATCGGGATTCTTGTGTTCACCATGAGCTTGATTGCAGTTCTTTCATTCACCGCAATCACCCAAGGTTATATGCGCGTAAAATTGACCCTGCTTGAATATAGCCTGTTGGGTGTGGCCACAATTATCCTGTTTGTGCCAGAGCTGCTGCTAGACCAGGTGGTTCCCAAGGTCCGCGATGCAGTGGCTATTGAAAGGTTCGAGCAAGGCGTCGATGAAAACCGCGTGACATTGAGTATTATTACAGCATTCGGCGACGAGCGGACTGTAACGATTGACAGCGAAGACGTGGTAGGCGGGGCCATATCCTGGGAGGCCTTGGGCGTTACGGCACAACCATCGCTGATGCAGGATCGGGGGCTGCAGCTGACGTTGACACAGTTCGCAGGTCCAGGTGCCAAGGCGGGACTGTCCAACGGTATGACAGTGCTGGACGCGACCTCGACGAAAGAGCGTATTAGCAAGCATTGGTTCTATCTGCCGGGGCTTTTGATCGTGATACTGGTCTTCATTTGGCAAGGGTACCGGGAGCGCTCAAACGTTCTCAGCAATGCAGAGACGAAAAATTAATAAAAGAGGGTTCTGTCGCAAAGTTTCGGGATGGTGCGCGGTCCATGGATCAGGGCTAACCCCCTCGGATAAGGACCCGTAGTTACTTTTGAAGGGCCAACCTCGTGAGCGGAAGGACTTAATAGTGAATCAAACTAACTTTGCGGCGCTTACCAAAGCTGGCCATGCAACACGTTTCGGACCGGATTGGCCGGGCTAAAGGTGCCTCGCTAAAACCCGCCAGGGAACACCCTGCCAGAACCCTGCCATTAGAGGTCGGGGTCGTTGCAAGTTACATGGGGGGCGGTCTACCGGACCACGGACCCCTGAAGGCAAGGCACGCTCCATAACCGCGCACACGAAGCACGGGCGCTCGTCCAGGGCTCATGTTGAGAAGGTTAGGGCTATCAATGCTGAGATCAAGCGGATTACTTTAGCGCTCAAGCGGGAGGGGTTGATTCCTTAGGGACGGCCTTTGGTCGGGGGTCAGGGCTCAGGGACCACGGAACATCAATCGGGCTGCCGGGGCGGGCCGCTTGCTTCCGTGTTGATTTGGCGC
>Ga0302137_1001099_pt1 | contig 12169 bp, 8 predicted proteins | sample CBN3_SCM_MG_FD_203127 | JGI IMG/M metagenome (GOLD analysis project Ga0302137, IMG submission 203127) | Marine microbial communities from Western Arctic Ocean, Canada - CBN3_SCM | ecosystem: Environmental > Aquatic > Marine > Oceanic | place: Canada: Western Arctic Ocean | collected 2017-09-15 | reverse complement strand
CAACATCCAGGATAGCTCCCGTTGTCCATTCGCTCCTTGCCAGATAATCAACCGCCTCAGCTACCTCTGTATTAGTGCCAATTCGGCCGAGAGCGTGGCTAGATGCCATTGAGTGCAGCCGTTCTGCCGATTCAGCGGCGCTAAGTAACCCTGCTCGTTCGTAAATCTCGGTGAGAATGGCGCCCGGGACAACACAGTTGACGCGGATATTGTGTTCGCCGAGTTCTGCAGCAAGAACCCGCGTTAATGTTTCCAGGGCGCCTTTAGTTGCCGCGTAAGCTGATGCACCGGGAAATGCTCTGCGAGTATGAATGCTGCCAATAAAAATGATTGCCCCTCCTTGCTTCGCCAGGTGGGGTTTACACAATCCGGTTAATAGCATTCCGGCGATGACATTCGTTTTGAAGATATCAACAAGCGGGTCTTCTTTTAATGTGTCGATCTCCCCCCTGACCATGTTTCCTGCATTGCTGATAAGTACATCGAGTTTACCGCCGTGCTTGACTGCCGCCTCGACTGCTTCACGGCGATCTTTCTCGTTTGTGATGTCTGCTTGCACCGCCAGGCACCTTTTACCTAGTCTTGTGGCGACGGCATCGATTTTTTTTTGTCTGCGGCCGCAGATAGTTACTTTCGCGCCGCCTTCGATATAAAGCTGCGCAATACCTTCGCCGATTCCTGAACCGCCTCCAGTTACCAGAACTGAAAGATTATCAATTGGTTTCATGATTTTTCTCCCGCACACCAAAGTGCAGCTTGCTTTAAAAAACGGGTATGGCCATTAGCAGAGAAGGAAGCCCACTCACCTCGAAATGGAGTGTGCTTGTCGCGATTTAGCATTCGCCACCGAAGCGAGAACACTGTGGCGGGGTCGTGAGGTTGTGGGTCCAAGGCGTCAAATCCTTCGTCTATATCTGCAAAGACCTCGATTCTAATGCCTGCTGCTAGAACTTCTTTTAGTGCTTTCGCTGTGTCAATGAAATCGTGGTTGATTCTGCCAGTTAAAACGAGGTTGCGAATTTTCATTGCTGTTTGGTCATGCTTGCTCGAATTGAACTGGATAAGTACCCCAGCTATTTCGAACAGTGCTAAGGTCAGGCTGCGGTTTTTTTGATTTGTGAGGCATCATTTTGTGTTCTAGAAGCGTCTTAATCAGCATGCAGACGATACCATACTGGTGCGTATTTTTGTCAGTGTTGGGGCGGCTTGCAACGCCGCCATCCAAATCGCGGCCAGTACACATGTGGACGCCGGCACCGAAGGTGAGTCCGTACAACTCCGTCTTAACATAGGTTACGCTGCGGTAGGGGTCGAACTTCTCAGGGTCATCGCCGAATATGTCCGGGTCGCGGTTTGCTGCGTGAAGATCAAGGATCAGGAGGTCGTCCGGCGTGACGTCCTGAGAAGCAACGGTTAGCGGTTCGGTAGGAGTTCGCCATGCAACGGGGCTCGCGGGATGCAGTCGCATGCTTTCATGTACGCACTTTTGCAGGAGGAGTGGGTCTTTTAGCAAATCTGTCGGGTTATCTGTCCAAGAAAAAATTTCGTTCACAGCGTGCACCATCGAGTTTGCGGTGCTGTGGGAGCCTGCCTGCAGGTAAAAAGCGATCTCTCGTTCAATAAGTTCATCGGTCAGTTCGATGCTGTCTTGGTTGCGTAATAGAACGGTTAACACGTCTCTGGGTAGCTCTTCCTCCATCAGTTCATGGTTTAAAAACTGGGTGATAAGCTGTTGTCTTTTGGACCATGAAGGTTCCAGGAATTGCCTAAATGCAGTTTGTGCCGCTTTTACCTCGGCAATGACTTCTTTCGGATCGCGGTCAGAATGAACCAGCGTCGCGCCTTCGCTGAAGGTCTTAACAATTGCGAGAAGCCGGTCGGTTTCTTCGGATGTTTTTTTGGGCCGATCAACACCAGCGAAATCGGCAGTCAAGTTCATCGTGACTCGGTATCCGAAGTCAACGAGGTCTGCTTCTCCTCGAGTAGCTAGGGGCGCTAGTACCCACGCCAGTGTCTTTGGAAATACATTGGTCTCATAATGATGGGCGTAGTTCCTGCGAAACAGCTTCAACTCAAGGTGGCGGCGAATTTTGTGTTCATCGCCGTGCAGTGTCAGCAATACATCCTTCATGATAACTTCACCCGCGTCGTAAAGGCTCTGCCTTAACTTGGGGTTACATAGTGCTGCGTGTACATCTTTGAAGCGAGACAATGTGGTTTGAGTCATCGGTTGTTGCCGCGATTATTATATTCGCTGTTTAAGAGCTGTAGTCCAAGCTGTGGGCAGGGTGCCTGAAAAACTTTCTTCTCGGTGGAGCTTTCGAAGTTTTAGCATACTCGTTGACCTTGTGATGATCAGCTATCAACCTTGTCCTTGGTAAGTATAGAGGCGGAGTACTGTGAAGTTCTCCACCCAGAAATAGGTTTCCTAGGCGGTAATGGTTCTGTGTTCATCGACTCGCCCCCAACATAGACGGATTTGATGCGGGACTTATCTCCAAGGATTGTCACATCAGCAGCGGGATTACCATCAACGAGAATAAAGTCAGCTAATTTTCCGATTGCAATACTGCCTGTTTCACCGCCGAAACCCGCATGGTTACCACACTGCAAGGTCGCGGCGCTGATAGCCTCTAGCGGGGAAAATCCGAGTTCTTTGACAAAGACTTCTAATTCCCTGTAGTGCCACTCACCATAAGGCGTTAGCGAAAATCCGCTTTCGGACCCACAGATTATCGGCACACCGTTTTTGTGTGCAGTGCGTATGAGCTCTGCGCTTTGTTCGATTTCGCGCCGAAATATCTCTCGTAGATTCTCGTCCGCTCCAACATTATGACCGTGGTCAGTAAGGTTGGCCTGAAAGGTAAATGTTGGTGCAATGGGTACTTTTTTATCGATGACCAGTTCTAGTGTTGGTGCGTCCATAAAAGTCGCATGCAGCAGCATGTCCATGCCGGCGGTTACAGAGTCCCTGATGCTGTTGGTATCCCGGCAATGCCCCATGACAGGCACGCCTAACTCATGGGCGGTATCGCAAACAAGTTTAAGTTCATCGAGAGACCAGGCTTGTATTTCACCCTTCATTTTTTGCCTTGGCAAAAGGCCTGACACATGAACCTTGATCCAATCAACGCCCATTTTTATTTGGCGCCGGACCTCGGTGCGAATCTCGTCTGGCGTTGAGACAACTTTCGCATACCCCCGTAGGCCGGCGTCTGGTATTAATCGACCCGCCGTGCCCCCGACAGAGGTTACCAATGCATTGCCGCCAGATAACATTCTAGGACCCGGTATGACGTTTGCTTCTATGGCATCCCGAAGGTCAACACCTATTTCGAAAATACAGTCCGGATCGACGAAAGCGGTGACGCCAGCCTGGAGTAGTTTCTTAACATTTTGTCCTGCGATAATTGCCGCCAGAGCTTCTCTTCTGTGGAAAAACAATTCGTCGTTGGAAGAAGGCTCGTCAAACGTCATGTGGCAGTGAGCGTCAATCAGCCCCGGCATTAACGTTAAACCCGAGGCGTCCAAGCGAGTGCCATCAACCTTGGTGTTTACTGCTTGTTCATCGACGGCGGTAATTCGATCACCGGTAATGGTAATAGTGGCAGGGAAAGGGTCTCTTCCTGTGCCATCGATAATGGTGGCGTGTTCTACTATTTTTACACTCATTTGTTAATCAATGACCAAATTTTTAGGGGTGTAGCTGGCATATCGATGTGGTCGATATCCAGCGCATTCACAATAGCATTTATCACCGCTGGTGGTGCACCGATCGCGCCAGCCTCCCCGCAGCCCTTTATTCCCAGAGGGTTATTAGGTGTTTGAGTGTTGATGAACTCGGTGTTGAATGATGGCATGTCGTCAGCGCGGGGCATGCAATAGTCCATAAAGGACCCGGTCAGGAGTTGTCCCTCTTCATCGTAAACGGCGTGTTCCAGCAGTGCCTGGCCAATACCCTGGGCGATCCCACCGTGCATCTGACCATGGACGATCATAGGGTTGATCACGGTGCCAAAATCGTCAACTGCGACGAAATTCAGGATGTTTGTTGTACCTGTCTCGGGGTCGATTTCTACTTCGCATATATGGCAACCGGCGGGAAAGGTGAAATCAGGTGGGTCAAAAAATGCATCAGCCTTTAGGCCAGGCTCCAGCTCATCAGTTGGAAAAGATTGTGCCACATAAGAGGCTAGCGCGATTTCAGCAAAGGCCATTCGGCGATTACTGCCTGCGCTGTAGAACTCGCCTTCCTCGAATTCAACGGATTCAGGCGCCACATTCATATTGTAGGCCGCAATCTTTTTTCCTTTCGCCACGATTTTATCGCAGCCGATGGCAAGTGCTGACATGCCAACGGGACCGCTCCTGGACCCAAAGGTACCCATCCCAAACTGCACTTTGTCAGTATCCCCGTGAATAATTTCAATCTCATCTATGCTAATACCAAACTTGTCAGCGACCAGTTGTGCGAAAGTCGTTTCATGGCCTTGGCCATGAGAATGTGAACCGGTCAATATCTCGACTGACCCGGTCGGATTAACTCTAATCTGAGCGGACTCCCATAATCCAGCACCGGAACCGAGTTCCCCGAGTTTTTTCGACGGACCTATACCCGCCGCTTCTATCCATGTGGCAAGACCTATCCCACGTAACTTATCCCGTGATGCGGACTCCGCTTTACGTGCACCAAAACCTTCGTAATCGATCATTTCCAGCGCCGTGTCCAATCCCAGGTCGAAGTCTCCTACGTCGTAGATTGAAAGTACCGGTGTTTGGTAAGGAAACGTTCGGATTAAGTTTTTTCGACGCAGCTCTACTGGGTCCACGCCGAGTTTTCGTGCGGCTAGGTCAACCAGTCGCTCAATGATAAAGGCAGCTTCAGGTCTTCCTGCCCCGCGGTAGGCATCGACCGGCGTCGTGTTGGTATAGACAGCCGTGACCTCGGTGTATATTGCCGGGATTGTGTACTGACCCGATAGCAGTGGTCCGCACATGTAGGTCGGAATGAGTGAGCCAAATGTCGAAAGATAAGCACCCATGTTGGCCGTGATTGAGACATGCAGTCCAGTAATTTTGTGCTCCGAATCAAGAGACATTTCGGCGTGAACCTGCTGGTCGCGCCCATTTGCATCCGTTAGGAAGGCTTCGCTGCGATCAGCGGTCCATTTTATTGGGCGTCCTACAAGTTTGCTTGCCCAGGTGCAGATGACTTCCTCAGGGTAGTTGAATGCTTTTGACCCGAAACCGCCGCCCACGTCTTCAGATATGACACGAAGTTTGTGTTCAGGTGCAAGGCCAATGGCAGCCGACAGAGTCATTCGTAGACCATGTGGATTCTGGGAAGCGATGTAAAGTGTATAGCGATCATCCCTTTTGTCATAAAAGGCATTAAGCGCGCGGGTTTCCATGGCATTTGGCGCAAGGCGGTTGTTGTAAAGGTCTAGTTCAATTTTGTGACTGGCGCAGTCAAGAGCTGCTCTGGTCTCATCTTTATTGCCCAGTTCCCAGTCAAAGGCTACGTTGCCTGGGACTTCGTTGTGGACAGATGATTCATGACCAGCAGCGTTTTTTAATGACACTACCGCAGCCAAGTCTTCGTATTCAACATCGATCATTTCGGCTGCGTCACGCGCCATTTGCCGAGAATCCGCGATCACAACTGCTACGGGGTCGCCTACGTGCCTTACTTTCCCTAGGGCAAGTGGCGGATGTATCCCTGGCTTCATTTCACTGCCGTCTTTTGAGTGGATCATCCAGCCGCAAACCAACGTCCCGAGTCCGGATTCAGCGTAGTCGGCCCCAGTCAAAACGAGCTGAACGCCAGGCATCGCAGCGGCTACGGTGGTGTCTATGCTCGTGATATTGGCATGAGCAATAGGCGAGCGAGCGAAGATCGCGTGGCATTGGTCCGGAAGGCAGACGTCATCTGTATACCGGCCTTTGCCGGTAATGAACCTAATGTCTTCCTTTCGTCTGATTGATTGACCGGAAACTGCCACAATTTTGTTCCTTGTTTGGGGTGCAGAGAGCGATGCTAGCAGCAGTATGACGTCATGGAAATACAAAAAATGTTAGCTCGACCTCTCTGACGCGACTCCGTATGATCCTGCCTTGCTTATAGCGTGGCGTTATTCTTGCGACCGACTCAGGGAAGTACACCGGAGACCCGAAAGGTCGATTTATCAACCAAGCTCTACTATGGTTTCGGGGCTGTTGCCAACGGCGCTAAAAGCAATGGATTTAATTATCTACTGCTTTTTTACTACAGCCAGGTTGTCGGGTTAAGAGCAGATCTTGTCTCTCTCGGTATTCTTATTGCGCTAGTGTTTGATGCGATATCTGATCCACTGGTTGGATACATTTCTGATAACACCCATTCGAGGCTTGGACGGCGTCACCCCTACATGTATGCAGCAGGCCTTCCTGTTGCACTTGCCTACTATTTCCTTTGGTCCCCTCCGGCTTGGGATGAGACAGGGTTGTTTCTCTATTTTGTCTGCATGGCGGTCCTGATACGCACCTTGATCACTTTTTATGAGATTCCAGCAACGGCTCTGGTGGCAGAATTGACGGACGACTACGACCAGCGAACGGAAATGATGAGCTTTCGGTATTTCTTCGGCTGGTGGGGTGGATTAACGATGGCGGTGATGAACTACCTCGTGTTTCTGCCAGAAGAGAAAGGCGGTTTGGAATACGTCCAAGGCTGGAGCAATTACGGGCTGGCGGCTTCGTTTGTGATTTTCATTTCTATTTATGTGTCTACAATCGGTACACACAAGCATATTCCACATCTTCGAAAGCCCCCAACTAACGAGCCGTTTAGCTTTACGAAAACGAAGAAGGAAATTAAAGAAACGCTGTCCAACAGATCTTTTCTCGCGCTGTTTGTTTCCGCTTTATTGCAGGCGGTTGCGGCAGGCGTGTCAACGTCGCTATCGATCTATTTTTCCCGGCACTTCTGGGAACTTACCACTACCCAGATCGGCTATATGAACATTCCCTATTTCTTTTCTGCTTTTATCGCACTGATGCTTGCGCCGAGAGTGTCTCGCTGGTTGGGCAAGAAAAAGGGTGGTATGACGGTTCTGGGACTAGCTTTCGCAATGGCTCCGATGCCCTATATTCTTCGAGTCTTTGGCTTTTTTCCAGAGAATGGAACCGACACGTTGTTCTGGACCTTGGTGGTTTTCAATACCGTTGAGGTCACACTGATTATTATGTCCTCGTCCCTGATTGCGGCGATGATCGCTGATGTCGTTGAGGACAGTGAGGTGAAAACTGGCCGGAGGTCTGAGGGTATTTTCTTTGCGGCGAACAGTTTTGCACAGAAGGCCGTTAATGGGCTCGGGGTTGTCGTTGCTGGACAAATACTAGCAATTATCCAGTTTCCGACAAAAGCGAAACCCGGGCAGGTACCCGAGGAAACTTTGTTTGACCTGGCCTATCTCTACGTACCAACGCTTCTTTTCTTTTATCTCTTTGCGCTGGCTGTCCTCAGTGTTTACAAGATCAACCGAGAGGATCACTCGGAGAATCTGAGAAAGCTTGCTAAGGTAAATAGTGCAAAGACGCCGATAGCCTGAGTTGAGTTCTTGCTAGGGGGTTGGTGCCATGAGCGCGGCAAATTAAAAAATAAAGCAGGAGCGTGTTATGGAATTGGTAGTGATTGTTATTATGTTGGCTTTGGTAGAGTACATCGTGCTGGGCGCGAGAGTTGGGTTTGCTAGAGGCCGGACAGGCCTTAAAGCACCTGCTGTTTCAGGGAATGAAGAGTTCGAGCGATATTTCCGAGTGCACTACAATACGATTGAACAGCTAATTTTGTTTGTCCCTAGCATCTGGTTTTTTGCCGAGTATGTTCATCTGCTAGGTGCTGTGGGGCTCGGACTGGTTTTTATTGCAGGCCGGGCAATTTATGCAGTTAGTTACGTAAAAGATCCAGCAACTCGCGGTATTGGCATGATGCTTACTTTGCTCCCCTGCTGGATCCTGGTCTTTGGGGCGCTTGGTGGAGCGGTATGGGGCGTCATTACCTAATGAAAGCTTTTTGCCAAGGAGCAGGTGCGTAACCTGAGTTCTTGACGTCACTTGTCACCAATTGTTTCAAGCTGTACTGTTTAAAGCTAAGTTAAAAAAGAAAGAAGGACTGATCGAGAATGAGTGATAAAACACCGAATCACTTCCTAACGGACATGAAGTGTCCCATGGGCCTTGAAGACGTTGACCTTTTCGCGCCTGGTGCGCAGGAGCACTGGTACGACGCATATCCGATACTCCACGGCGAGTCACCGGTTCATAAGCTGGCAGGTGAGGGTTTAACAAAAGGCACGGATGCCTTTATCCTGAGCAAGCATGAAGATATCAACACCGTCGTCAGGGACCCGGAGCGATTTCCCCCAATTATGTCAAATGCTATCAGGGAAATGGCTGACTCAGGGGTCAATGTTGAAGAAGTGCCGAACTTGAATGCCATGCAAGCGTCGATGGTGACGTTGCGACCGAACATGGATCTTTGGCGTACCCATAAGCAAGAGTTGACCGATCCGTGGGTTGGCCCCGGAGCAAGCCGTCATGAGGCTATGATCACAAAGCACGTGGATGATCTGATCGATAGTTGGATCGATAAGGAAGAGATTGACTTCATCAAGGAATTTGCAAGGCCAGTGCCGCAACGTGTGATGGCGAGTGTGCTCGGATTTCCGTTGGAAGATATACCGCAACTGGGATTATGGGGTGAGGCTCAGGTAAAAGCGTTTGTGCATGGGCGCGGTCATCAGAATAAACTTAGCGATGAAGAGATTCGGGAACAGTTTGTTTTGCTGGATGGTTTTAAGGAATATGTTCAGGAAAAAGTGAAAGAAAAGCGTGAGAACCCTCAGGAGGATATGATTACTTTCCTCACGGAGGTCACATACTCCCCGCTAGGCAGGAAACTCACGGACCTTGAAGTTAATGGTATTGTCTACGCCATGATTATTGGTGGCCTGGAAACTACGCAATATGCGATAGAGGAGCAGGCGCAATTGATCTGCGAGCATGAAGGTTTGTTCGAGCGACTAAAGAACAACCGGGGCCTAGTCAGGCAGTTCACTGAAGAAGGTATGCGTATGCGCTCACCGACCCAGGGACTATCGACCCGGCAGACCAGCCAGGATGAAGTCTTTCAGGGTGTGACCGTGCCAAAGGGGTCTGTACTGCATCTTCGTTGGGCGGCGGCAAATGTCGACCCGGACGAATTTGAATGTCCGTTTGAGCTGAGGCTGGACAGAAAGGCCGTCACGAGACACCTGACATTTTCGGCCGGACCGAGAGTCTGCCCTGGTGCGGGTATTTCAAGAATAGAACAGCAGGTGGCCTGGAGCAGGCTCCTAGATCGTCTGGATGGTATCGAATACGGCAGCGATAATAAATTTCTTCACCAGCCCGGTATTATGCTCGGGACCCTTGAACTGAATCTCAAGATCAAGAAAGCAAGTTAATCGGAAGCGACCATGCCGAGCCCTTACGTCATATATGGTGGTGAGCTAAGCTATTTCACTCGCAAGCTAGAGGCGGCTTGTCTCTTCTACGGCCTTGAGTTTGAAATGCGTAACAAGAACCAGAGCGACCCAGCCACTATTGAGGCTCGATCCGGCACCCACCAGATACCCGTGCTCCAGACGCCCGAAAATTGGATGATTGGTGACACGACACCTATCACGCGGATGCTTGATGGACGTTATCCAAAGCGCCAGATGTACCCGTCTGGTCCCCGGGGAGTGCTTGTACAGGTTGTTGAAGAGTACTTCGATGAGTGGGTGGCGAGGACCATGGTGCACTATCGATGGCATTATCCAGAGAGTGCTGAGTTTGCCTCGCAAATTATGGCGGATGGTAATCCGGCTATTGCCGAGAGAATGCTGAGTTGGGGACCAAGAGCCTGTAGGGCCACGGGCACCGACTCTGACGTTCAAAGGACAGCGGCGGAAGATGAGTACGTTAGGATCCTTGAGGCGGCAGAAAAGCAGCTGGGTGAGACGCGATACCTTATGGGTGATCGGCCCACGGCTGTTGATTGCATCGTTCTTGGAGGACTCCGCGCCCATACCTATATGGACCCGGTGCCAAAACGGATAACGGCAAACTACCCGCGGGTGGTCAGTTACTCGGAAGGTGGGTCAGACATGTGGGATGGGTTGGGTGATCTGCCTCCCTTCCCTGAAACCACGACATTTGGTGAATTTGTTCTTAAAGAAATGGTTGCTACCTATCAGCCTTACGTCCTGGCCAACGGAGCCGCACAAGAGGCTGGTGCAAAAGCCTTTCATGCGGATATCTATGGCGAGGAAGTCAGTTATCTTTCTCGGCCGTATCCCGAAATTTCCCGGGAAATGATTATCGAAAAAATTAGTCACTCGCTTGATGGTCAGGGGCAGGCTGAAGTGCGCGGCTGGCTGGAAACGAAAGGGCTCCACGCCTTCTTATAAACGTTAGATTTTTTATTCCAGTGGCAGGGCAGTTATAGAGTTGGAAAAATCTTATTTCTCAACTTCGAATGGCCTATATTTAACGCCAAGTCCCGCGATGTGCGGAAGCTCTCTTGTTACCAAAGCTTGTCGAAATCGGGGCCAGTGGTCTTGCGTCGGTCGTTTATTCCAAGCTCGCTCGGCTACGGCGAGTAGTCTAGGGAATGTATAGTAGTCCATCAATTCTGTTGTGAATACCGTCTCACTCCACAGCTGGGCCTGAATGCCAAGGACCTGCCTTGACTGATCTGCTGTTAGCGCCCAGCAATCGAGTGGATCAAAATTGTATATTGATTTTGTATTGACGTAGGCAGCCCAAGGTAGACCGGGTTCATCGGGATCCATTGCATATGGCATATCTAGGTATAAAAAACTGGCATTGGAGATGACTAGGTTTTGGCCTCGGTCTAGAAGTGAGTCGATGGTGTCGGTGTTTGCTTCTGAGGTTAGCCATGCATTGTAGTAGCTGTTGGTTTTGCTGCTGCCTGCAGTGCTCATTTCATGCCAGAACCCGGTCTGGATGCCGGCTGAGACTTGCTCCGCGATCTCTGTGATTTGCTGATAATGGTAAGCCATCAGTGCCCTTGTAGCTTCTCTCGCCTGCTCTGGTATTTCTGTATCCCACGCTGGATTCCATACAGGCAAGCGTCTGCATGCTGGGGAATTTAGCCAGGCTCCTTCGGGTACCTCGTCACCTCCAAAATGGATTCGGGACATGGTCAGCTCGGCCGTGTCGTACATGGTTTTTATTTCTTCAAGTATGACCTTCGCCAATCGGTAGATATCGGTCATGCCGACGTTAACAACATTTCCCGTGTAACCTTGCGCTGACCTGTATTCAGAGGTGTCCTCTGGGTCGGTTAACTGCCACTGGTCCGTCTGACTAAGAGATTGAATGATAGCGTTGGCATGACCCGGCAGGTTGAACTCAAGAATGACCTCGACGTGATGTTTCTTTGCATGACGAAGCAAATCGACAAACTCGTTTCGCGAAATGAACCCTTCGTAGTCAAGGTGATCATCGCCCCATGCGGGATACAAGGCCCTCAGTGTGCCATCCGGGTTGTATCGATGGTACGAGCGGCGTGCGCCAACAATAGTGAGTTCGGGTACCGATTGGATTTCTAAGCGCCAGCCCTCGTCGTTGGCAATACCCAACTGAAGTCGGTTCATTTTATAGGTCGACATCACCTCTATCGTTTTCTTAATTTGGTCCAAAGGCTGGAAGTGTCTTGCAATATCAAGAAAAAAAGCCCTATGTTCAAAGTCAGGAGTATCCGCGACTTGAACCTTGAGAAAGCTACAGCCCTCTTCTTGAAGACGGATTAATTGGCGAAGTGTTTGTATGCCATAAAACACCGCCTGCTGATCCTGACCAACAATATGGATACCGTCTTTGGCAGTGCTTAGTTGGTACAAAGACTCGATAGAAGTTTCTATGGAGAGGTAAACAGGGATACCTTCTCCAAAAACTCCCATTTGAAGTAGTAGTTTTCTGAGGTAGGTTGCTTCGCTATTGAGACTCGTATCACCGACATAAAGGCTGGTAACGTGAATCTCTTCATGGGGCAAAACCTGTTTTTTTATGGAAGGGATAATTTCGTCTGGGGTTTCTGCTGGTAACGGTCGAAAATCGTCGTCTGGTTTTGGAGTGGTAC
>Ga0302137_1001098_pt1 | contig 12170 bp, 11 predicted proteins | sample CBN3_SCM_MG_FD_203127 | JGI IMG/M metagenome (GOLD analysis project Ga0302137, IMG submission 203127) | Marine microbial communities from Western Arctic Ocean, Canada - CBN3_SCM | ecosystem: Environmental > Aquatic > Marine > Oceanic | place: Canada: Western Arctic Ocean | collected 2017-09-15 | reverse complement strand
TTTTCGATGTTGTGGAAAAAGATATTGGTAAAGAATTTGTACAAGTTCCATTTATAGACCATGGGCCTTATAATAAACACGTATACTATGGAAACCCCAGAGACATATGCAGGGCTTGTCCTGGACTTTTTGGAAAGGGTGTGAGAACGAATAAACTCAAGATCGAATCAGAATCAGATGCCGAAGAAACTTGGTGGGATAATGCCATGGGTGCTGCAGCAAGAAAATGTAACGGTATTGGTGTATGTGATTTTTATAAAAGACCAGAGGAACATACTGTTAAATTTATGGGGGATGCTAACAACTACAGAATATATGAACGTGCCAAAACATGCCAAGGGAATATTGAAGACCCAATTGGTGGTATGCAAAATGTACTCAAGATTGACAGTCTTGAAAAATGTGTTGCATATGGCGTCGAACAAGGCGCAAACTTCATAGTTTATCAAGAACCTTACAAAGGTGGTAAAGATGAAGATATGGCATCATACGCAGATGGTGTTATTAAAATAGAAACGTCTAAAATAAGAGCAAGAGAAGCTGCTGAACAAGAAATTATTTACACGCGTTATTCGAAGGGGTATGCCTCATTTATAAATGAAACAACCGGAGAAACCGAATGGACCATTTTAAGGGTCAGAAATTTGACAGAATTAGATGTTATGCCTATACCAGATTCAGATTCAAAATATACTCTTTATTCTCTCAGACAAGATGTGTGTGGCGCATATACTAAGTGTGATCAATTCAATGAACCTTCTCGATTAAATATTTATAAAATTAAATTAGGCGAAGGTTCCGATAGGTTGCAGGATGCAACATTCAATAGATTTGACACATGTTTCACATATACAAAAGATAGCCAAATTCAAAAATTTGGACTTTATCTTACACAAAATTATAACAATGGCGAGGATCCATTCTTGGGTGGATTATGTCCGAGAGGTCATTTTTGTACAGAATATAACGGAATTGGATTCAAAGAAGCCTGTCCTCCAGGGTATTATCAACCAAAACAAGGTATGTCGAGATCTACAACGTCTATACAATGCAATGTCGTTTTATCTACAGAAATACCAATAGGTTGTCAATTAAACGATGCGACTATTAACCCCATCGATCATACAGATTTAACATGTATACGTTGTCCAAGGAATATGTGGGCAGAAGAAGGTGCATATGAATGTAAAGAATGTCCATTGGGGTCAATTAAAAAAGTTTCAGGCATTTTTTATCAGAAAACAATTATGTTAAACATGCCAACATTTTCCATAGGGAATTATCTTCCTTGGTATTATACCAAGGAAGAATCTGGAATTCAAGAATCCGATTGTGCTATTGTACCTGCTGGTATTGTTCATATACCATTTGCTAATAAATATATGGAATACGAAAGACCTGATTTTTTACCAGTTATGGCGTGTCCATTCGCAATGTCGTCAAGACCGGGCACATTTTCCATAGGTGAATTACCAAAGCTCGAAAGATTAATTGTTTCGAAAAAAACAGAAGTTATAGACCCACCATTTATTCGTTTTCATAGAACATGGTGGGTAGATGCCATAGATTCGACAAATGGTACTACGTGCGAATGTTCTCAAAGACACATACTCAACAGAGGCCAGTGTTTAGAAATAATGCAATCTAGAGGATTAACCATGATAGATCGAGCAGGACCAAAAGGCTGTTATTTAAGCAATTTAAGATCAAATGAAAAGATTGGATTCTTTTCTGATGGAGATACTAAAGAATATCCAATTAAACATATCACATATTTGTGTAGAAACGGCGAGGATAATGATAATTTGGCGGCATTATTTGGCCAATCAAATTGTTTTAGATGTCCTGGAAATTCTATCACTGGAGCTGCATCTACATCATGTACAACATGTTTTGCAAACCAAATGAAAGTATTTGCTAAAGAAGGCCTAATTAAATTCGCAGAGGGGTCCGTACCAACTTTGAATATGGTCGTAAGAGCTGGACAAGAATTCAACAATCTGAATAATGTCATTTTTAGCCCATTCTTGCCTGCATATAATCTCGTTTATGAAAAAAATAAACAAAATTTTAATATCTATTATAGATTCGTGAATAGTGGCATAACAAAAACCCAATTAACACTTGCAGATTGTTATTTGGTATGTTCGGCCATGACAAAACCAAATTTTATAGCAGTTGGTATTCAGAAAAATGAATATTTACAATGCGCATGTGCAACAACCAATGCAATAACACCAACAACCACTGATAGTGTTGGTAGTGCTGATTTTGCATGGTATCAAATAGTAGATACCGAAGACCCTGAAAAACCATCAGATCCTAATATGCTACCATGGGCAACTTCTGCATTACCGCTTTGCGCTTCATGCCAACCCGGTAAAAAGACTGAAAATGGATGTATAGCATGTGATGCAGGAATGTATACTGAAGATGAAAACGAAGCAAGTCAGCTACAATGCCTGGAATGTGACCCAGGAATGTATCAGAACATGTCCTCTTCCATATCTTGCAATGAATGTCCTAACGGATGGTATCAAACAGAAAAAGCACAAGAAGAATGTACAAAATGTCCAGTCGGTTTCTCTCAGCTTGAAAAGAATGGAGTAAGTTGCAATGAATGTGTTGTTGGCAAATATAGAGCAGTTCCTGCTGGAATCATTTGTTCAAATTGTGAGATCGGCAAATATCAAGGGGAAAAGGGGAAAACCAGTTGCAACGATTGCGGCACCGGCAAGTACAACGAACAAGTTGGACAAACAAAATGTAAAAATTGTCCAGCGGGATACAAAGACAAAAGTAATGTGGAATGTGAAATATGCCCCTCTGGAAAATATCAAGCTGCAGAAATGGAAACTAGTTGTATATCATGTACACCTGGAAAATATCAACAACAGCAGGGGTCTGTATCAAGCTGTAAAGATTGCGAATCTGGTCAATTCCAAGAGAATGATGTCGCGACTGGATGCAAATCGTGCCCCGGTGGGAAAAAATGTAGCCAGGCATCAGCTGGCGAGTCATGTCCAGACAATTTATATTTAGAAAGGAATACATGGGCAGAGTCATGTAAAGAATGTCCAATTGAGGAATATGTTAAACCAAATAAATATGGATGCAAACCATGTGGTGCCAAGAAGACCACAGAAGGGAGGAAAGGGATGACGAACTGCGATGATTGTCCGGATGAAGGGTGGAATGGGTTGGCCAAGGATTCCAAAACAAATTGGCACCCCGATATGTATCACTACAGGTTTACGGGGTCGACTCCGGGAGTACCCTATCACTCTTGTCCATTTGGTGGGGAAAGCTGGGGATGTGCTGGCATGGGTGGACGGCGCCTGATCTGGACATTTATTACAGTCAGAGAATCAGCACGTTATGATATTCAGATCATAAATGTTAGAGACTTTGCAACTGTACATATTTGGGATCTGGGATCAGGAGTCGGAACAAAACTCTTCGATGGATTTACATCAATGATGATAAGACCCTCATGGTTGTGTCGGTTAAACCTAGTTTGTTTAGCATTTATGAACGTACCACATATCGAACGCAATGTAGGTTCATACCCTATAAGTCTTGATAAAAATAAAATATACAAATTGCAGATGGCATGGGCCGGGGGAATTGCCCATGGGTTGAACCAGGAAATTAAAATTACGAAGAATGGAGCCAATCCAAATTTATATTTTACAAAAACAGAACCAGCAACACATCATTGCGGAACAAACAGATTATAGGTCATATTTAAAAAAAAAAATAAAGTAAATTTTACAAATCTACGAATTTGCGTTTTTTACTTTCTACAAATTCGACTCTTTCTTCTTCATGTCTGTGCCATTTTTTAATACGATGATCTTTTATGTCTGCCTCAGACGACTCTGACCATTGAAATGTTTCGTGGTTACGTTTCATCCAAATAACTCGTCCTTCATCACATACCAAATCAACCATACGTGGTCGATCGCCACGAGACATATATTGCAATCCACAAGTGTTGCATAATGAAGAAGTACCACAAGGCCCTGGTCTCCATGTCGAAGATATTAGTGTACGACAGAGAGTACACGGTAACCGATGTCGTGACATACATTCTTTTACATGACGTTCCTTAAAATATGCCTGGATAATTATACCTACAACTTCATCCAAATGCATATTAAATACATTTTCATATAATTTGTAAGTAATTAAATATATATTATTCTTTACTTTTATTTTTTCACCAAGTTAAAAATTGCTTGACCATATTGATCATGTTTTGTCAAAGCGCGGATAAAATTTAACTTTAATGTAGCTTCTTGTTGTTGTTTTTTTTCAAACGCAATCAAACTGCGCAAATTCATGATTCCTTCTTGATTAGCCCTTAATTTTAGAGATCGTGCTTCCGTTTCTGGTGTGCGGCGCCGACGGGGTTCAGCAAGGCCACGAGAAGCACGACTTACCGCACCCTGCTCTTTACTCCGTACCTCAAAATTGTGTGACTGTGCTTTTGAAAGGACTGTCAGATATTTTTTGCCATCAGGCCCAGTTTTTTCTTTAAAAGAGATGGCAACGATGGTAAACTTTGGCCATCTGACATGTGCAACCTCGCCAAATTTTTGAGAAAGGGACCAAGAGCGTGTTTTAAATACAACAGAACCACCTTCCAAATCAGATGTCTTGATCCATAACTGGTGTTTTTTACAGGGATATTTTTCTTTAATATCACTATTAACCGTCTTCATAGAAGGTTCCAAAAAACTAGGGGAGGTTACCGCCGAATGAATAGTTAATGGGATGTCATAATTCAGGAAAAACATCACCTGAATGTACTCAGAGTTTAATATCTCTGATGGAAACTGGAGACCAGTATGCGCACCAAGAACAGTGCGGTCTCTGTAAATAATGGGTCCATTTTCATTCAAACTAAAATTTTTCAAAATTATAGTTTGTGGTATTTCGACACGATCAGAAAGAGTATCGACACCAACGGTGGTCACGAATTGGTTATCATGACCCTCTGGTTCGTCCAGGAGATGCATAAGACTTTCGATACAATCCTCATCACCAGAGTCATATTCACTATCAGACAATGACATATTTAGAATATGTATTAGAATATATATTTAGAAAAAATACTAATGATTATATTTAGAAAATACCTAAATATAAATAATAAATTTTAAGAATATATTATTTTTAAACAATACCTAAATATATAACATATTCTAATACATATTCTAAATATGTCGTTGTCTGATAGTGAATATGACTCTGATGAATGGGAGGAGAGTCAGAATGACCAGAACGGACCAAAAGATACCATTGTGACGGTCGCAATGCCAAATATTACCCGTCCCATACTTCAAAATATACCAGAGACTCTTAAAATTTTAAACTTGGTATTAAATGGGACGACCTTGAATTTGTATCGATGCGAACCTGCTAAGAACAAATATGTTGGAATTTGCTCGGATAAGTTGCGTGTTTGGCCCAAATACTTGTTACAGATATGTGTTTTCAACTCTGTGGCGAATTTCGACGGTTCTTACTCTAGTGTGCCTGTTCGACTGCCCGATTTCAAGACGAAAGGTATTCATATTGTTAGAAGACAACTTGGTCAATCTAAAAAAGATGAAAATGGGAAAGTCGTTGATACAACGTCTGCATTTGTGATTAATACCAAGACAGATACGCTGTTTTTCAAGAAAAAGTGCCAAGATAAGGTTACCAATAAAGATATTGCATTCTATCTTGGTAAAAAATTTCTTTCGTATACTGGAAACATTCCACCTCAGTTTACCATTGTCGCTATACCATTTTTAGATGGGAAACTCTGTATGGACAAAGCTATTCGCACACCTAAATTCCATGTATTCAGTAAGAGACAAGATACATCAGAAAGACCCAATAAAAGAAGAAAAAAATCTCGAGAAATAGCTACATTAGATACAAACATTTCTGAATCTGAAATTGTTTTGCGTCAATTGGAAATGGAATATGCACAAATCAAACATCAAAATCGAAAATTTGAAGTAACGTTTGGCACCATAAAAAGACGCATTCCACAATTGCCGAGTGGTCCTGTAAAAATGACATTGGAATATATTACGAGACATACACAAGTACAGATGGATGTTATAGATCTGTAAACATAAATTATATCATACTATTAAATACTCTAGGTTTTCTTCCCTTGTCGTAACACGAATTCCATATTAAAACCCTTCCAATTGTATCTACGAGTGCAATAAGTAGCCAAACATCTACTCTTGTTACCGCTATCAATATATGTAGAATTGTTCCAGCTGCTTTGTAAAAATTATAACATGCCATAATGAATATATCTTCTGAGGATAATGGTTGTTTGTGGATGTGTTTTCGTTCTATATTTCTACCCAATGTTTCTTCTAAATATACCTGAGAAGCGCAAAATAAAACCAATAGAGCCACAAAAACCCCCCACGAAGACCAATTTTTAATTACAATTGATCCCACTTTAAATGGAGGTCCCCAATGATAAAAATCTGACCATGCATCCTCAGCCCACAATACAGCAAAACAAGTTATTGTAATCGCTAATGAAACAACTACAAAATATTTTGTCATTTCAAGCATATTCAATATTCTTGTATAAATAGTACATCTATCACTTTTATTAATGCATGATTCAAACATTCATAAGATACTGTCGATAATTGTAATTTGGTCAGGTATATCATTCATTGCAATGGGGATGCAAAAAATGAACGATTCGAATTACATTGCCCCTGATTTGATATCAGGATGGCTTATGGGTATGGCATGGATTATTTCTGGCTACGCAATATCTATTTTATGGCTTATATTTATAGCTACTATTTTAATAAGTCAGAAAATTGGTAAAAAGCCCCGGTTTACATTTTCTAAGATTATCACTTTATCGTTTGTCTTGTTTTTTGCTGTTGTTGCGGGATCTGTTGGGACTTATTTAACATGGAAATATCCATACAAATTAGGACCATGTGATTGTGCCAAATATTTTTGGGGTCCGACTTGCAAACCATGTCTTTGTCAAAAAGGTGTGTGTGATGATGGACAATATGGATCTGGCCGCTGTGCATGTGATTTTGGATTTGCTGGAGATATATGTGACGAATGCGATGCAAGACATAAGCCAGAACTTTATAAAGTAGGCCCTGGTGAAACAGCATGTGATATATGTAAAACAGGCTTTACAGGAAAAAAATGCAGTGAATGCGATAGAGGATATGCTGGGGAAATGTGTGATGAATGTGCAGACGGCTGGCAATCGTGGATTTATTCCACTGATTTATTCCCACAAACTATATCTCAAGACGACAATAGACATTTATGTGACGAATGTCTTGAAAATCATTGGGGTTATAATTGTATATCATGTCCATGGGGGAACGATGTCCCACACGTCATTTTAACTGAAAATAACCATATTAATAATGGAACTCGTATCGCTGATTCATTTGGAAAAGGTGGGGAAATTATAGACATGAGGATTAAAATAAAAGACGAGTGGACAATATCTTATAATTATAAAACTACAAATCCGAGTGTGCTCAGAGATACACAAGTTAAAATGAAATATGACAAATCTGGTATACTGTCGGATTGGATAACATTGGAAGAAATTAGAGGTGTTCAATGTAATAATAGAGGAGTGTGTGAAGATGACGAAACACACCAAATAGAAAACCCAGATTGGGATAAAACATGTACAAGAACTGGGCAAGAATGTTCCTCGGATAACGATTGTAAAGTATCTGAAAATTGCAAAGGGGTTTGCAAAGGCATTGGCATTCCTATCAATTCTATATGGGAAGCTACAGTATCTGGAAAAATATGTTCTACAAACGAAGACTGTATCGACAAGTCCATTATTATAGATGAAAATGATAATACATATACAGGAGGTAGATGTATGACTAAAGGCTGTTGCAAAGAATCTTACCATGGTTCGGGGAAATGCGAATGTGATGAAAAATTTTTTGGCGAAAGACTTAACAACGGGTTCAAAGAACATTATGAATTGTCCCCTGCTTGTGATTTTTGCCCGGGTTATGACTGGATTACAGAAAATCCAACCACTATTTGTTCGGGTGGTAAAGGGACTTGTTCGTCATCTTTTGGAAGAACCGGTGCCTATCTTCAAATGAGATGTACATGCGGAGAAGAAGTATGGATAGATAGAGAAACTGGTATTGTAGATCCAAATAAAATTATTGCATGGTCAGGCGACTTATGTGAATGTGGAGATTTTGACGAAGACTCTAAATGTGATCTTTGTGCTTCGGGACACTGGGGGCCAACATGTCAATTTTGCCCAGGTGGTCCAGGACTAAGGTCTTGTGGAGGTTTAGGGAGAGGAGAATGTAACGAAGGGATAAATGGCGATGGTACATGCAACTGTGCCCTAGACAGAGTTTCATCGTGGATGTTAGCACCATATGTAAAAAGATTTGCAACAGAACCCATAGGTGTTGATATTAATGAACTCGATCATACATGCACTGAATGCGCCCCTAATTTTTTCGGAGAATATTGTCTCCGATGTGATGACACAGAAATGATTAAACCAAGCGAATTAGACGATATTTTTCAACCAGGTGGTTCCTATAACCTTGGACAAGGACAATCTTCTATTGAACACGTACCAATTTGTCACAGAGGATTTTGTACTCTTGCATGTGGTGGTGGTGGATGGTGTAATTGGGGAAGAGAAGGAGATGGCAGATGCACGTGCTGGTCAAATCTTAGGCTTAATGATGCCACATGGAACCCCCTAGATAATGTATGTATTGGTAACGATAGAACAAAAGAACAATGTCCCGCATATGGATATTGTTCAGAAAAATCGCAAAATGGAAGAAGGTCTGCTACAATGTGTGGAAAAGAAACTTGGATTGGTGAGGATAAAGATATGGAATCAGATGGCCTTGATTGGTCACCCTTCGATGATTGGTCAGGCAGAGATGCTGGAAGACAAAGTTCAGCAGAATATAATGCAGAATGTGCAGATAAAAATAAAGGTGTTTGTTATAAATGGATGTCCATCGATTGGAGACCAAGTAACTCCCTTATTACATGTGTAAAAGAAGGAAACTAGATACAATAAAATTTTTAATAAAATCCTAAAATTTTATCAAAATGATATACATATATCATTGTCCAATGTTTAAAATGGCTTCTAAAGACGAAAACAATATATTTTTGAATAAAATCAATTGCGAACAACGATTTGCAAAACGTGAAAATAAAGAATACCATGTATTTTCACTGAAATGTGAAGATGCTTCTAAGATTAAAAATTGGCTACATATCGAAAAACCATTGCCAGTCCTCATTGACCCGGAATCATTTGAAGAACTCAAAAACAAGAAAATGAATTGGGTATTTGATAAAGAAAAAACTTTATTTGGATGTATTATTAAAAATTAAATATGTATATTTTCTATATAATCTTTATTTGTTATAAACCATTCATTCATTGTTATAGACGATGGTGAAAAATCTATACCTTTCGGCCATAAACTTCCCACAGTCTCATTGTCATGTATATATCGAATCACATTCTTTGTATCAAACATCATCGGGATATGGACCAGTTTGTTGATAATCAATATATGATCATAAGAATCGCGCCGAAATATGTCAAAATGTGTACCCAACGGTTCAAAATGAATATTTAAAGATCGACGACTTCTATGTCCAAATGCCCATAAATCACCATAATCGCGAAACATGTGTACAAACATCTGACAATGTTCTTTTCCAACAAACGCTACCATTAATTTTGATGGTACCACATGCCCAAAGTGGTGATAAAAACTTACAGACCATACAATAAATGCAAGGAAAACTAATAATTCTTTTTTCATTAACATTAAATATGATATATAAATATAAATTTTACGAGTTTTAAAACGAGAATTAAAAACGTACACCCGAAGATGCACACATCTCTTGGTTATTATTACCATCAAATTGTATAGCAAACTCACGAGTATCTTTCTCAACAGACATACAAATGCCACGTTTTCGTTTTCCCAATGTTTGATACCAAGCCATTACAATATCCCCAGTCTCAATTAAAGTAGGTTCCACATTCTCAGCCGATGAAATTGCCAAACGTTGTCCCTGGTGTGTTACAATATAACCATTTTTATCGACATTCAATATCGTACACTTTGTTCCACGAATCATCACATTGTCATTCTTCTTATAACTTGGACATAAAATATGTTGAATTCGACATAAAAGACCCTCCACCGCAAAAAATTCAGCCTCCTCTCTCAATAACCACAAGTCCATCGAAGTGCGCAACGGTAAAATACTAGAACCACGAAAATAAAGCAATAACCAACGAAAAATTTCTGGATCTCTGTCTATAAACAATGCCCCATCTATCAACATGGCAGGATTCTGATGCTTGACCATAGAAGACAACATATTTGGACCTTTGGAAGTCAATGTATCCTTTGTTGTCCAGTAGATATGACCACCTACATTTAATTTAACCAAGTCCATTTTTTATATACACTCTGTATTTATATTCATTTCAAGTCAAACTCATTATTTGGTATATACTTATAAATCTCAGAGTCAATATTTAATGTTGATAGTAACTCCAACATATAACCATAATTACCATGCAAACTGGCATCCATAGCTAATTCTATATACAAATGCTCCATCTGACAATAATCATATTTCTTTGAAAGGGAAGCCAGATATTGCTGAAGAGACATTCTATGAAAACTATAAAGTATTTATAGTTATTCCTCCTACATTTCTTCATCATCTCCTTCTCGACACATACGCCACCAATAGTCACGAAACATGCCCGTTTGAACAGTGATAGACCAATCTTCAGAATTCACACCCTGTGACCATCCGGTTTGCGCAGCCCGCCAAATGTAAAGATGATCTATATCTACTTCAGGTGTCATGGGATTTGTTCTCTCAGACATTAGTTTATCCAATTTATGGGCTTCGATGGATTCTTTTTCGGCCTGCTTCTTCGCAACATAAGCATCTAGCTTTTCAGAACCACCCAGAATTTCCATAGTTCGGACAAGAACTTCTATTGAACCAACATAACCGGTCTTGATAAAAGTAATGCATGCTTGAAAACTAGAACGAGAAATGTCTAAATGTTTTGCAAAAGTTAGTCTTCCTTGTTCGTCGCGCGCGGCTTCCTTAAAGACGAATGGCATTGTCGAATCATCAGAAAGGCCTAGAAAGCGGCGAAGAATTGGAGGACATAGGTCACGAATGACATATAAGTCAATAACTGTGGCTTTGTCATTGGCACATAGGATGACTTCTGGTTGAGACATATTGACAGTGGTGGACATAGAATTCTTTATTTTTTTTTAGAAAATGTTTAAAAAATTTCTAGATTCTTAAAAAATTAAAAGTTTAACAATATTATGTCTGACTATAGTGACTATTATAAGCTCATGTATCCAACCTCTAAATGCACAGAACAGTGTAAGGGACTATGTGGATATTGTCCAAAACACGAAAAGGCGCGTTTTGATGAGTTCAGGGACTGGGTAATTGGCCCTGACACCATTGTCTTGAATCGTAAAGATCAACCAACCCTATGGTTGTCCACACCCAACAGCAAATTTCCCAGAATTACTGGCTACGAAAATAATCTCCAATATGGTCGCGGTACTATGAAAACCTCCGTTCCATACGGTCTAACTTTTACACACGAGAATGCAGGAATGCTTTTGCCGTCAATTGCTGGCAAAGGCAAGGTATTTGGGGTTCAATGTGACACGGCGTGGGTGTTGACAGTGGGTGGTAGATGTTGGCGTTATTAATTATATAAAATATACGGGTACAACTTTTGTTTTCTTTGATCTACACCCCATGCAATAATAATCTTAAAAAATTTCAAGAATAATCTTAAAAAATTTCAAGAATAAGCAAGTAGTGGGATACCCATTTGACCACTTTCCCCCTAAAGAACAGATGTTGACATTTGTTCTTTAGGGGGAAAATGGCCTCGCTACTTGCTTATAATCTTAAAAAATTTGTAGACTTTCTTAAAAAATTTCAAGATAATTCTTAAAAAATTTGTAGATTCTTAAAAAATTTCAAGAAGTTGTTAAAAAATTTGTAGATTCTTAAAAAATTTCAAGAAGTTGTTAAAAAATTTC
>Ga0302137_1001093_pt1 | contig 12188 bp, 10 predicted proteins | sample CBN3_SCM_MG_FD_203127 | JGI IMG/M metagenome (GOLD analysis project Ga0302137, IMG submission 203127) | Marine microbial communities from Western Arctic Ocean, Canada - CBN3_SCM | ecosystem: Environmental > Aquatic > Marine > Oceanic | place: Canada: Western Arctic Ocean | collected 2017-09-15 | reverse complement strand
CAAGAATGCCACGCCATGCGCCGGGTTTGGCCATGAGATAGGCCGAATTGGATGGAGTCTGTGGGGTGCCGCTTGCGTCAACTGCATTCAGCAGCGACGCGTCGCCATCAACTGGGCCACGCGTGCCAATGACGGCAAACGACGAGCTGCCGGGTCGATCCCATTGGTCACGGCGGCGTTCGCCTGCGAGTGGCATGATGCCATAGGAGTTGTGTCCATATCCCACAGTCTCGCCGAGCAGGTCGTTTGAAAACCCATGGTCCCACTTCAGGGTGTCGTCGCCATCGGCTACGCCAAGCGATTCGTATCGGTAGTCCGTATAGGTGTACACACTGTCTGAGTATTCATTGGGCGACACGAGTTGTCCAGGGGTAATGAGGCCTTCCATGATGCAGAGTGACAGAAGCGATGCATGGTCGTTCCAGTTTGCTTCTTCGCGGCCACTGCCGGCGACAAACGGATCGCTTGCGTCTACGCCATTGCCATTGACATCAAATCGTTGTCGCCGCGCCAGGCCCGGAATCGGATAGGAATTCTTGTGCGAGGAGGCCCACGTCTTCCAGGCAGTATTGACATCGGTGAGCTGCTTTCGCTCTTGGGCTTCGCGGGCGCTCCGCTGGGCACCAGCAATCGATGGCAGAATGATGGCCATAAGAATGCCGATGATGGTGATAACCACCAAGAGTTCTACCAGTGTGAAGCCGCGATCGTGATGGCGCATGAGGGCGTTGCCCATATGTGGGGAGCGTAATGGAAAGTGCCGAAAATCAGCGCCGCCCCAATGTGTGGAGCGGCGCTGCCTTCGGTATCAGAATCATTCGTACAACTGATCGAACGTCACCCGCTTTGTCAGGAAGTACGAGTCAGACCCGTATCGCCAGGTGAGTTTATCGCCGTCTGGGATACACATCATGGAGCCCACATTCCAGCTGCCATCTGCGTTGCCGTTGTTGGTGAAGCTCAGGAAGTTGTCGTCATTACCATGGCCCATGGTAGCTCCGCTACTGTTTCCCTCTGGACTCCACTCTTGTGTGAATTCGCACTCGAACATGTTGTCTGGGAGTGCTTTGCTGAAACTACCGCCATCTTCAAGACCGCTGGCGTAATGCTTGAACGCAAGGAAGTTGTCGGTGCTTGCGACAACGCCATCCGAGGTGTAGACATGACCATTCCACGTATTGGTGGGGCCGAGCTGATCAAGCACCTTCGAGAACCGATAGCCGTCTGAACCCGAGTCAGGAAGACCATCTGTCATCGCTTCTGCAGTTATGTCTTCGCCTGAGGTGACGCCACGTGTGGAAAACAACGGATTAATCGTGCGGCTAAGGGCCCTCCATTTACTGTATCGCCGTCCGGCCAGCGTCACGTTAGCGTACGAAGCGTGATCGGCTTCGTCGTCAGAGAGGTCGCAGTAGAAACTAGTGTCCCAGAAGCCTTCAGGCGACGAGAATACGTCGTTGTCTGGGTTACCTGGGTTGAACAGCGAAAAGTCGTACTGGTCAATACCGCCAGCTGCGAGCTCTTCGACACTGCCCTTGGGGCCAACCATCGGGTTGTTGTCAACCGGGCTGACCACAGTCTCGGGAGAGAGATACCGTTGCATGATCAAGACTGAGTACAGGCTCTCAGATGAGTCCCAGCCCTTGCCTTCAGTACCTTTGCCCGCGACATAACCATAGTTCTTGCCGCGGAATTTGTATGGGGCACGGGCGGCAAGGCTTGGACGGATAAAGCGATCTTTAAAGTCCTCGGCCGAGTTCGTGGTGGCCATGCCAACGCCCTTGAGGACGACCTTGTCGTGCGCGGCGTGTGAGTTGCGAAGGGCTGATGACAACGCTGGCAAAAGCAGCGCCATCAAAAGGCCAATAATGGCGACAACGATCATCAGTTCGACGATCGTGAAGCCTCGGCGGGGTCGTGGTCGTAATTGCATGACCTTGATTCTCCTGAGTGAGTAGAACGGGATAAAGGATGAAAGAACAATGACATGGAATAAGACCCAATTGGAGCTTTCCATGAGAAACGCGGGGGACCGTGGACTCATGCCGCGGTGTGCCCCGTAGGAGAGGATTCGCATCAACGCTGCCACCGGTTTCGATGAAATCGCATCTAGCGGGATTGCCACGAGTGGCTGCCACACGTTAACTGCGATCGCCTGAAACGACAAGACAGGGGGTCGAGCACATCGCGACCTCCGTACACCTCAAGCAGCCCAGTGGAGTTGATGTCCACAGACGTACCAATCGGGGTTTGGAGGGCACTGAATTGTCGACCGGGGAGCCGAATAAAGATGTGCCCACAAGGGGCCAGTCGGCGTATGAGAACGGGGAGGGCCAGATATATAATGGACGAATACACGCCCGGTCCGTCGGGAGATTCCCGACAACTCAAGCGTACCGGGTCTTTGGTCCGAGTCAAGTGCCAGTAGGGACATCAAATGAAAGGTTTTTGCGATGAATAGGGTCGAATCAGTTCTTCAATCCCTTGGAATCACGCTTCCAGATGCTCCAAAACCGGTTGCTGCCTATTTGCCGGTCAGAATAGCCGGCGGGCTGGCCTTCGTAAGCGGGCAGATTCCGATGAAAGACGGTCATTTAACAGCTTCTGGTCCTGTTCCCTCAGTGAGGAGTGCTGAAGAAGCGACAGCGGCTGCACGCGTCTGCGCGATTAATGCCCTCGCGGCTCTCAAGGCAGCGCTCGACGGCGATCTTGATCGAATCACGGGCATTGTGCGGGTAGGAGTGTTTGTGGCATCAGATGCAGATTTCTTTGGGCAGCCTGCTATTGCCGATGCGGTCAGCACGCTTCTTATAGATGTCTTTGGCGAGTCGGGACGCCACGCCCGGGCCGCAGTTGGTTCGGTGGCGTTGCCGCTTGGCGCCACAGTTGAAGTAGAAATGGTGGTTGAAGTGTAAGAACCAGATTGCGACGGTTCTTGAAGCATCGAATTGGTCCGGGGAGCGGCCGGGTTGCAGCGATCAGCCAAAGGCGACCGTGGCAACGAGTCCAATGAGCAAGAGCACATTGATCACAATGCTTGCGATCAGTACGCCACCAAGGCCACCATTTTCACTTTTTTGCTTTGCTCGAAGGATTGGCTGAGTGTCAGCCTGGTCGACTTCAACTACCAGCCCTGCAAGATCAATTTTTGGTTTGGCAAAGGTCAGTTCGCGTTCTGCTGCGAGTCGCTGCAGGTCTTCAAGCAAGTCGGCTGCAGAGCGATATCGATCAGCTCGGCTCTTGGCGAGCATCATCTCAATGACCTGGCAGAACTCGGCTGACAAGGCTGGATTGAGTTGATCTGGTGGCCTGAGCTCAGTCTTGAGATGCTGCCGCATTACATCGCTTGGGTTCTTGCCTGAGAACGGCACGTGCCCCGTCACCATGTGGTACGCGGTTGCACCAAGTCCGTAAATGTCGGCTGGTGGGCCAATGTCAAGCTCGCCTCGAATTTGTTCCGGGCTGATATAGAAGGGCGTGCCGTAGGCTCGGCCTTTTTCAGCCTGGGCTGCTTCGGTATCTTCAATATTGCGGGCCAATCCAAGGTCTGCCACTTTGACCTGCCCCGATGGCGTCAGCATCAGGTTCTTCGGCTTGATGTCGCGATGTACAAAGCCCATCTGGTGCGCGTGGTGCAGGGCTTTGGCAGACTGGATGAGAATATCTACGGCATCCTTCTCGTTCAGCCGCTTGAGTTGCTGAATACGCTCGTAGACCGTGTCGCCTTCTACGTACTCCATAACGAAGTAGTGGTGCTCTCCCGAGTGCCCAACGTCATAGGCCTGCACGATATTGGGATGGTTCAGCTTGGCCGCAGCGCGGCCTTCTTTGTAGAAGCGATCAATAAAGTTCTGATCTCGCGAAAATTTGGTAGGTAGCACCTTGATAGCCACAAGCCGGTGCAGACTGAGCTGTTCGGCAAGAAATACAGTGGCCATGGCGCCAGCGCCAAGTTTCTTCTTGATGGTGTAGCCGTGAATCTTCTGCCCAGACTTTCGGGCATCGAATTCTTTGCGGAGGCGGTTCATCTGGCGGTCAGTGAGCAGATTGTGTTCAATCAGCAAGTCTGAAAGCGTGAGATCATTCTCGTCTGCTGTGATTTGGACGCGGCACCGCTCGAGCTCGTCTTCCGTTACTAGTCCAGAAGCGAGTACGATCTTGCCCAGCACTGTGTCGAACCCACCGGTCGTGGATCCGGCCTGCGATGCGGCGCCGTTGATCTCTTTTGGCCCCTTTGTGGAGCCGGGAAGGGGCTTCTTGGGCTTTGGCGCTGGCGCGTCTGAGTCAGCGAGGATTGGCGAGTCGTCGTCGTCAGGATTGGTTGGTAATGGTGAAGAAGTCATCGTGATCTGTCGTCAAGAGCTCGCGGGCGCTCGAATGGGCGCAGTATGATTGCTAGGGGTCCGCGTGGCCAGTCCAAACCGCCACCCAAACCATGAATGATCGTGCAATGGCGAGCACCATACCAATCCGGCGAATCCTCCTGCTGCGGCCAAGTGCCCTCGGCGACGTCTGTCGAACCGTCCCAGTGCTTGCAAGCTTGCGGGCTCAGTGGCCCGAAGCTGAGATTCATTGGGTCGTCCAATCCGCATTTTGCCCCGCCATTGAAGCCCACCCCGCACTCTCAGGCGTCATTCCGTTTCCGAGGGCTGAGTTTCGAGGCGCCCTTACTCGGCCATGGAAATGGCTTTCTATGCGGCGGTGGCTCGCTTCGCTCTCTCGGGAGCACTGGGATATTGCAATTGATTGCCAAGGGCTCGCTCGAACCGGGCTCATGATGCGGGCGAGCCGAGCGTCTGTCCGGGTATGTGATCGGGCGGCACGAGAAGGTGCGTGGCTCGCGGCGAATCAGCGCGTGGACATTCCGGTCGGCGCTCATGAGGTTGACCGAATGTTGCTGCTTGCCGAAGCCGCCGGAGCCACGGTTGTGCCTGATGCAACCTTGTATGTGCCCGATGCGGCCATGTCGTGGTGGAAGTCGCTACGCGGTGACCGCCCCGAAGGGGCCTACGCTGTGCTCGCGACGACCAGTCGCTGGACATCAAAGGCGTGGCCCGAGTCCCACTGGATTGAACTCGCCGAGCGACTTGTCGAATCGGGCCGTGTTGCCTGGATTGCGTTGCCAGGTAGTCCATCCGAGCATTCGCTCGTCGCTCATCTTGCCAGTGCGATGCAGGCGCGTGGTATTCGGGTTGTGAACTACGCAGGGAAGACGGATGTCGGGCAGATGATGGCGATGATTCACCAGGGCGCCTTCACGGTGTCAAATGATTCCGCTGCGCTGCACATGGCACTTGGTCTTGGTGCTCGGTGCCTCGGTCTCTTTGGTCCGACCGATCCAGCGATTGTGGGTCCGTGGAATCGTCCGGATCTCGCGCTTCGCGCTCCGCTGCATGAAGGCGAGCAGCCGACCTACCGCGACAAGGCGCTCGGCGATTCGATTATGCGGCGGCTCGCTGTGGATGTGGTGTTCGATCAGATTGAATCATTGTCCGGGGTGTGGGGCTCATGAGCGATCGGCGAATTGTGCTTGCAAGTCGTTCGCCGCGGCGACGAGTACTCCTCGAAGAAGCGGGGTGGCAGGTCGAAGTACGTGTGCCTGATATAGATGATGGTGACCTCACGCCTGAGCATTCATCGGGTTCCGAGTGGACAACAGCCCTCGCATGGCTCAAGGCACGCGCCGTGCATGATTTGGTGTTGGCTGAGGGTGGCCAGCTCACGCAGTGGCCGATCGTCGCTGGCGACACAGTCTGCGAACATGGTGGCGAACTTCTCGGGCAACCAGAGGACGCCAATTCGGCTACTGAGATGATTCGTGGGCTGCGATCCGCCGCTCATCGTGTGTGGACCGGGCTTTGTGTATTGCGTCCGGGCGAGCAACGCCGAATTGGGGCAGTTCATGCAGACGTCACGCTGGGTAATCTTTCAGATGCAGCCATTGATCAGTATGTGGGCGATGGGGGATGGAAAGGCAAGGCAGGCGGGTACAACCTGAGCGATCGCATCGCGGCGGGTTGGCCGATTCGGTACACGGGCGACGCATCGACGATCATGGGCATGCCCTTGCCTTTGTTGGATCGACTCATGAAGGAAGCTCGCCTATGAATCCACTGACAACGATTGCCGCGAAGTGCTACGCCGCCGTGGTGGCGTATCGCAATCGCGGCTTTGATCGGGGGAATCGCGTGCATGACGTGGGTCGATCAGTGATATCGGTTGGCAATCTAACCACTGGTGGAACTGGAAAGACGCCAACAGTGCAGTGGATCGCGCGGTTCTTGCAGTCGCAGGGCCACAAGCCAATCGTGGTGCTCCGTGGCTATGGCGCAGCACGTGGCCAACAATCAGATGAGGCCGGAGAGCATGAGACTATGCTCACTAACGTGCCAGTGCTCGCCAATCCAGATCGAGTGGCTGTCATCAGTCAGTATCTCAAAGCGGATGCGACCCCTGATGTAGTTGTGCTTGACGATGGATTCCAGCATAGATTTGTGGCGCGGCAGATGGATCTAGTATTGATTGATGCCCGCCGGCCGCTCGATCACGAGCGGATGCTCCCGGCGGGGAGATTGCGGGAACCACTGGCTGCGCTTGGTCGCGCAACGGACGTACTGGTGACGCACGCCGCGTGTGTCGACCCCTCACTGGGCTCACAGATTCAGGCTGCGCATGGACGGGCGGCCGTGGCGTGGTGCGATCATGTGTGGACCGGGCTGACCCGAATCGATGCCAATGGCATCCAGGAACTTCCCGTGACGGCGATCGAAGGAATGAGGCTGGTAACGCGGTTTGGTATTGCCACTACAGCGGGCGTGCTCGACCAAATACGGCAGCATGGCGGCCTAGTCGTGCGGGATATTCCCCGGCGCGATCACGCAGCGTTCACTGCAGCGGAAGTGAGCCAGCTGAACGCAGCGTGCGAGGGAGCCGATGCCTTGTGTGTGACAGCTAAGGATTGGGTGAAGCTGCGTCCACTGATAGACTGGGACACGTTCTCGGTGCCAGTTGTAGTACCGACGCTGGCCTTGTCCTTTGTATCTGGGGAAGACGCCTTCAAACGGCGCATTCTCAACTCTCTCGCATCGGCGGAATCACCATGAGCGATCTTCTGACATCACTGGCTGGCTTTGGCGCTTTCAAGGTCTTGGTCGTTGGCGATTTTATGCTCGACGAGTTGGTGCATGGAGACGCGTCACGGCTCAGCCCGGATGCGCCGGTTCCAGTGCTGACAGTTGATCGAATTGAACGCGCTGGAGGCGGCGCGTCCAATGTTGCAGCATGTTTGGCTGGGCTTGGTGGTTTGGTGCAGTGCTGTGGCGTGCTGGGTGGCGATAGTGCGGGGGCACACCTTCAGGAATCTCTGGAAGCATCTGGCTGTGGCATCGATGGCATGGTGTTCGATGCGGATCGACCCACGACCGTCAAACGAAATTTGGTAGGACTTGCACAGCATCGACATCCACAGAAGATGTTTCGCATTGACATTGAATCTTCGGCGCCAATCTCGACTTCGACAATGGACGCAGTGCGAACGCGAGCGATCTCGTTGATACCCATGATGGATGCGGTGTGCATTGAAGACTACGGCAAGGGCGTGTGCACGCCGGACCTCTGCCAAGTTGTTATTGAGGCTGCGGCTAATGCCGGAATACCAGTGCTTGTTGATCCTGCACGCGTGGATGAATACACGCAGTATGCGTCGGCAACAGTCATGACTCCCAATCGCACAGAGGCCATTCGCGCATGCGCGGCACTGCCGGGAAGCCCGACTGATCCGGCCGAGATGGCTGCGGCACTTCTTGCGGCGCACGATCTTCAGGCTATTGTGATTACCCTTGATAAACACGGGGCACTTCTCTTAGAACGTGGTGGTGATCCGGTCGTGATACCCACAAGTGAGCGAGCTGTGTATGACGTCACGGGAGCAGGCGACATGGTGCTGGCCGCCATTACTGCTGCTCGGTGCCATGATCTGAGCTGGCATGACGCTGTTGTATTGTCAAACGCGGCGGCTGGTCTTGAGGTGGAGGTATTTGGAGCTCATGCGATTCCACTCGCCCAAGTTGCCTGTGAAGTACTTCGTCTACAGGCGCCTCATACCGGCAAGGTGCGGACGCTGCGCGACCTGCAGTTTGAGCTTGGGGCGCACCGCGAGGCTCGTCATAGCATCGTGCTGACGAATGGTTGCTTTGACGTGATTCACGCTGGGCATGTCACGTATCTGCGTGACGCGCGTGAGCAGGGCGACGTGCTTGTGGTTGGCATCAACTGCGATGAGCAGGTACGGCTCATGAAGGGCGATGGTCGTCCGGTGTATGGCCTTGACGACCGTATGACCATCCTGTCTGAATTGGCGTGCGTGGACTATGTGATTGCCTTTGACGAACCAACGGCACACGACTTGATTGTGGCAACAAAGCCCGATTTGTACGTCAAGGGCGGCGACTACGCTATTGAAGAGATCGCCGAGTATTCGCTGCTTGCTGAGCGTGGAGTTGAGTGCCGTGTATTGAGTCACCGGCCTGGGCTTGGCAGTACCGACGTCGTAGACGCCGTGCGAGAAGGGCGATCACTTCCTAGGTCGTGATGCTCTGATCCGGTTAAGTAATTCGACCTCGGCAATGGCCGGGTCTTTGATGGGCGTGTCGAGGTCTATTCGCACGACGCTGAATCGGTTTCGGATATCAAGGCCAAGTGGGTCAATCCCAACAACGCGTGGATCATCTGGCTCAAGGTTGAGTTCATGTTGCATCACGCTGCGGACTTCATCGCGGTGTTCACGGTTGAGCAAGCCACAGAGTCTTGGCTCCATGGATGCGAGCGGATTTGGCTTCTTCAGGCTTGGGCCATCGAGAATAGTGTTCTGAAACCGTATGACGTCAAACTCGATCATGGCCCACCGGCTGTGTGGCGGTTCGCCGTGGTAGATCCGCCAGCGATCAGAGTTTGCCTCTGCGCCCCCGAGGGCTTCGAATTCTTCGAGGGTAATAGCAAGCTCCATTGCAGGAGCGTGTTCGTCGGGTAGCGCTAGGGCGCAGTCGGCCGCTTGAAGCATATTCGGCGTGACTGAGGCGATGAGCCGTCCATCTGAGGCTGGCGCGAAGCGAATTGGCGTGGTCAGCTCGTCGTGGCGGAGATCGCCTTGCGTCCAAAGTCGAAGTGTCCGAGAGGCCTCGAGCAGGAGCGTTGCTTCGTCTGGGTCGAGATGTTCACAGTCGGTCACACGGGAAGCGTACCCGGATCGTGCCCAGTAAGGCGGGGCTTTGCTACGCTGACAATGTGTCCATGCTGACCGTTCCAATTGAAGTGACCACACCGGACGATGCTGCGGCCGCCGTCGAGGCTGCTCAGGCTGCGTCGAGGGCTGGTGCTGATCTCATTGAATGGCGACTCGACTCGGTTGTTGGCCTCGATGGGGCTGGGCCGTGCATGGCCACTCTGCTCAGAGATACCAGTATTGAGAGTGTCCTGACCTGCCGCAGTGTCCAAGAGGGTGGCTCGTACCAAGGCGGCGATGAAGATCTTGCATTGTGGTGCAACGAAATCGCTACGTTGGGTGAACAACCATGCTGGGTTGATGTGGAATACGCAGCCTGGCAGCGAAGTGGGTCGCTTCAGGCCGCTGCTTCGGTGTTGCGTGGGCGTGGCATCAAGGTGCTCTTGTCATGGCACGATTTTCAAGCGAGGCCGCACGATCTCCTGCGCACTGCGCGGAATATGCAAGAGGCCGAATGTGATGGCGTGAAACTGGTGTGGCGGGCGCGGTCAGTGCGTGATGCAGTGGAGTGTCGTGATCTGCTTGCTGATCGCTCGAAGCCAATGATTGCGTTGTGCATGGGGCCCCACGGCGTGCTCTCGCGTGTCATGGCAGGCGCATGGGGCGGGCTGATGACATTTGCCGCGGCCGATTCCACTTCGGCGACAGCGCCGGGGCAGCCGACGCTCATGCAACTTCAAGACCAGTACAGGTTCCGCCACCTCACACCTGAAACTGAAATATTTGGCCTGATTGGCGATCCACTCGGGGACTCTCCGGGATACCGCCTGCACAATGCGGCTTTTGCGGCCGCTGACTTCAACGGTGTTTACCTGCCACTGCCAACTGCTGCAGGGTGGGAGTCGCTCAAGGCCACGTTGTCTACGCTGATTGGCCATCCTGATATTCACTTTCGTGGCGCATCAGTCACGCTGCCACACAAGTCAGATCTCATTCGATTCGTCCAAGAACGTGGAGGTGTCGTCTCGCCAATGGCCGCAGCTTCCGGCGCGGCCAACACGTTGCTGGTGCGGGATGACGGTCAGGTCGTGGCAGATAACACCGATGTGCACGGCATCATGGAACCGCTTCGTGTGCGAGGGGCTGTGTTCGAGGGTGGCCGCGCGGTTGTTCTCGGCGCGGGCGGCGTTGCGCGAGCCGCGACCTGCGTCTTGCTGCAGCATGGTATGCAAGTAGACATTGTGAATCGCACAATAGGTCGCGCAGAGCAGCTTGTAAAAGACTTTTCCTCGCTCGGCACGATTGCTGCGCGTTCGAGTATTGAGGGCGCCGTTGACGTCATCGTGCAAGCGACTTCAGTTGGCATGGCCCATGGGTCATCGCCACAAGGCAATGTGCTCGAAGCGATGTCGATTGGTTATGACTCGCTACTTAAGCCCAACACCGTGGCGATTGAAACGGTGTACGACCCAGTAGAAACGCCCTTTGTCACTCGGCTCAAAGCAGCGGGATGCCAGGTGGCGACTGGGCAGGATATGTGGCGTGCTCAGGGGGCCGCTCAGCAGATGTTATGGACCGGACAGGCGCCGCCATCCTCTGTGTGGATGTGAATCTCAGCAGATTCTGGCGATCAGGTCTTCCATCGAGTCGCCGCCAAAACGATCGAGGACGGCTGCGGCAATCTCAAAGGCCACCGCATGTTGCATGACGACACTTGCCGCAGACACGGCGCACACATCGCTGCGTTCGTAGTCGCTGTTTTCTGATTGTTTGTTGGTCAGATTGACGCTCGGCAAACCGCGAAGCAATGTGCTGATGGGTTTCATGGCTCCAGTGACAACGACTGGCATGCCATTGGACATGCCGCCTTCAATGCCGCCGGCCCGATTTGTGTCGCGCGTAAATCCACGCCCACGCGAATTGCTTTGCGCTGCGTCGTAGCCGATGGCATCATGCACTTCTGATCCCCACCGCTCTGCGGCGGCGCGTCCGAGCCCGATCTCAACACTCTTGAATGCCTGAATACTCATGACGGCTGTCGCGAGTCGCGCGTCAAGTCCGTTGGCGCGGGTCATGCATGTGCCCAGCCCGATTGGCATGCCAACCACATGGACCCGGCAGAGCCCGCCGACGGTGTCCTTGTTTTTCTTGGCAGCGCGGACAAAGGTCTCCATGGCGGTCGTGGCCTGTTCGTCCGGGCAGTACATGCTCGATGCATCGCGATCTGCGATCACGGCATCGATTGTGTCCGGAGCGATATCAATGTCGATAGCGATGTCCCGCATGGCGGTCACGTAGCCGATGGCCCGAATACCAAGCTCCGCGAGCATGCAGCTTGTCAGCGCGCCTGCAGCGGTCCGCACGGCGGTTTCCCGAGCACTTGCTCGTTCAAGAGTATTGCGGCAATCGTCGGTTGCGAACTTGACTGCGCCGGCGAGGTCTGCGTGGCCGGGTCGTGGCCTATTGATTGGTGGCGTGCGTTCAATGTCGTCAAGCCGACTGTCGCGGTTTGGCACCATCATGGCTACGGGGGCGCCGGTGGTGAGGCCGAGCCGCACTCCGCCGAGCCATTGCACGTGGTCATGCTCGATGCGTTGCCTGCCACCGCGTCCATATCCACCTTGCCTTCGCCGCAATTCGGCATTGATAAAGTCGGTATTCACAGCGAGTCCAGCCGGAAGCCCAGTCAGGATGGCAACGCCACCAGGCCCATGTGATTCGCCAGCGGTATGAAGTGTTAGTTGTGTCACAGTCGCAATGTAGCGGCTTCGTCACCAGAGCAGGGGACAAGGGCTGTCACTGAGCTGCACGAATGGTGGGGAAGATGTTGCTGAGCACATGGACAGAAGCCGAGTGGATGCCGGCTAACCATTATCCGCACTGGAGCTCCTGCCTCAGCGAGCAGCCCATCACGAAACAGCCGCTGTGCATGGCTGGCCGCATGGCGTGGGATGTGCCAGAGTCTGCT
>Ga0302137_1001090_pt1 | contig 12190 bp, 7 predicted proteins | sample CBN3_SCM_MG_FD_203127 | JGI IMG/M metagenome (GOLD analysis project Ga0302137, IMG submission 203127) | Marine microbial communities from Western Arctic Ocean, Canada - CBN3_SCM | ecosystem: Environmental > Aquatic > Marine > Oceanic | place: Canada: Western Arctic Ocean | collected 2017-09-15 | reverse complement strand
AAGTTCCAGCAGCTGTTGGTGTCCATACTACTGAACCACTTGTTGTACCATTATTAGTAACACCACTAATTTGATTTCCTGTTCCTGTTCCTGCTACAGTTTTTAAATAAAAAGGATGTCCAGCAGCGTTGACAGAAAAAGTAACTTCATCTCCAACCTTAAAGATTAAACCAGGGTCATTTCCAGACACATCTCCATTCCTGTCTTTCCCTGATAAAGTGTAGTTAGTGTTGCTACTTGCGGTAACAGCAATTGTATAAGAATTACCTGGACAAGTTCCCCAAATAGGTCTATTGGCTGCTGTTAATGCTGAATATCTACTAAAAAAAGTGGGTCGTGTAGTAATATTAGTAACACACCATTTGGTTAAATTTTGATTAAATGAGCTAGCATCTTTAAACATATATTTCATATTAGTCACCTTACTTACATCCCAACTTCCAATGTCTTGATTGAATGTTTTTCCGCTTAGAAACATAAATGACATACTAGTTACATTACTTACATCCCAACTTCCAATATTTTGATTAAATCCATCAGCATTTGAAAACATACCTACCATATCGACAACATTAGAGACATCCCAGCTTCCAATGTCTTGATTAAAAGAAGAAGTATCCGTAAACATTCCAGACATATTAGTAACCTTACTTGGATCCCAACTACCAATGTCTTGATTGAAAGCTGTTGCTCCTCTAAACATTCCGCCCATATTAGTCACATTACTTGTATTCCATCCTGAAATATCTTGATTGAATATTCTAGCATAAGAAAACATGTTTTTCATATTAGTCACCTTACTCACATCCCATTTAGTTATATCGCCAATGAAGTTATCAGAATGTCCAATAAACATTCCACTCATATCAGTCACCTTACTCACATCCCATTTACCTATATCTTGATTGAAATCTTCACAGTAGGCTAACATCCAACTCATATTAGTCACCTTACTTATATCCCAACTACCAATGTCTTGGTTGAATATTCTAGCACTAGAAAACATGTAGTTCATATCAGTCACCTTACTCACATCCCAACTAGTAATATCTTGATTAAAAGAATAAGCATTTTTAAACATATTACTCATATCAGTCACCTTACTCACATCCCAACTTCCAATATCTTGATTAAAAGCAGTATAAGCAAACATTTCGCTCATATTAGTCACCTTACTCACATCCCATTTACTAATATCTTGGTTGAATTTTTTTCCGCTTGAAAACATATTTGACATATCTGTAACCTTACTTACATCCCAACTACCAATGTCTTGATTGAATTTAAACCACCTTGTAACGGAGGAAGAGATCTCTCCTCCAAACATTTCGGCCATATTGGTTACATTACTTACATCCCAAGAAGAAATATCGGGATCAAATAGTATTATTTCCTCACGGGGGCAAAAGGCACAAACATCATCATATGGTGTAACTGGGGCATTTATAAATAGCTTTGACATATCTGTTATTAGTGTAGTAACCACTTTACTAACATCTTCTTCTTTAGAAAACATTAATTTTAATTTGTCAATATCTACAGCTGTATAAGTGACTCCATCTAATTCTCCCGTAGTTCCTGCTGTAACCCAATCCCTTGCTTTAATAGTGACTCCATTTTCATCTAAATAAAAAGGAGATTGTTCCTCAAATATTGCTGTTACTGTTTTGGGTTTATCAATAGTAATTTCTTTGGGATTATCTGTGCCTGTTAAATCTCCTGTCCATTCTTTAAATTTCCATTCTACTGAACAATTAGCAGTAAGTTCAACTACAGTTCCACTATTGTAATCTGTAGCAGCACCTGCCTTTATTATCTTTTCAGTGACTGTTCCTTCGCCTTCAATAGTGATGGTCAAAGCATACTTCTTTTTAACAAACACTGCTGTTACTGTTTTAGCTTTGTCTATAGTAACTTCTTCAGGATTGGAAGTGCTTAATAAATCTCCTTTCCATTGTACAAACACCCATTCTGCAGATGGTGTTGCTGTTAGTTCAACTACAGTTCCACTATTGTAATCAGTAGCAGTGCCTGCCTTTATTATCTTTTCCGTGACAGTTCCTTCGCCTTCAACCGCTGTGGTTAAAGCATATTTCTTTTTAATAAAATTAGCCACTACTGTTTTATCAGAACTCATAACAATAGTCGTTTCAGAACCTCCTTCAGCACCTGTCCATTTATCAAAAACATATTCTGCAGCTGGAGTAGCAATTAGAGTAGCAGTATCACCCTCATTATATTGTCTTGTAGAAGGTATAACCACGCCTGTATCAACTGGACTAACTGATGTAGTTAGCATATATAAAATAGGTTCTGGAGAACAAGACACAACAAACAAAACGGATAATAAAAGAATGAGTTTTTTCATATTTTAAATTTTAATATTATTTTATTAATTATTTTACTGCGTCTTAAAAGAATAAACAATAGAATAACTCGAGTTTGTTCCATCAGATGTCTTCACTCTCCAGTAATACGTGGTGGCTGCTTCTAAAGCGACACTAGCCGTCTTTTCTGTTAAGTCTGTCTGTGCTGCAGGTGGTGTTTGTTTCCCATCTGTAGTGTCTACATAAAGTGTGTACTTAAGAGTATCTCCTGTGTCTGGATCACTACCATCCCAAGTGAAGGCTACCTTACCATCACCATCTCTAGTGACTGTGGATCCCGAAGCTGGTGTTTTAAGATCTGCTGGAAAAGGAGCGTAATTAACAACTCCTGTGCCTGCTAAATAAAACTTCCACGTATCACTTTTAGTGGTTGTTGTGCTAGCTGTACTTTTTGAAGTAATGTACCATGAGTATGGAACGCCTTTATCTAAAGTTGATTTAGTGGTAGTTGTTGAGACCCCTGTTTTATTTATAGCTACACTAGTGTTTAGATTAGTTATTCTAAGATCATACGTGTTAGTATCTGCTGAAGCTCCCCAAGTAAAAGTGACTTCACTTTGGGTGTCAGAAACACTGGTTCCAGTCTCACAAGTCTTGTTGTTAGCAGGTGCTGTTAGTGTTGATTTACCTGGTGGGTTGATCACATTACCTCCGCCGCCTCCAGAGCCGCCGCCATCATCTCCTCCGCCACCACCGCAGCTTATAAGAGTCAAAGTAAAAAGAAAAGTAAAGTATTTTAATATGTTGTATTTCATCTTTTTACAATTTTAAATGTTTTTCTAACTGTTCTTCCTTCTAGATTAACCAAGTAAGTTCCTGCTGGAACACCAGTTAAATCTAATTCTGTTTTTCTACTATCTAAGATCTTCTGATCTCTGGTAAACACCAAATCTCCTTTGGTGGTAAACACACTCATCTTAACTCCCCTATCCTCACCATTAACAAAGACATCAACCTCTCCTTTAGTTGGGTTTGGATAATAGAAAATATCCTCTGAAATAAAGATCTCTCTTTCTATTATTCCTTGACAATCTAAGTCTGTACTGATCCTTATTATACTAAGGCCGGTTGGAAGAATCGTGTTAAAGTTGTTATCCTTCACTTCAAACCTTTCTCCATTCACATCCACGTTATAGCTCTTAGAGCCTCCTAATTGAATGTTAGTAGTTCTTTTGTCGTTATCTACATCTATAAACGCACTGAGGGCTTTAGGTTCGCCTATGACCACTTCAAAGCATTGCTGGTAAGCTTCTTGACCAGTTACTTTAAAGCAAACACTGTAAGTGCCTGCAGCAAGTCCTGTTATAGAAGCCGTTTTATCATCGCCTGTTATAACAATAGGATCGTCTTTGCCAGTAACAGTAATACTGTAATCAAAAGAAGCATCCTCTATACTAAGTCCTATCGACCCATCATTGTTGCCAATGCATGTAATATTAGTTACTTTAACCTTGTTGTTGTTGACGGGTAATGAGAAGACTATGCAGTTTTCATCATAATCATCTCCATAATAAGTGTCTATTATTAAATCTATTTGAGCTTTCATTTTAGTTGCATAATTATCTTTATCATAATTATTAAGAGCATAATCATATCGAGGTTGTTGAACATCACCCACAGGATTATAATTAGAATTATACCATGGTTTGAAAGATTCAGTATTTAAAGGAATTAATTTTTTATATTCTTTAAGATGGCAGTATATTTTATCACTTTTTGGGTAAACTTTTAACTCCTCAATTGTACTCTGCGAAGGTTGAAGTCCCCAAAAATGAAATAGAGGAATCATATTTACTTCATTACTATGTGAAGCAGCTAAAATGAGTTCGTCGTCTTTTATATAATTCCCAGTATTTTCACCCATAAAACCCCAATCTTTTTGTGTATTCAATTTCCATTCATCATAAAACACTTTATGAGTATTATGAACTGCTTCCCATCCGAATAAATCAGCAATTTCTACATACATAGCATGCCCTCTATGTTGATACCTTACTTCATGGCAAACATTTGATTCCATAGTTGGATCACATTCCATAGGTTTGTTATTCCTAAAATTGTCTGTTATCATCCAGTCTATTGTAGTTTGATCCATTGTTAACTTTTGAAAAGCAGAGTGTTTAAAAGCAGTGTCTAAAGGAATATTATAATATTTATTCCATAAGTAAACTGCAGGTAAATGAACTATTGATTCAACAGCTTTTCCAAGAGTTGGATGCCATTCCAAATGACCCATTTCATGAAATAGAATAACTACTCCGCCTATTTTATGTGGGTCTTTTTTTAATAACGCTGTTGGAATCATATTAGAGTCTCGTCTATCATACACTGCGGGATAGCCAGTTCCGTAACCTCCATTAGGAATTCTTGAATCAGAAATTATATATTCAGCTTTAGATCTTTCAGGAGGTCTTCCTCCAACATAGTTAAAGGCATCTGCAACTTCTCCCCATTTTTTCATTAATAAAGTGGGGTCAGTTAAATTAATTGATCCATTTGTATATAAATGACTACTTTCAATTGTAGTCATAAATTTATCTCCTTCAATATCGGCCCATGGAACATTTTGATTTCCTAATTCGTCTTGCCATACACTTATGCTTGTCTCATTTCCTTTTCTTGAAGAAAAATAGGGTGCTTTTACTGCTCCATCAATATTTATTTCAAAGGATCCTAAATTAGCTCCCTCAGGAACTAATATATAAACACCTCCTCCAAAAGGGTTAGTAATTTTTGTAACCTCTTTTTCTAATTTAAAATCTTTTGAAATTCTAAGAAATCTATTAGTAGTGCTTAAGTTAGAATGATCTCTCTCATGAACACCAACCTTGACTTTAATGTTTTTGTCTATGAGATTTCCTGGAATAGTTATAGAGATTAATTCTCCTGGTGGCACATAATATCCAGTTGGTCTTTTTGCATGCCATGTATCGTTAAGATGTCTTGCTCCAGGAATATAACTATAGTTACCATCAATTTCAACTGATGCATCTGAAATTCTTGTTGCACCTTCTTTAACTTTTCCAGGAAAATGATCAGCTGCTTCAAATTTAACTCCAGACATACCAATGACTTTTAATTCAGAATTATATTCTTCATCAAATATGGACTGTTGCAAGAAAATTAAAGTCTGTGTTTCTGTTGATAAACTAGTGAAATCAACTGAGTTATTAGAGTTAGAAAAGACTGGAATATTTTTTGATTCATATGCGTTTAAGAAATCAAATACTTCGTTTCTTACTTTAGCGAAATTTCCAAAATAATTAATTTGAATAATGCTTAAGTAATTTTTTAACTGAGCATTACTTAAAATATTATCACCATTTACATGATTTTTCATTGCAATTAAAGCTGTTTTTATTGCATTAGAATTTCCATCACTTCTTGGTGAAAAGATTTTAAAATTATCAAACATCATTGATGAGGTGAAATTTGAGTGAACTGATGTAGCATTATTTAACCACCCTATTCTTATATGGTTATTTAATATAGTTTGTTTTATTTTTTCAAAATCATAAAAATCATCAAAGAGTCCTGAGCTTGATACGGAATTGAGAATTGTTTTCCATTTTTTATTTTCAAAATCAAGAATTAATCTAAATTTTACCCACTCATTTACATCAAAAGATCCAATATTATTCCTGCTTCCGCCTGGATGATTTGGTTCCCCTCTATTATATCCTCCATCTGTATAATTTAAGATAACTTTATATCTGTTATCATTTATTTTATCAGTCCAAATATTTATTCCCTCAGTATTATCGTTCCATCCTCTAGATAACTCTAAAATTTCTTTTCTTCCCCTAGAACTTCCCAGGTTAGTGATTTTAAAATCAAATATAAATTCAATACTTTTAGAAAAATCTAGTTTAGAATTAAATGCTTTAGGTAGAAAAATTCCTTGAGTTGAATCTAATAATATCACATTTTCATAACCATCTCCTTCATTTCTAAATTCGATTTGATTATTAATTACGCCATTTTTCGTGTGAAATGCTGTGTAATTACCTATTTCATCATTTAGATTATTCTCAAACTTATATGAAGCAATTTGAGAAAATGATAATGAAAATGTAAAAAAAATAATTAGAGAAAATGGAATATTTTTATTCATGATGAAATACTTTATTTAAGGAGTAATAAATATATGTTTTTAAAATTGAATACTTTTTAAAATTAGCAAATTATTATTTGAGACTTATTAGTTTAGGGCCAAAGTAAGCTTAGTCTAAATATTTAATAGTATCATCATGTTTTGATTCATTTAAACCAATGTATGCAGGTGATTTAAAAGAAAAAACCCAAAAAACCTCAATAGTAAGTTTTAATTGGCTCTACCCTACTAAAATAAAATGGTTTTCTTTGGATAGGAGGTGTTTGTATAAGTTATGTATAATAGTGAGGTTCTAAATTTAAGATAAATATTACTAAATTGTAATTAATATAATTATCTCTAATTAATATTATTAAATATGAGAATTAAAATTTTATTAGCAATACTAATTCTATTGCCAAGTTCAGTTTGTAGTCAACAGGTTAATTCAAATAACATTGAAGATAAAATGAAATGGTTTGAGGAAGCTAAACTCGGGATATTTATTCATTGGGGAATTTATTCTGTTAACGGAATAAGTGAATCATGGTCTTTTTACAATGGATACATTTCTCATACTGATTACATGAAGCAATTGGATGGCTTCAATGCAAAAAATTATGATCCAAAAGAATGGGCTAATCTTATTGCAGAAAGTGGAGCAAAATATACCGTTATCACATCAAAACATCATGATGGATTTGCTCTTTGGGATTCAAAATATGGTAAATTAAATTCTTTAGAAAGTAGTAAATCTAAAAAAGATTTACTTACTCCATTTGTCAAAGAAATTAGAGGAAAAGGATTGAAATTAGGTTTGTACTATTCTCTTCCAGATTGGTCCTATAAAGATTATACCAATCATACTAATAAAATAAAACGATATAGTATTCAAGATAAACCTGAAAGGTGGCAAAAATTCTTGAATTATAGAGATAATCAACTTATGGAATTAAAAAGTAGATACAAGCCAGACTTATGGTGGTTTGATGGAGATTGGGAGCACAACGCAATTGAATGGAAAAGTAAAGAGTTGAAAACAAAACTTCAAAAAAACTTTCCAAATGTTATTGTTAATTCAAGGTTAAATGAATTTGGAGATTATGAAACACCTGAAATTGGCATTCCCGTTTATAGACCATCAAGTAAATATTGGGAGCTTTGCATGACAATAAATGATTCTTGGGGATATCAACAAAACGATAACAATTACAAAACTCCTCTCCAAGTAATTGATCTTTTTGTAGACACCCTAAGTAAAGGAGGAAATCTTTTACTAAATATCAGTCCTAAACCAAATGGAAAGATTCCAGAAAAACAAAAACTTATTCTAAAAGAATTAGGCAAATGGAGCAAAAAACATGATTCTGCTATTTATTCTACCAAAAAAGGTATTCCTTACGATCATTTCTATGGACCATCTACTTTAAGCAAGGATAAAAAAACTTTATTTTTATTTTTAAGAGATATACCTAAAGACAATCAAATTGTTGTAAAAGGAATTTCTAATAAAATAAACAGAGCTTATATTGTAGGCAACGGAACTGTACTTAATCAACAACTATTATGCAAAGTATATTGGAATAAATATCCTGGTTTAACATATATTGAAATTCCCAAAGAAACTATCGATCCATATTATACTGTAATTGCCCTTGTTTTAGATAGTCCAATTAAATTATTTAATAAAAATACAGGTGCAGTTGAAAAAAATTAAATATTATTCGTAAACTCAATTGGAGATACTTTCATGTACATCTTGAAATTGATAAAAAAAAAACCCCCTAATCAAATAGAGGGCTTCAGTAATTTAAATAACTCCTTTACAAATGTTATAATTTATAATTATTTAGGCATTACAACTGTGTTAATTACATGTATAACACCATTACTACCCATTACATCCGTAGCAACAATTTCGCTGTAATTTCCATTTAAATCTTTCAACCAAATTTTTCCATCTTTTTGCATAACATTAATTACTTGACCATTTAATGCAGTTAAATCAACCGAACCATTACCATTTTCAAGGGCAGATACAACATCAGTTGCAGTTAACTTTCCTTGAACAACATGATAAGTTAAAATATTTGCCAATGCTTGTTGATTTTTTTCTTCAAGAAGTGAACCTAACGTTTGTTCATCAATTTTACCAAAAGCCTCATTGGTAGGTGCAAAAACAGTAAAAGGACCTTCTGCTTGTAACGCTTCAACTAAATTAGCAGCTTTTAATGCCGTAACTAACGTTGAAAAATCACTGTTGCTCACTGCTACATCTACGATTGTTCCTTGAGCTACAGGTGTCTCAGTTTCCATTTCAACAACCTCTGGAGAATTTGATGGTTCTTGACTTTTTTTAGACGTCTGACAAGACGTAATAAAAAAGATTGATAATAGTAAAATTAAATTTTTCATATATTTTTTGATTTATTTATTATTGTACTGCAAATATTAGACCAAACATAAATACTCAAGAGTATGTTTATTAAATACTTTTAATATTTGATTTAATCCAGACAAGATTTAATATCGGTTTTCTTTTGACGGGAGGTGTTTGTATAAGTATGTATAATAACAGGATTCTGGGTGTCTTAAAATAAGAAGATATGCCAGTTATTCCTCCTTATTTATAAAAAATATCTAATCAATTTTGGTAAATATATTAAGTCAAAAACTATAGCAATTATTGCAGAAACTATAGTTAGTAACCCTAACTGACTAATTGAATTAAATTCAGAAAAAAGAAGAGGAATTAATGTCACTATAACTATCATCGTGGTTTTAATAACAGCTTTTCCAGTAACCCTTAAAGACTTATTAATTGCTTCTTCTTTAGATATGCCATTAAGAATATTAAATCTGAAAGATGTTATTATATGAATTGAGTCATCTACAATTAATCCAAAAATGATAGCGAAAATAAAAGCATTAGACAAACTAAAATAAAAACTCCCCAAACTCATTAATCCAACACAAACAAAAATTGGAAATGTATTTGGAATAAGAACAATCAATAAATATCTGAAATTAAAATTTGAAATAATTAAGAATAAAAGACAAATTGTCAAAATAGCAATCATCAAACCAAATAGTATTTCCAATGTAATTTTATCACTTAATTTATCAAATAGATAACCATTTCCTTTTACTTGAATTTTTATGTTTAAATCATTAGCTATTTGTTTAATTCTATTAACAAGAATTAAACTTTTTTTAGATCCAATATCAGGCATTCTACTTTTAATACTAATTTGTTTTTCTTTTATTTCTTGTAAATAATTTTTATTAATAGATTTTAAGTCTTTGAATGATCCAAAAAGAGAATAATCAATTGTAAAACCCATTGATTTTATTTCATTTTCAAGAGCAATTATACTGTCTAGTTTTAGATTCTCATTTATTTCAATATTAAATGAAATCTGTTTGTATCCTCCAAAATTCTTGTCAAAAAACTGCATTTCTTTATAAAGATCAGATGACTTATTAAACTCATCATTCACATGGTTATTAATCTCAAAATAATTTATTCCAAACAGACATAAAAATGACATTAGTAAAATAAGTGGGATAGCCTTTATGCTATTTTGAAAATTAATAAATCCAGAAATTAAATTATCAATTTTGTTGTTTAATGCTTTTTTACCTTTAATAACATGAAGATTTAAATCTATACAAATTGCATAGGTAATAAGAATAACAAAAAGAGAAATTAAAATTCCAATAGTTGTAATTATACCTAATCTTGAAATTGGCAAAACATTAGAAAAACAAAAACTTAAAAATCCTATTGCTGTGGTAATTGAAGTTAAGGCAACTGGTTTTCCAATATTATTGATCTGATATTTAAAATATTCTAGTTTAGATTTTTTAGTATCTCCGTTATCATTAACCAAATGCATGAAATCTGAAATACAAACTATAAACAATATTGCAGGCATAATAATCATCACAAGTTCAATTCCCCCAAAAAGCAGTTGAGAAATCATAAAACTTATAGCAATACTAAACAAGACACTTGTTATAACTATGGAAACAAACTTTATATTTCTAGAAAAAAACCAAAGTATAAGACAACATAATAGAGCACTAAAAAAAGTGATATATAGAAGCTCTTGAATCACTTTATCCTTAATGTATAATTCTGCTTTTACTTGACCTGTAATATAAATTGAAGAAGCTTTTAATTTATTAAATTTATATTCTAGGCTGGTAATGAATTTTTTATTAAAATCTTCTCCTAAATCAGGTTTTAGTTCAATTATATAAAATAATTTTTTTAAATCATTTGAAATAAATAGACTTCCTTTTTTTTCAATCTTTTCAATAAAAACATTAAAATCTTTTTTGTTTTCTATTTTTTGGGTGATAAAAAAAGGAAGGAAAAAATTTAAATCAAATAAAGAAATATCATTAAAAACACTCTGGCTTAATGCGATGTTTTCATCATCTATAAGCTCTTGGTGAACAGACTGAAGTTTGATTAGATCATCAAATATAATTTTATTGTCATATTCAACTCCAACTAAAAAAAGATTGCTAGAATTGATGTTTGCTTCTTGCTCTATTTCTGCACCATCGGCATATTGTAAGATCCTTTCAGAATCATAAAATATTTTAGGATTTTTCAATGTAAAAATTGAAAAAATGAAGCAAAGTATTATTAACGATAATAGCTTGTACTTATGCTTCCACACAAAATTTATCATTTTTTTAAATATTTATAGGAAATAACAGACAGGATTCAATGTCTTTTTGAATAAAAAATTATTTTGTAAAATTACTTTACTTTAAATCTTTATCAAACAAAAAAATAGAATTATTTGTTCACTACTTTAATTAATTAAGAAATTATTTATAGACTTTTTATATAACTTACTAATTCATTAAAATAATTTTCTGAATCATCCCACATAGCCATATGACACATCGCTTGTATATCAAAATAATCCCTAGTTGAGGATAATAAAACTAAAAAAAATCAGCTAACTTTAGAATTATGTTGTTCTATGCTCAATTTTTAGTTCAAGCAAAGCTTGATAATATGCTACAAACCTGTAATATTTATTTATATTTTTAATTCTGCGACTTTTATTATAGAACCCAAAAGCGATAAAATAAACCTTTGAAAAAGAATGATTTTTAGAGTAGCAAAAGCAACCGACATAAAACAAATTCAAAAAGTAAGAAACTCTGTAACTGAAAATACTCTGCCAAATCCTGATTTAGTAACTGACGAAGATTGTCTAGAATTTATAACAGTAAGGGGAAAAGGATGGGTGTGTGAAATTAACAACCATATTGTAGGTTTTTCAATAGCTGATTTACAGCTTAAAAATATTTGGGCCTTATTTTTAAGACCAGAATATGAAAAAAAAGGTATTGGAAGAAAACTTCACAAAATAATGCTTGACTGGTATTTTGAACAAACTAAATCAAATGTTTGGCTAGGAACTTCTCCCAAAACACGAGCTGAAACATTTTACAGAAAAGCTGGTTGGACAGAAATCGGAATCCACGGAGAAGGAGAAATAAAATTTGAAATGACTTATGAAAATTGGAAAAAATAATGATAAATAGTATGATTAATGGTCAGTTAAGTCTTTTACTTAGTAATGGTGGGTTCTGACTATAGATTCGTTTAATTCATGTGTGACCAAAAAAACCTGAATAGTAATTTCTTTTATGCTCTACCCTACTAAAATAAGATGGT
>Ga0302137_1001089_pt1 | contig 12197 bp, 18 predicted proteins | sample CBN3_SCM_MG_FD_203127 | JGI IMG/M metagenome (GOLD analysis project Ga0302137, IMG submission 203127) | Marine microbial communities from Western Arctic Ocean, Canada - CBN3_SCM | ecosystem: Environmental > Aquatic > Marine > Oceanic | place: Canada: Western Arctic Ocean | collected 2017-09-15 | reverse complement strand
GTCTGCTTGCAAGCTTGTCCGTTTGTCTTAGTACCCAAGCAATTCACAGGCTTGTTGTCTTCATCAGCAGCAGGGCGAACAGGGTTAGAAGTTTCGCCGAAATGCATGTTCGCTTCGATACGAGAAACTTGTTTGAGTAGCTCGCTAATAATTCGCTGTTGCGAGCCAACTAGTTTGGCGAACCCTTCCTGCCACTCGTCTCGCTTCTTGTTACCTGTTGCAACCAGTCTAAAAGCCTCATCTATGTTGTTTAGTGCGCTGTAACCCTTAGACGCTGGTGCCGTTGTTGCTGGTGCCGTTGTTGCCGTTGTTGCTGGTTGTTCAGCAATCCACTTTTCAATCTTGTTTGAACAAGCTGGTGCAACGTGGGCAACTTGCCAATTCGTTATTCGCTGGTTCTTTACTTTGTCGCCCAACAATATGACGTTGTCGCCCTTGCTGATTGGCTTGTTATCAATCACGCAAACACTATCTCTAGTTGATTCGTGCAATTGCTTGATTATTCCGTATGTCATTTAACTACTCTCCCGTTGTGGTTTTGGTATTTAGAAGAGATTAGAAGTTCAAACCACAGAACAACTAATCTCCGAAAATATTAGCACGATAGGGAAGTGTTGATTTTCTAGTTCAACTTGCCTGTTTCAAATCTGCCTAAATTGCCTATTCTAGGTATATTTCGCAGATAATCGCCAATTTTAGACAACAAGTTGCTGTTTAGGCATTTTTTATTAGCTAGTCAACAAGACATTTAGTAGTAGTTGAAGATTGTTTTCATACAAGCAAGATTACCCTCTTGGCTCTAGTAGCTTGCTATAACTCTGAACAATAATAAAGTAATAGCGAGAGTTTCCCCGTAAATTCCAGCACTTTTCCCTACGGGAAGATGTTTATGGTAGCATTGAAATACACAGCGGCTATCCGTTGTAACCAAACCAGTAGCGAATCGAGTAGCGATATGAGAAGTGATGCCAAATACGGCACAAACGATTTTGTTATTAACTCTTGGAAACAAGGGCATAGTGCAAAGTCAAGCACAGGTAGCTTGAGTACTGATGGAACAGTGCTGTTTAGTTACAGGCTGCCAATCGGATACAACCTAGACGACACGTTGACAGTGTTGGACTATACGTCCCCAGACAACTTTTACAGCGTCACCACAAGTATTCATGTAGGCATAGCAAGGTCTATTGCTGATGCGGTAGCAACCCCAGACAGCCGAACCTTTGATGCACTAGCCACTCTGCTAGATGAAGCAAAGGCAGGTAACTGATGCTTCCAAACACACTGCTGGATTCTAAAATTTACCTCAAGCATTTCGTTGGTGACGACAAGGAAATTGCTGAGTTGCTCGCTGTGAAAAGCGTGCCTAAGCCAGCAACAGGCTTGAGTTATTTTGGACTATCTGTTGAACAACTAGCCGCATTGAAAGACTTGAACATGTAACACAACAATGGTCTGGCATATGCCTAAAAATATGCCTATATGTCTGGCACTGTTTGGTGTCCACTGACGAGTCGGCAGTAACCGATGAAACATAGATAGAGAGTAGCAAGATTATGTCTTTTATTTTGGTAATTGAGACAGACAACGATGCTTTTCAGTCAGACGGGCATGACTCCCACATAGCAATGACAGATGAAGTTGCTCGTATCCTGACCACAGCAACAAAGCAGTTGGCTGGGACACCAGTTGGTGAAGCAGCAACGATTATCCACGACATCAACGGCAACGCTGTTGGTTCTTGGCACTTAGATTAGTCAGAAAGAATCAAAGTAATGTTTGAACCCGGATTCATGCTCGATAAAAAATTAGTTCTCACTAAAGAACAGCTTGCTCTTTGGGGAAAGGCTGACAAAGAAGCAAAAGCAACCGGAAGGAATTCGCTGACTGTACTGCTAGAACTATTGGATAAAAAGGCTAAGTTATGAACAAGAAACTAAGAAACATTCAACTGTACTTGTTTTGTATTCTCGTTATTCAGCTTGCTAGCGTGGTAGGCATGGTCTATCTCATCGGAAAGGTGTGCTAAATGGATAAGACAACCTGTCATTGTGGCAGTGAGTTACTCACTATGACAAACATGACTGTCGGAGGAAAAGATGCTGGAATACCAATAAGCCTGCTTCTTTGTTCTAATCCTGACTGCAATGACCACCTTGTTGAGCTAAATCAAACAGACCCAGACTTGGTAATAAAGACTGTTGCAGCACTAAGTAGCGATGGTTTCTGGACTTGCATTGAAACTATTGCTGAGTGTTTAGCAGCGATAGTGGAGTCAAAGGAAACTTTTATTGATGGATACACAGAAACACTTGAAGGAGTTATTGCAAAGTCAAAAGAATCTAGCAACAAGTCAACAAGAAAGGAAATAAAGTCTGAATCTTTATTTATGACTGAACTGATGTGGTCACGACGGAACTAATTTCCCAGTGAAAATAAGTAATCTTCCCTACGGGAACTTGTTTATGGTACACTGGATAGCTCGTCAATTTGACGGGTATACCAAACCAGTAGCGAAAGAGTTAGCGATATGGTTGCAGTAAAAGCAGCACATAAAATCATCTACAACGATGTTGGTGAAAGCCTGATTGAGTCTTTAGGTAGACACGCAGGTAAACCAGTTATTCTCAGAGCAAGACGGGGTATGGGCAAGTCTCTTGTTCTTGACAGGATTGCTCAACAGCAGGGCAGGGTGACAGCAAAAGTCAACTTGTTCAAGTCAGCCAAAGGCAGGCAGTTCTTTGGCAGCTACCACCCAAAGGCAGACGGAACGCTAGAGTGGTCTGACCAAGCGTGGACAGAACTCTGCCGACCTAGCCCTGATTGCTCTTACCCCAGTCAAGCCTGTGTCTGCACTAAATCAATGTTGATTATTGACGAAATCAACAGGGGTAACGAAGACATACAAGCAAGGCTTCTGTCTATGACTGAGGACGGTCGCCCTTACATCGTCTTGTTTGAAAAGGGCAACGATGCCTTTCCTATTCACCCTAACGTCTGGATTACAGGGACTATGAACCCTGTTGGCAACGGGTACAGCACTAACCCACTGGACTCTGCACTAGAGGACAGATTCAGGTTCTACAACATAGACAAGCCTATAACTGATGAGGCTGCTGTCCTTGATGGAATCCTACTATCCTCCAAGTGGGACGATACAGCCACAAGACTGATGAATATGGCATCAGACTTGAGAGCAACAGAAGAAACATACATGTCAACAAGAGGGTTGACTATGACAGCAAAATCCATTTTGTACGGTGAAGATATTGTTGATGCAATCAAACTAAATTTTGTCAACATGCTTGATTCTTCAACTTGGGGAACTGTTGATGCTGTTATCCGGTCGCACTTCGATAAGGAATGGACAAAGCAGGGTGGTATCAGCAACCTTTCTTTCTAACCAATTAGCCATAAGGAGTAGCAAGATATGGCACTAAGTTACAGGCAGCAAGTTCAGCTGCGAAGCCTTGAAAGCGAACGCAAGAAATGGGGTTATCTTTCAGGCAGAAGATTAGATGAATACAGTATGCTCAAAAAAGAGCAGGGTGTTGTCTCTGGAGACATGAAGAAAGGCAAGACAAAGTTTATTGCCTCTGCTCAAGTTGATAGAGATATGGGACAGGCTTTGTCATCTGCCTTGAAGCCAGACAACGTAGAAATACGGCTGTCAGACAAGAGCCGTGGTCAAACAGACATTGATACTTACTCAGGTTCATCAGTCTATTTGAGTTCAAAGGCTCGATGGGAAGATGCTCAGGTAGCAACACGCAGGGCTGGAAATGCTCCAGCTTTGCCTGTTATCAAAGCATTGCTTCCACCAGCCATGTTGAACATATGGCTAGGCATTGAGGGAGCGCAGTCTGCTGTCAAGCAAGCTGACTGGACTCACAACCAAAAGATTGTCACTGAACAACAGCGATGGCTAAGTAAAAGAGATTCAGGCAAGGATTCAAACATAAACTTGCAAGACCTTGCACAAAGGTCTGCTTTAGGTATTCCGTTCCCTGCTTCTGAGTTTGTTACTGGCTCTCACGACCGCTTGGGATTAGACAAAAGATACTTTGACTGGTTCGACCAAAACAGTAGCCAGTTAGAGCAAGCTGTTGCCCAGTCTAAATCGCTAGAAGACTTAGCTGAAGTGGCTCTCTGGGTCGGTGAAGAACTTGGTCTTGTTGAGCCTGAAGAACAGCAAGAGCCTGACGACAACCCTGATGACGGTGAGAACTCTGGCAGTCAGCCTAATGAGGACAATGACAGTCAAGGCGAGAGCGGTGAAGGTGAGGATGAGGACACTGATAGCCAAGATTCACCACCTGATGATTCAGATGATTCAGATTCAGATAAGTCTGATGAGCCTGATTCAGATAGCAGTAGCGATGAAGGCGAAGACAATCAAGACAAGCCTGAAAGCAGTGAGCCTAAAAGCAGTGAGCCTGAAGAAGACAACAGGACTTTGAAAGACAAGCTGAAAGACTCAATCGCTGAAGCAATGTCGCAAGAAGATAAGTCTGAGCCAAAGCAAGATGAATTGTTTGACTTGCAAGCGAAGCCCGACGAGAAGGTTGTAATTGTCCCTGCTTCTAAAACAGTAACAACAGATATTGTTCTTGATTACTGGGCAAAGGCTGTCGCTAATGACTTTCAAATGCCAACAGAAGAATTTGATGACTACTTCGGTGAGCCACAAGCAGACATGCTGCATGAACTGAAGATGGGCATTTTAGATGTCTTTGATGAAGACAGGGAGGAAGCACCCCAACTCATAATTGCTGTTGATGTTTCAACTTCAATGAATTGCATGTGCAAGCCTGCTTTGTACGACAACTACGACGTTTACTCTGCTGGTTGGCTGGCATGGCAGGTAGCAGGGCTGCTAGGTCAACAGTTTCCTACAGCAGAAATCTTTGCTTGGTCAACTACATCAAGTAGAGGTGACTATGCCAGCAGGGGGCAAAAGCCTTACGCTGCGCCGATACCAGTTGGCAAGCGACCACTTTGCAGGAGGCATGAGGGTTCTTTCGCTAAAGAACCCGGAACACATCTTATGGGTGGCACACCAGAGGCAGAGGCAATGCTTCATGCACAGACTTTGCTAGATAGCAATGAAAATTCTGTGCTTGTTCTTATAACTGACGGTGAGCCACAAAATAAATCAAGAGCGCATGGTGTTAGCCATGCTATGTACCAAGCAGGTACTAAGTTCTCTGTCGTAACAGTAGGCAGTTATCAGCCAAGATTGGAGGATATGCACTACCCACCTGCAACGGTGGTATCAATCAAGACACCAAAAGATTTAGCGAAAGTTTCAAAGACTTTTGCAATGCTTACGGAGTAGCAAGATATGGCAAGCATAAACGACAAATCTATTGTCGATAGCATCACGGAAAACAAGGGGGTTTATACATCAGGCGATGAGTCTGATGAAGCAGTAACCCATGTCATCGAATACGGCAACATGTTCGATGGTCGAACAACCTACTCACTGGCTTACAGTGAGGCAGAACACAAGCACCAATGGGAGACAGGCTTCTTCGCTTGGAAGAAAGTTTACTGGACTCTCGAAGGGGGATACCAAGATGGCAGATAAGCAAATCTATGATGCTTATAAATTTAGTATGTCGCCGCGTGGTGAATACATAATTTCACAGGCATTAGTCACTGCTATCAAGCAACTAAAGACTGTACCTGACAGGCAGAGGGAAGACAGCAACATAGCAGACATGGAGTACCTGCTTGAAAAAGTCTACCCGCTCTTCAAGATTCAAGAAGAGATGAGCGTAAACGAAACACAAGTGAAAGCATTGCAAGGAGTATTAGACATTGCGCAAGAGGCGCAGAAAGATGCCATTACAAAGAAGCATCAATTTTTCTCAAGCTGGATTCATACGAAAGTAGATGATTAGGAAAATGGATAAACAAAACACATTGCAAGGAGTATTAGACATTGCAAAAGAAGATAGGTAGACCGCCAAAGAACATGTGCAAGGCATGTCAGGGTTGGGGTGCAGTCTTTGTTCAAGAGGCTACGCTCACGCTGTATGGCAGCGGTGAAGTCAAAGAAGAACTTACTCAGACAGCACCAACAAAACAAGACTGTACTGATTGCTCAGGGACAGGCTACACAGGTGGCAAGATGCAGCAGGGTCAGCCACCTATCCTGAGTCAATGGAAGGCTCACGATGCAGCAGTCAAAGAAATCAAAGAGCATGTTGAACACAACGAGCGTGTTGATGCTATTGATATGTACGGCGCAGGGTCGCTTCCAGCCGACATCACTACTGTACTTGCAGATAGCAAGGACGGAGAGCTACAAGTATGAGTGACCTGACAGAAAAAATAGAAGCGTTAGTTGATAGTTTAGAATCACTAACCCTGCAATCCAAAGACATAGCAGCAAAGCACTACGACTGTAAGTCTATGCTTGCGTTGGCTATGGCTGAACTAAACGCTGAAGAGTTTCAGCATGGCGACACACTTGTTACCTACAAGAGTAAAACTCTGTGGGTTGACGGTGTACTAGACCAACTCAAAGAGGTCTTACCTGAGTTCGAGTTAGATGTTGAGGACTTTTTGAACAAGCCTCAGAAACGAAAGTGGGATAAAAGAAAGATAGTAAAGCTAGCCAAGAGAGGCGGAGTGTTCAAGAAAATTATCGACAGCGCACAGGCAGAAGGTCTGCCTGTTATTCAAGTCACGGAACAAGGATAAATTTATGACTCAAGACAACCTAATAGAAGCCGGATGGTCTGAAGAATTAGAGGTGCCAGAACAACAGGAAGAGCAACTCGAACAACAAGAAGAAGTTGTTGTTAGCCAAGAAGAGCAAGCTGAGGTGACTCAGGAAGTCACTCTCCCTGCTGTTGCTGACCGTAACAGACTACCAGCAGATGAAGCCCTGTCGATAGGGCAGATGGCTGTGCAGTCACTTGTTATGGGTACAAACAACCCATACGAAGCTGCTATGAAAGTCATGCGGGGGCATGAACTTGGTCTGCCACCTGTTGCAAGCATGGAAAATTTGTTTGTAATAAATGGCAAGGTAGGCATGGGTGCTGCCTTGATAGGAACGCTTATCAAGAAGTCACCTAAGTACAACTACTTAGTCACTGAGCATGATGATACTCATTGTGTTATCGAGTTCACTGAAGATGGTGGGCTTATCGGGACTTCTAGTTTCTCTATCCAAGATGCTGAGAGGGCTGGCTTAGTTAAGCCACGCTCACCGTGGACAACCTACCCACGCAACATGCTGCTTGCTAGAGCATTGAGCAATGGGGCAAGGTGGTACTGTCCTGATGCCTTTCAAGGTAGCATCTACACTGATGAAGAATTACGTTCAGTGCAGGTTAACCCCACCACACAGCCCGCACAGCAGGTAACAAGTTATGCAGCACCATCTGCCCCGACTGCACCGCCTGTAGGGAACGGCTTTATGGCGGCATCAACCCCGATGATAGCTAAGCCGACACCACTTGTACGTGAAGACTTTGTTATGGGTGAGAATTACGACACAGAGTTGTGTCCTATTCACCATGACCATGCTGGCAGTATTACTTCATCTATGTACAGAGGACAGCAAAGACCTGTTGCTTTCTTCAAGGGTGGCAGGATGAGGGCTTATGCTCACAACACAGGCGATGGCTGGTGTGACCGACCGACCCTAATCAAAGAACTGTCTGATGAAACACAGACTTTCTTTACAGACGAAGAAAGTTTGCTTGAGTTTGTCGGCAATAGCTTCCCTGACTTAGCAGGTATCACGCTTAGTGAGTACAGGGCTATTGACTGGCTTGTTCTACGCAATGCAAAAGAAGCTGAGACTAACTAATGTCTAAGGCTTCTGTGTATAAAACTCGGAAGCAGTACGAAAGCGTAAGAAAACACAAGTTAGCTATGCCAGTATGCCAGCATTGCAGTAGGTGGGGGTCTTATCAAGAAGACAACGAAGCCTACGACAGTGCTGGTGTACCGCTAGCTTGTGCTTACCCTAGCTTAGATACAGTCAGTAGTTATGAACAAGGCTTATCAATGGATGAGTACCATGTTTTTAGTCACAGACTGCATCTAGGTTTCGGGGTCGCTGAGTGTGGCGATGAGTGTGAAATTCCGAATGAAAAACCAAAATCAACAAGCCTGATACAGTCAATAAAGTCTAAGTTGAAAGTCGAAGATATAGCTGAGCGACTGACAGAACTTAGGGGTAGCGGTAACAAACTGAACGGCAAATGCCCACTGCACAATGAGCAGAAGGGAGCGTCGTTCTATGTTTGGCTAGATACTCAAAGTTGGTACTGCTTTGGACAGTGTGTCCGTGGCGGTGACGTATTGAACTTGATAGAAGTAGCCCATGAACTAGGGCTGAACTGGAGAAGTAGCGATGGCAAGTAGCGAAAACAAGCACGATGAAGCAACCCATGAAGAAGTCGAAGACATGGTTGCGGCGGTTAGTAAATGGTTTGACTCACCAACAGGTGAAGCCTATAGAAAATGGTCTGAACAAAACAGGCACCCTGCCCTAGCAAACCACTTGCTTGTTGACACAGCGCAGGAAACGCCCGACAACATACAAACTGGTATCAGTACAGTATTTATGCTTGGTGCTATGAGTATGCGGCGTTGGATGGAAGATATAGCTGAGCGAACAAGACAGATGGTGGGGCAATAAACATGAACAAAGAAGTTTTGAAACTAGCAGCGAGCGAAGCTGGAGTAGATGTAGATTACGGCACGTTGGCACAAGGGGAGACAGACATCCCTAGTCCTGATGTTATAACTGATGAACTTGGCAACCTAAGTATGCAATGGCTTGACCCTGCTGGGATAAGTCTTGAAATGAGAATCAGTAACCTAGATACAAAGCGTGATGCTTTAGGTTGCTTGCTTACTGTCCGAAAGAAAGAAGGCGGCAGCAGCAAATGGAAGTGGCTACTTGCGCCGCGCCGTATCAACTTGCTGTCTTCCTCGTCAGTGACAGGGTTGCGACGGGAACTAAACAACTCTGACAAAAGATTTGACTGGCAGCAAAGATTAGACCAAGTAATTATTGCTTGTTATCAGTCAATCAGGGACGCATCTAAAGCTGTTGACTTGTCCACGGTACAGTCAACCAAGACAACGTGGCTTGCTGCACCGATGCTTGAGCAAGGCGAGCATACAGTTCTGTTTGCAGAGGGAGGTCTAGGTAAATCCCTGTTCGCACTTGCTCTTGGGATTCAGTGTGCAACAGGCAAGAAGATAGTGCCTTCGATAGCCGTGCCGGAAGAACCAGTCAAAGTCTTGTACCTAGACTGGGAGACAGGAGCAGATGTACACAAGCGTAGGCTTGACCAGATTTGCACAGGTATCAGCACGACTCCACCGAAAGACAGGCTGTACTACTGGCGTATGGAACATGCTTTGAGAGAAGCGTTCCAAGACATCAAGCAGTTTATAACTGCAAATAATATAGGGCTTGTCATCATTGACTCCGCTGCGCTAGCTGCAAACGGGGACGTAAATGAATCATCAACAGGCACAGACTACATCAAGACTGTTAGAGAACTGGGCAATGTTGCGACGCTGACAATAACCCATGTATCCAAAGCCACGATTGAAAGAGACAGGCTTGTGCCTATCGGTTCTGTCTATTTTCAGAACGGTCCAAGAAGTTCTTGGGGTCTTGTTGGTGAGCAAGATGAATTGTCTGAGACTAAACGCAACTTAGGTTTAGTTCATGTGAAAAGTAACAACGCTTCCTTGAACAAGCCATTGAGTTTTACGCTTGACTTTTCTGAGCCTGAGCAAATCAAGTTCTCTGGCGGGTCTGTCTTCAACAGTGACGCTGTTTCCAAGCATGTAAGCAAGAGGGACAGGATACTCAACCTGCTAACAAGCGGTCGCTGGACTGCTAAGGCTATCGGAGATGAGTTGTCGGACATCCCTTACGAAACTATCAGGCGGACTATAACTCGCCTAGTAAAAACTAATCATGCTATGAAGATGGGTGATGAGTATGTTGCCGTTGCTAGACAAGTGCCATTTGGGACAGGTATGGGACAATCTGGGACACCACAAAAACCAGTAATTATTCCTAGTAGTACTGGGACAATACCCTTTAAAGGTATTGTCCCTAAAGAGAAAGAAACTAACAAAGAAAGAGAAGACGACGAATCTGCATGGTGGGTTGACTAAGCCTAGCATGTGGTAAACTAAATTTATGCGGTGGGGATGAGTTGTACACGCTACTCCAACTCTTCACAGACTGGTAATCTGCCCCGCCGCGCATCACCCACCATGAGTAGCAAGAGTAGCAATAGGTAGCGTACCCCCACCCAAATAATATTCTAAAAAGTAAATAACAAAACTGTCCTAACAGTTTGGAATGAGTTCCAAAGGAAGAAGAGGTTTGGAACATGGCAATTAGAACCTGCCCTGCTGGTCACAAGATGACCAAGAATAATACTTACCAAAAAATAAAGAACGGCAATACTTACTCAGAATGTAAGGCTTGCAGGAAAGGCAGAAGCGACAAAGTTGTAGAAGGGCTAAAGCGATTCCACGACGGTAAAAAAGCTGTCAGGCACATGGAAGTTATTAGCGAAGATACTTCAAAATATTCTTGCTGCCCTAGATGCGAAGGTGTCTTGAGGTGGGGCGAAGATTCTGCGCTTGACGATAAGGTGTCTTGTATCTATTGCGGCTGGCGACCAAGTGCAAAGACGGTATCGCTATGAAGCTATTAGCAATAGACCCCGGAACAACGAAGTCTGGTTGGGTCTTACTAGAAAACAGGGAGGATGCCGCCTATTACGGCTTGCCTATTCTTGACACGCCTGACAGCAAAGGGACGAGTTATATTGTTCCTGTTGAGTGGGGATGGTCAGACAACCATGAGATGTATTCTCTGATAAATAAATTCCAAGCCCCGATTGTTATTGAAGACGTTGCCCACTACGGTATGCCTGTTGGCAGAGATGTCTTTGAAACTATTCGCTGGACTGGTCGATTCGACCGTCACGCAGAGGCATCAGCGTTGACATCAGCGTATATCAACCGACCAGAGGTCAAGCTGGCTCTGTGTGGCTCACCTAGAGCTAACGACAGCACTGTCAGACAGGCGTTGATAGACCGTTACGGTGGTGAGGACAAAGCTGTTGGTGGTAAGAAGTGTAAGTCTTGCAAAGGCAAAGGCTGGCTTGGTCGTGACCATGTGGTCTGTGGTGACTGCCACTGCGCTGTAATAGCTAAAGGCTGTGGATTTGTCACACACAAAGGCGCGCTTCATGGCATCAGTGGACATGTCTGGTCTGCGCTAGCTGTCGGACTAACTTATCTGGAGATAACCAATGGGGAATAAACCAGCACCAGACTTCGACCTTGACTTACAATTCGGTGAGTTCCATGAAGAACTGTTGTTTCAGTCTTTATCTAAAAAAGGCAACGTGACAGTAGAGGTCAAGACAGACAGGCTTGCTGCCAAGACAGGAAACTTAGCCATTGAGTTTAAGTACAAAGGCAAGCCAAGTGGAATCCTGACAACAAAAGCAGACGAGTGGTTCTTTGTAGTCTTAGAAGAAGACGGTTCTGTTAGGTATAGATTCAATGTCCCGACAGCAAGGCTGAAGAAGATAGCCCATGGCAGATATAAGCGTGGCTATACAGCGACAGGGGGGCAAGACAACCAATCTGAAATGGTGCTTGTTCCTACTATTGCTTTGATTATCAGGACACCTGAAGAAGAAACTATATAGGCACTAGCATCTATCGCAAACGTAAATGCCGTACCACAACACGACCCCGTAAACGGCAGCCAGAATTACTATCGGTGTCCACTCTCTCACCACCACCAGCCTAAGCCATGCTTTACAAATATTCGCTCCACTCTGCGAATAACAGAGACAGGCTTACTCACAACCCACACCATAGGCAAGTCGGCAAAGTAGTTACCTTCTTCTTTGTGCGTAAGCCAGCTAGCAAGCAGCCCTATTTCATAGAGCAGCAGCATTGGTATGGCGACAAGAAGTGTGAGCGTCCCGTCTAACGACGGTGTGATAAGCGCAGCAAAGATAAATGCTGTTGGGATAACCCACTTGCGTAACGTACTAGCCCTTGCATATGAGACAACTCTAAACCTAGCTAACAGTTGCATCACGATAGGTAGTTCAAACGACACACCTATCCAGAAAATCAGCGACAGAAGCAACGCTAGGTACTCA
>Ga0302137_1001087_pt1 | contig 12201 bp, 12 predicted proteins | sample CBN3_SCM_MG_FD_203127 | JGI IMG/M metagenome (GOLD analysis project Ga0302137, IMG submission 203127) | Marine microbial communities from Western Arctic Ocean, Canada - CBN3_SCM | ecosystem: Environmental > Aquatic > Marine > Oceanic | place: Canada: Western Arctic Ocean | collected 2017-09-15 | reverse complement strand
TTAGGCACCTTTGTTTTGATCGAGCGCTATAGCAATGCAACGGTTGCCGCAAGTCACTCAACCCCTCTACCAGACACTACCTTCAAATGCGTATGCAGGATAGGAAACTCAACTGCACGCTGTACTATTCAAATAAATATCTAACTTACGACTCACGACTTGTAACTTATCTATTTTTAAAAATCAACTGCCCAATTTTCCGCAACGGTTTAAACAGAATAGTCCACGGGTAAGGTCTTAAACCATTAACATCCCAGGCTTTTCTATCATTTCGATTTGCTTTGAGTCTATTTGAAAGGGAAACATTACTCTCACCGCCCGTTCGCATACGAACTAACACTTCTGGAATATAAACAGCCTTCAATTGTTGCTTAAGCAAAAACCTCAGCATGATTTCGTAATCTGCTGCTGAACCTAAATTCAAATTAAATAGACCTTGTTTTTCATAAACTGAACGGCGCACAAAAAAAGTAGGATGTGGAGGCATCCAGCCCAAGTAAAACTTGCGTGAATTAAAGTTGCCCGAATGCCAGTATCTTGTTACCTTATTTGTATCTTTACTGTCCACATAAACCAAATCTCCATAACAAGCATCAACATCAGGTTCTGAGAAAGCATTAGCAACTTTTTTTAATACATCGCTAGAAGCGTAGAAATCATCAGCATTAAGAATACCAATCACATCACCCGTTGCTAGCTTCAAGCCTTTATTCATTGCATCATAGATTCCCTCATCAGGCTCCGAAACTACCTTAGCCAAAGAATTACTATAATGCTCAACAGTCTTTAATGTGCCATCAGTAGAAGCACCATCAATAATAATATGTTCCACATCAACACTTTGTTCTGAAACAGATTCAATACAGTCACAAAGAGTAGTTTCTGCATTAAAGGTTGCGGTGATAATTGAAATACTAAAAGTAGCCACTTAACTATCTGACCGTGTCACCATGTAATCACCCATAACTAAAACATCCATTTTAGTTCTGAGAAAACAAGCTAAAGCCTCTTCAGGCTTGCATACCACAGGCTCATTTTCATTAAATGATGTATTCAAAACAATGGGGACACCCGTTTTCCTATAGAAGGCTTCTATCAAATTATAATAGCGTGCATTCGTCGCTTTAAAGACCGTTTGCAATCTTCCTGAACCATCCGCGTGGGTAACCGCGGGAATATCCTTGCGCTTCTGTTCCTTGACTTGGAACACCTTCATCATAAAGGGCACATCATCATCTTGTTCAAACCATTCAGACACTGACTCACGTAATATAGAAGGTGCAAAAGGTCGAAATGATTCACGTTTTTTAATCTTCAAATTCAAGATATCTTTCATATCTGCACGACGAGGATCGCAAACAATAGAACGATTACCCAGTGCTCGTGGACCCCACTCCATACGTCCCTGAAACCAGCCAATAACCTTGCCTTCAGAAATGGCTTCAGCAGTCACTCGATATAATTCACTTTCTTCCTCTATCTTCTTAATCTCACAGCCCTGTTGCTTAATCTCAGCACTCTTCTCCTCTAACAATTCACCAATCACTTCATTACTATACTGTGGCCCCCAGTAAGCATGATCCATTAAAAAACGCGGCGAACTATCTTTATCCGTTTCATTCCAAACCGCAAAGGCCGCGCCAATCGCACCACCAGCATCACCTGCAGCAGATTGTATATAAACTTTCGTAAACGGCGTGAAACGCGTGATTTTACCATTCGCCACAGAATTCATACCGCAACCACCCGCCACAGTCACTGCATCAAGTCCATGTCTCTCGTGTAGCTTATTCAGCAGATGAAAGAAAGCCTCTTCATACATAGCTTGAATTGAATGCGCAATATCCATGTGTTTCTGTGATAAATCCTCACCTTTCGCCCGCACCGGACCAAGCAACTCAACCACCTTGTCAGAAAATAAACAACCAAATACGGGTGAACCATTTTCCCATTCGGTAGCCACACTTTCTTTATGATGACGAAAGTAATCTAAATTCAAACGATAGCTACCATCGTCCTGTAACAGTACTATCTGCCGCATTTCGTCTAAATATTTTGCTTTGCCGTAAGGTGCGAGTCCCATTACTTTGTACTCATCGCCGTAATTAGGGAAGCCTAAATACTGAGTCAATGCCTGGTAAAAAATCCCTAAAGAATGAGGAAAAAATACACGACCATCAATCTTGATTTCTTTGCCTCGACCCACACCCCAGGCACCGCTGGAAAAATCACCAAAACCATCAACAGAAATAGTCACAGCTTGATCATATGGTGAGACATAAAAAGCAGAGTAAAGATGAGCTAGATGATGCTCTATGGCATGCACCTTGCCATTAAATCGCTGATCTGAAAAAGTCTGTGCAAGTTGATCAACGACGCTTAAACGTTCACGTTTATTTTTTATACGATCCAGCACCAAGCCAAGATCAGGTCGCTTGGTTAGCATGAAAGCAACCTTCTTCCAAAGGTTAGCTTTCGCATCCTGGTTAATAGCAATCGCGTCCACCTGATCAAGCGTAATATCCGCTTCCTCCAAGCAGTAACGAATGGACTCAGTAGGCAAACCCGCCCAATGTTTAATACGGCGGAAGCGCTCTTCTTCTACTGCTGCTACAAGTTGACCATCAATAATTAGGCATGCAGAAGAATCGCCATGATATGCATTAATACCAATAATTCTCATAATTGACTCATTAATAAATTTAAAATATTCAACTAAAATATGATAACTAATCTTCTTTCTTTTTTATAGCGCGTAGCTCAAGTAAGTAAAGGGATAATATTGCTTCTGCGACAGTTCGTTGAATCGCATAGTACAAGCCAGCCCCTCCATCAAACAAACCCCTCTTAACAAGCAAGCAATAAAAAAAAGTCACAACCGGTGCGACGAAAATAAGCTTCCTAAGCTTATCAGCCGCCCCTAACTTACTCCATTTGTTATTACTCAACCACACCGCCTCAAGGCGCAGATACTTATCCTGCGCTTGTAACCAACCGGATAAAGGCCTTCTGTCATCGTGTAGTATCAGTGCCTGAAAAAACCCGATATTGCCATCAATTTGTACCCTTTGAGTGTGACCATCTTGAATGTAATTGGCCTTTTCTCTCTTGTATAGAACAGTTACTGGTGGGTACAAGGTTCCAGACAATGTTTCACCCAAAATACAATAACGAAAATTAGCCTTATATGCTTCAGTCCCTGAATTTAGTTCCATACCACCTAACTCTTTTACAATGCCCCCAGTCAGTACATAACCCGCATCCAACGCAAGTACCCATTCTGTTTTAACCCCAGTTTCATTAATCGCGAAGTTCCACTGATTTGCATGAGTATCGAACACTCTTTGGAACAACCTTACCTGAGGATACTTCTTAATCAGTTTCACCGTACCGTCTGTACTGAAACTATCCACTACGACGATATCAGTAGCCCAATTAAGCATATCCAACGTTCTACAAATATTTGGAACCTCGTTATAAGTTAGTATTACAGGTGTAATTTTACTTAACATTTTCATACTCGGTTATTCCAATTATTTACTACTAAATGGTTAGCTACTGAACCATTACTACAACCAAGTTCAAACAGTTGCTTTTCACAAGTGAGACCATCCAATATCTCATCAGTTTTTAGTAATAAATAATTATACGCACAAATAAGGTCTTCACTTTCCCACGTGCATTCAGAAATATCATTTAAAGACATTATGATCCTCTTTTATTATCGACTCATACAAATTATAAAGTTGACGACCAATCACTGGCCAAGTAAATTCATTTTTTATCCATGACCGGCCTTGAAAACCCATAACTGAGAGCAAGTCTCGGTCAAGATTACATATAGCTTCAGCTATAGTTCCCGGAGTATTTTCAATCCAAAGACCACAGCCACGACTTTCAATCTCTTGCCATGGCGTCCCTTTACTTGCTATTACAGGCACACCATGGACAAGCGCCTCGGCTATCACCATGCCAAAGTTTTCAGTAAAAGATGGAACCACGCATAAATCTGCCTGCATAAATGCTTTCATTTTTTCTTTATCAACAACATGCCCATAAAATTTAACGCTTTGTTCCAATCCAAGTTTACATACTAATTGATGAAGGCTGTGAGTATAGACATCATCGCCACTACCAAAGATAGCTAAAGTAGTGGATTCATCATCCAATATCTTAATCGCCTGTAGAAGATTCTCGATCCCCTTTTTTGGATGAATCCTCCCAATATAAAGTAACCGTAACTTCCCATCAGGCAGCCATGTTTTATCAGGTAATCCTTCTGGAACATCCACCCCATTAGGAATTAATTTAGCAATAGCCTTAGGCATGCGCTCTACACTAGCTGTAGCCTCCACCTCAGAAGTAACATGAAAGAAGCACCTTCCTGGCTTGATCAACGTATTACATATTCTTTCCCAAACCCCCTTAAGCAATGGCTTTGTAGAACCATCCCAGCGCTGCAAAGCACCTCGCGGTGACCACACCACAGGTTTACCTAACAAACGACAAATCAACAAAGTTGGAATCGTCGGCGGTGAATACATTGCAGTTAGATGAACAACATCTGCCCATCGAATCATTGGCCACAATTTCAGTAACATGCTGGGTGAAAAACTTGCCCCCCACAAACGACGACAAAAATAAACCTCATATCCTTCAGGATAATGCATAGGGAAACCCGACACATGCACCGAATCACTACGGCTGTGACTAGCTGCATCCGTCGTCAACACTTTAAGTGACACGCCTGGAATTTTAACCAGAGCATTGCATAGTCCATAAACCGAATAAATCGGACCACCCCAATAAGTAGCTGGGTAGAAGGTAGGAACTACATGGACAACTTTCATTTTTTTACCTCTTGAGCTGTAACCATCACAGGAAAGGTAAAAACACCAGAAATATGCAACACATCATAGTTGCTAATATTATCTTTCAACCACTCCCATAGTTTCCGTGAAAAACTCCATGTATCATCCATCAACCTTGGAAAACAAAAGCATCGAATACCACTCTCAACAGTCGGAACCATTGAGGACACCCCTTCGGTAGCTTTGTTAGAATAAATTGTCGTTGCTATATCTACGCTAACACCATCAAGAGCCAATGATCTAGCCATCTGCTTTACCGCAAAAGAAGGCCCTCCAGTGGTAGGCTCTATTGATCGAATTACATGTAAAACTTTAATGATCAAACTTTCTTTTCCAAATATATTTAGCTGTTACTATCCATAGCAATCCCAAGCAGGCAATATATTTCGGCAACAAACCTCCAACCATCAAAGCAAAATTTGATTCTGCGTAAAACAAATGAAATGTAATAGTTAAACCTAGAAGAAGTCTAACATTTTGACTATTTGGCGCGCTCATTTTAGTAACTAGAAATCGAAAAATCAGCCCAACAGCAAACATTCCTACAAATACCCCTGCGACACCAAAATTGGCATAAAACTCTGTTAACCAGGGAAGATTATACGACGTAAGAGTATCCTTATGATGTAATAATGAATATCGATGACCAAATTCTTGCCCAATTTCAGACTGTGGCTTATCAGGCCATAACGCGCGAGGGATAAAACTGGTTAAGAGCGTGCGATAGGACCCACCAAGCCAGTAAGGAACTCTCTCAGGCGACATGCTAATCACTTTAGCAAATGTGGAAATATGAGAGACTCGATTGATAGTGGTGCTATCCTCTGATAAAGCAGACAAGATATCTCTTTCGTAAAAAACTTTTCCAGCTTCATAGAATAGAGTAGCTTTTTCAGAATATGATAGTGACGAAAAAATATCGCTTTCCCATGCAATCGCACGGTAACCATGCTTTACCGGATTTAGGCCTACAACAATAATAATTCCGACTAGAATAAAACCCCACGGAATGGTCTTTTTTTTGATCCAGTAAATGACACCAAGAAATACCATTAAAAAAAATGCTGGTGCCAATGATCCACTGAGTATTTTAAGGAATACGGTAAATATTAAGACCAAAACTAAGAAACGAAAGTGCATTTTGCGCAACTTATTATCTAGTGCTAGGGCAAATAACAGGCCTAGAGAAATATAATCAAGCAAAGTATAAAACTGACCCACTGAAGGTATAGATTGTAGGACAGGAAACATAGTAAAAATCAGATAAATACCATACATACTCCAGGCTATCCATATTTGCCTCCTGGTTGAGACATTATTGAGAAATTGCATAGAGTTGGGCTTTGAGTAAAACCGACGAAATGCATAAAAGCCTATATAAAGGAATAGAAGACCAAGAACAGTGAGCCCAAGCGCTTCTGTTATCACTTCTGCATTGACTTCTTTATAAGATACTTGACTGGAAAGCATTGGTACGCCAAAAGAAATTGCATAGAATAATCCAGTTAGCGGCATGAGTGGTATCAGGACAGATTCCCTTTCATCAATTAAAATAATTAACGACGGCAATATTCCCAATAAAATTATCAGCAAAGCTAAACCTAATTGTGCTTGATTTATTGATCCCAGCGCAATAAACGCGATACACGACAAAGCTATAAACGCTATCGGTATTACACTGTAAAGGTATAGGTTCCTCATAAATCTATCGTGCCATTTCTTTTAGTAGATACCGTACTCGGTTAGTATAACTATGCTCAGCAACAAGCTCCATTCCTCGTACGCGAACCTGCTTAGCTTCTTGTTTGTTTCTAATTATGTATTCAATTTTTTTCTTTAGCTCTTCAATATCGCCGTACATATAACATGCTTCATTCTCTGGGAAAAATCCTTGCTGCGCTTCAGTCCTACTAGTCAACATCAGCCCGCCCATAGCAGGAGTCTCAAAAGTTCGCATATTGTGAGCGCCTTTATTTTGAGCACGCAAAGGATTCAAGCAAAAGGCTGATGAAGCCATAATGGCCGCCATATCCTGCCCGAATACCGAACCATGAGATATACTACTTCTAAATGGAAATGAACGAGCCACACCACCCCAGCCGTTTCCATAAATATTAACATCGACATTTATACCTGCCAGCTGGGTCAACAAGTGTTCCCTTTCCTTATCCCATGACCCAATAAATGCGAGACCCGTTGGATAGTTTTGAATCGATATTTTGTTTGGCACATGGAACACCTCATCGTATCCAAATGGCAGATAGATGACTTTATTACAACCATCCTCTCGCAGCTTCTCTGCAATGGAAAGAGACCAGATGAAATAGGCATCGAAAAAAGAAAGCGATTCAACAACATTCCGATTCGTGGCAGCTCTTGATACTTTATTGTATGGATCATCTGGGTTTATGTTTAGCCAGAGAGCTGAGGGTGCAAGTCTTCTGCAGTCATCAAGTACTTGTCGAGTAAACTGCATACCTTTAAAAAGAATAACATAAGTGTATTTATCATTACTGCTACGGAGATGGGTCACTAACTCTTGGCTAGCCCTGTTGTTCCCTAATCCAGGAATAAATCTGTTCATCAACCTGTTTCGCAACCCGGGTCCCAGATTTGCTTCGACATCCAAAAGATCAATATTACGATATCCGTTTGCCTGAAATGCACGGTAGTACATTTGCTCGATTGAAGTCTGCACCGGCGAGCCAACAAGCAATATAGAAGGGGTCGCTGAACTCATTTCTTACTGATGTCTTGCAATATATTTTTCAACGCAGATACTACAAATGGTACTGAGAAATTCTGAACATGACCTGCTGCACGCAGCCCCATCTGTCGGCAATTATCCGAACTGTCAGCCATGAGCATCATAAGTATTGCCAGTTGTTGGACATCCCCCATAGGATATGAATAACCTGTTTTCCCTTCAATAATCATATCTTGCGTTGCTCCACAAGTATCTGAAACGATACCAGGCAATCCACAGGCCATGGCTTCATTTAAAACCAACCCCCAGGTTTCATAATGAGAAGGAAGCACGAAAACATCGGCCGCGGCATAGTACGTCGGAAGTTCAGTCTGATTAATGAAACCCACCAAATGGACATTATCTAACTGGTTAGCGGTAATTGCACTTTGACACGCTTCCATTAACTCTCCACCACCAACTAAAATTACATGAAAATTACGACATTCTTTATTCTTCACCGCAGCAGCGATCAAATCGAGCGGGCGTTTGCGGTCGACAAACTTTGCCATAAACAGAAAAACTGTATCACTTTCGGGAATACCCAAACTCACTCTCAATTGCCCTGCTTTAATAGCAGACTTCGTAGCACCCTCAGCAAAAAAATCATTGTCAACACAATATGGCGCATCATGTATTGCTTTTTTTTGAACTCCGTAGTGACGGTAGAGTTCGGAATTATGACTGCCTATAGACAGAAAAGCTTCGAACTGTTTGAACAATATTGGAAATGAAACTTTTTTAATCCACTTTGTAAGCCATGACTGCGTATGTTTTAAATTGGATTCAGCTCTCAGTATTAGAGATATATTATATTTTTTTGCCCACCAGATTGCTTGCCAGAAAAGCATCTTATTCCATCCGAACACAATTACCGCGTCATACTGATTAGACTCAAAATAGGATTTTAACTCTGGTCCATCAAGCCTCCAATCTTCAACCCCAACATCAGCTTTACTATTTTTAAGAAAAACATGTTTATAGCCATCGAGTAAGGGAATATCCCAGGCAAACGCCTTGCCAAATCCGGGGTGAACTTTCGTAGCGTTACTACCATAATCACAACCAAAATATACCGTTAAATCTATGTCGGACTGCTGTGAAATAGCTCTGAACAAAGGCGCTTGATACTGTATGGGATGGCTTGTAACAACCGCAATTTTTTTCATAACTTTTGATGAGACGTTCAAAGTTTATTCCAATGTTTTACAATTAATATTAGAAGGAAATTTTCCAAGAATGAAACTCTAAGTAACTGATAGCTATAGTATTATTAACATTATACTATATTTATTAATATTCATTGAAACGCGGCTTATACGCTTTCAGGGAAACGCGGCTTATACGCTTTCAGGCAAATACTATAATATGGGCACCGGACTAAGTTAGTCACTAATTTGTCAAAAACTGGAGGAATCGCTCGAAGTGGCAATATAAAAGCCCACCCAAGCAATGGATGTATTCTAGCCAAGACTCTTAGAACCGTAGTAATTTTTTGGCTTAGGTATCCACTACAGAATGATATTTCTTCTGGGACCAGACCTGAATGTTTACATAACTCTTCAAGCATTGCTTTTGAGTAACCCCGCCTAACGTGACCACCATCTTCAATCTTTGGAAACGGTCCGCTATCTTCAGAAGACAATGGGCGATAATCTAAGTAAGGAGTAGAAAGCAGTAAGTACCCTCCCGGCTCCAAACATGAGGAGATATCTTGAAACAACTTTCTGTCATCAATAATATGTTCAATGTTTTCAAGGCAGATGGCGATATCAAATTTACCAACTAAATCACCTCTTGTGTCTAAATTTCGAACGTCCAATACTTCAAATTTTGCTGATTGTGTTTTGCATATTTTTGCTCTTTCCTCAGCAACCGTTCGACCTTGTTCATTCCAATCCACACCCAAAGTTTCATAACCACGACGAGCTGCGCCAATTGAAAACGCCCCTGAGCCACACCCGACATCTATTACTTTCTCTCCATTTTTTGTTATAGGTAATCGTGACTTTAGCCACTTCCACCGATCCAACACCAATGTATCCCCATGAATTAGCATGGCGGGGAAACCAAATATTTTAATTAAAAGTGACTTATCCATATACTTTTTCTCCATTTTTTATTTTAGGTAGTCGTGACTTTAGCCACTTCCACCGATCCAACACCAGTGTATCCCCATGAATTAGTGTAGCGGGGAAACCAAATATTTTAACCAAAAGTGACTTTTGCATGTTGATCCATAGTATTACTCATTTAATAAAAGTACTCGTTTATATTCATTAATAATATTCTCACCATAATTATTCCAGGAAAAAGTGTCCTGAACCCTTTGTTTTGCTGCAATCCCCATTTCTTTACAAGCAAGACGGTTTTCAAAAAAGAAAAGGATTTTGTCCTTTAATGCATTTATATCTCTAATTGGAATAACAAAGCCGCTCCTACCTTCCTGAATAAGATCTTCACCTCCAGTATTTGTTGTACAAATTATTGGTAATCCACATGCCATCGCCTGTGCCTGCACCATTGCTAGCCCCTCTTCCATGGATAACAAACTAAAAACATCAGCCTGACTGTAATACCAGCTCAAACTACTTTGCGGCTTAGAACCAAAATATTTTATTCGTTCATCTTCATATTGATGAATAAAAGATTGCATATCATCATTCACTGTCCCCACAAACCAGAGTTCTGCATTGGGTAAGTTCAACTCAGAGAAAGCTTGAAGTAAATAATGACACCCCTTGCGCAGTGTCACTGCACCACAATGGATAATTCTAAAGACATTATCTTCCTTCTTCATAGGTCTAAACTGAGTCAGATCAACGCCATAGGGCACATGTAATATTTTTCGTTCAGGAAAACCTTTTTCTAAAAAGCTTTTTTTGGCAAATAAACTAGGAACCGAGATATAATCGGCCATAGCATATTCTTCTAGTTCCTTTTCAACGATGCGAGGATGTGTAAGCGAGGGCTTAAGTCCATATTTTCTATATTCCTCATCAAGTATATCTCGTTGATATTCAATGTGAGAAGATCCTCGTTCCAATATCGTTAAGGCACCAAAACTTTTTGCCTTTTCTAATGTATGACGACTGAAACTTGACCAACCAACAAAAAGCTCACACGGCCTAAGATGTCTGGCGGCAATTCGATCATAAAGATCACAGATAAAAAACTGCGGATTATATCTTTCCTGGATTATTGTAGGGAGTTTTCGAAAACCGCGTTGAATTAATTCCTTTAGGACGATCGAACTAACCTTGTCTCCATTTACTCCAGACTTTTTAACTTCGAAGCGGGGGTAAGAGGTTATTAGTTGAAGCAAATCACCTTTTTTTTGCAGTTGTTCTGCCAAGTAAAATGCATGGAATTTTCCACCGACTGAAATTGAAACTTTCATGCTTCAACCTTCATTCGAAAGTACAGTAGGTTTGAATAGATTCTAAGGCTACCTGAGAAACAGTTTGTTAAAAAAAACTTATAATTCATTTCTGACCTCCGGTTCAATATTAGTAACGGAAACTTTATCAAAAATCGGGACGGCAGAATCTATAATTACACTGACAGCTAGGGTCGCTTCTTTCATCGTTAGACGGCTATCCGTTAAGCTAACAAGTCTATTACCTGGAATTTTGACAATCTGGAATTTTCGCCCCCCTTCCAGACTATTTTTCTGACCCATCTCTGAGATAGCTTTACGACGCAGGTGTTCTGCTTGCATTCTTTCTTGAAACCAGGAATTCCCCACTAAAAAATAATTCAAAATTAACTGCCTATGTTTCATCCCTAAGCGGACAATAGGAGTTAGTAACCAACGCATCAAATTTTGAAAAGATCTCAACCCAATGTGTTTTGAATCCACATTTTCTTTAGACGATATTTGGAGCTTGCCGCCGCATTGCTTAGCCCAATAGGTGTACATTTCTCCCCATGACCACGTCGGTGTCGAAACGAAAGTATAACGTCCCACACGCTCCTTTCCTTGCGCAATGTTGATCAAGGCCTCAGCAATGGAGTAACAAAATACTGTATAGGAATCTGTGTCGACACTGAACGGTAATGTTAGCTTACCAACTTCAGTCTCCTCCATGAACTGCTGGCTAACTGTTTGAAGAATTCCATGCACCTGACTTAAACGCAACACATAGATATCACGCTTTTTTTTGTATGATAAAGCATGTCTTTCAAGGTGCCGTTTGTCGCCAGCATATAATGTACGTGGGAAAAAATAATCCTTCATTTTTGAATCCTCATCTCGCATTCCATAAGCGGATATAGTGCTTATATACACATAAGGAGCTCCTTGAGGAGCACAATGAACAATATTGTCAATATTGGACTTAACGGCCCGTCGTATTTTTGCTGGCAAGTTCCTAGGATGTGCAAAATCTGCAACAAGATCGCATCCTTCAAGAAGGCGTTTTGCATCATTTTTATCGCTAACAGAGCCATAACGACAAGTTAAACCACATCTTTCAAGAAAAATCCCTCCAAGTTCAGTACGCGAAATGGGAACAACATCGGCACCCATGACAGACAGAAAGAGACAAACCTCTCTACCAACCTGACCATTTGCACCAACTA
>Ga0302137_1001086_pt1 | contig 12207 bp, 28 predicted proteins | sample CBN3_SCM_MG_FD_203127 | JGI IMG/M metagenome (GOLD analysis project Ga0302137, IMG submission 203127) | Marine microbial communities from Western Arctic Ocean, Canada - CBN3_SCM | ecosystem: Environmental > Aquatic > Marine > Oceanic | place: Canada: Western Arctic Ocean | collected 2017-09-15 | reverse complement strand
GACTGCCCCGTATTGTTTTTTGGAGAGGGGGATACCTCTCTCCTGTGGGTGACTGAATAAGCCTGTTGTGAGCGGGCTAAGGTACATGAATCTCCTATGGCGGGAGTGGCAGAGTCCAATCGGATGAGTCAGAGAATTCCAATCTTATTTGTGATACGAAGTAGGAACATTGAACTGATGTTCACACCGAAAAGTTGAGAGTATACAGTAATCTCTCCCCACACCTTTTTTTCTTAGCCAGAGGTCATGCCCATGTCGGGGATTACCGAAGGTGAAACCCTCATTTCTTAGGAAGTGGGGGTTTTTTATTTGACAAACCCAACATTCAGTGCGATACTGTACGAATCATTAACCACAAAACATCAACGACACATGAACTTACTTAAAACAATTATCAATCAAATGGGGTATGTAGATGCAGAGCAATGCAAAGACTTAGCTTGTTACTTCCCCAACACCGAACTAATCATACAATGGGGGTATCACCCCAGGGAGGCATGTCGCGCCGTAGAGGTAGCTCATCGCATCAAGGAGGGCGAAAGCTTAGATGGCGACTATGTCCGCTCGGTATGGTTCACCTCTTCTGCCCTAACTAAACTCAAAGAAGTCCTCGGCATTTCCGCTTAACCTTTATATGATACTAGCACAAATACTAATTACATTATTTATAGCCGCATTACTGATAATGAGCGAAGAATGACCTAACACATAAAATTACAAATCAAAAAATTACAAATTAGTATATTATAAATACATAAGCTCCAAATATAAAAGAGCTAAATATATAAAATTTTGACATCTATTAAGTTAGGTGTCATTTTTTTTGCGAAATTTCCCGAGAGTCGTAAGTCATTGACAGTCAACGACTTAGGCGGGCCCGGCGCGCGCAAACGCCTGATGGTCAACGACTTAGAACTATTTAACGATAGTTGCATCTTTTTTCTTGCACTCTACCCCTCATATGTCATACTGTATTACATGATGAGACAAAGAAACCCAGACGACCCACGATATAAGATCGACATCACCAAAAAGGTTTTTGCTTATAAGAACCTCCACCAAGACTGCTGGTCTATCAAGCAAGGAGGACTCGTTAAGGTTCACACCACCGAGCTTAATCTATGGATGTGTGACTTCAGGGTGAATCGCAAGGGTAGGGAGAGGGTTCGCCGAGAGAAAAGAAAGAATGTTCACGCAGGAGTTCGTGGTTACATGGGAGAATCAACTTGGGATACTTATCCCGAAGAATTATTTGACGAGGTAACATACAACCCCTACAAGTACGAGTCTTTCGTCATGAAGGACACCGAAGCTCCCAGGTGGTTTGCCAATCAAGTTCGCCTTCAACCTAACAAAGTATTAGTAACACCATCATGAAACAAGAAAAAATCAGAAAACTCATACTCGACATAACCAAAGGCAATCTCAGGTATGCCGACCCTCAAGACGATATATGCAAAGAGGCGACCGCTCGCTACGACAAAGACAAAGTCGGGCAAGAGGGGTATACAATTCAATCCGCTGAAGAAGCCCTTGAGGATATTATCGTAGACTTAAGGGGTTTGCAAAGCGAATTGCAAATTAAAAAAGCTAATTACCGACCAAACGGATTCTCCCTTGAGGAGGCAATCAAAGATAACCAATGAAAGTGTTGTAAGTCATTGGGCGCCAACGGGTTACGGCGGCCAGGCCCGCGCAAGTCGTTGATACTCAACGCTTTACAACTATCTTCGCTTAATTGAAAGAAAAAGCTTGTGATTAACCCCGAATCTGTCATTATGGTAGTTATGAAAGCAACAATAGAAATCCTAATGTCCCGCGATGGTTTAAGTCAAACCGAGGCGACCAAGCAAGTGTTAACATTTTTCAAGTCCATGACTGCGGGAGTTGAAGAGGGAGACTCCGTCTCTCTATGGGAAAACGAATTTGTGCAAGAATTTGGTCTTGAGCCAGATTACTTTGAAGATTTCGCTTTTAGGCTTGCGTAGAATCTTTAACCATTATATATTGGAGCAATGAAAACATACGAAAAGATCGAAGAAGTTATCGAACACCTTCTCTATTCTGAGATGGGTGGAGAGGTTGATTATAGCGACCCTTGGTATCCAACCTTCAAATCCTTGCATGAGCTAAAAGAAAAAACATTCGAGGAGGAGGAAGGGCGACCATATTGGTTAGATGTGAGCGACAGGTACTCACATCGACCACAAATCACACGAGAGGAAAAACAATGAAAGAAGTAAAAGAACTAATAGACCAACTTCAAGCTCGCTTGCAAAATGCAGGTGGGGGAGAAATCTTAATCACACACAAAACATTCACCATTAAACTTACGGAGAGTGTCGAAAACACCACTTCGTTCGTTAGCAAAACAAGGAACATATAAAATGAGTATTATCACCGCCATATTGGCATCAATCGCAGTCGTCACAATTTTGATCGGCTTAACCATTATCACACACAAGGTATTATCAAATGACAGATAAAGAAATCGCAGACACAGTAGAAAGTTGGAACTGGAATCTCAGTATATTCGAGATATACGATGAGGTAAAGGACATGGGCAAATTTGGATATGGTGGGGGTCAAACAGAGGAGTTGAGTCGCTTACTCAATCATGCCTATGAATACTTCAACTATGACTCAATGATCGCGGAGCTAATGAGTTTTCTTGCTGTGGAGATAGAACTCCAAGAAGATAAAGAGTTGACAACTACCACCTAACCTGAGAGAATACAACTATGATTACTTATATACACGACAACTGCGTTCTCCCTGCCTTAGACAAGCCAATCTACGACAAGAACACCGACACCTACGATTTATACTACGAGGAAGCGGAATCGCCTAACTGCCCTTACGGCTTGGATATAGATTTGATTTGTGTCCCCTTCGACACACTCGATGAGGCGAATAGAGCTTACTTAAACACACAACCAGAGGATAAATACAATGCGTAAACTACTAACAAAAATCAATCGATTCTTCAATCCATTGTATAGCATCGTCTATACTACCGAGGATGGAAGGACTGAAATGTACACCATAGATAAACCCAGGCACGAAGAAGAATTCGGCAACATAGTCGAAGGGCGTAATGCCGTAGGCTTTCGATCCTACTGTCACAACCGAGGAGCGGTTCGCTCTTTTCGCTACGACAGAATAACCTCAATGAATAAAGCATAAAATGAAAAAGATATTGAAAGAACTCCGCGACCTCGCATTTACGCTAGCCCTCGAAGAAGAGACTCGATCTGAGTTTGGCAACCACTGGGGCCGCAAGCATAGGCATAATAAGTTGCTCTATCAACTTTACAAATTAGAAAAGCGTCAATAGCAAATATGCCTCTCGCCCCCTCTCGAAAGGGAGGGGTTTTTTTGTGCCCAAACCCCGAATGGTGTAAGTCCTTGACAGTCAACGACTTAGGCGCGCCCGCCCCGCGTAAGTCGTTGATACTCAACAACTTACGACTATTTAAAGAAAAATGCACATAAAACTCTTTTTTTGCTTGCAGTTAAGCTAAAATCTGTCATTATATATATTATGAAAGCTAAGGAAATTAAGATAAGAAAGACAATCCTTTTCACCAAGGCAAGACCTTTCAAGATGAGAAACAAAACCTTAGCAAGAAAACTAAAACATAAGGAACAACTATAATGAATAGATTAAACTACGGGCAAGACGACCATGAACTTATTGACGACCACGAGCAAGACGAGCATGAACTTATTGGCGATGTAGGGGATGCTGTCACATTATGCGAATACTATATGAGTTTTCTCTGGAACGCTATTATAGAACCTAATGAAGACTATATATGCGATGAAGACCGCGTGACGCTTACTATGGTAGCTAAGGGTTTGAAGTTGCAAGCCAAGAAAGCCAAGGCATATGAAGATATGTACGAAAAAGGACAAAACAACGAAAATTACTTGAATTAATCATTGACAAAAACAAACAACTAAACTATATTATATATTATGAACAATACAGAAGAAAACTCACATCAACATCAATCAAAGCTCAACCTTCGCATTTGCGGTGGAGAGCATAAGGTATCGACCCTTAAGCAAGTTCAAGAGGTAGTCACCCCTCAAGAGGAGTTGCGTAAAGAACCTAACAAGGACGGCACTCATTCCGTTTCTTATCGTCCTATCGGACATAACCTTCTAATCGACAAGACTCGCAAGCATCTTGACCAAGCAGGTTTCACCATCGAGGGAGAGTCCCACAATCTCGCGAGAGAAGGAAAGCGTTATTTCGGGCTTTTCCAAGTCAGTCACCCCAACAGGGAAAGTGGCGAGCGTGGAACTGTTGTGGGTTTGCGTAATGCTCACGACAAATCCTTTCCTGCGGGATTGTGTGCAGGGGATGCCCCTTTTGTCTGCGACAACTTGATCTTTACCAATACGGTGAAGCTTGCTCGCCGTCATACTAAAAACATCCTTGCCGAGCTTGATCATGTCATCGCTCGTACATTGGGACGCTTGTTTGACTTCTGGGTAGGTCAAGACAATCGCATCGAGTCTTACAAGAACTTTGAGCTTTCCAACGCTCAAGTAAATGACCTTGTAATTCGTGCTTACAAGGCAGGTGCAGTAAGCAAGACTAAAGTCGTGGATGTCATTGATCAATGGGAAAAGTCAGACCACCCCGAATTCTGGGATCGCAACATGAATTCCCTTTACAACTCGTTTACCGAGGTCTACAAGGGGAATCTTGTGGCACTACCAAAACGCTCAGAGGCATTGCACTCTATCCTCGATGCCGAAGTAGGTTTCGACCTCTCAAGCTTTGAGCCTCAAATGGAAGAGGCAGAGCTTGTCGAGGAAGTAGTCGCCTAGATTACAAAAGAACCCCTTACAAATACGCCCCCTCCAAATACGGAGGGGGCTTTTTTGCGTCTAGACGCGGGCTGACATCGCCATTTCCCTAAGTACTTGACTATCAACGACTTAGGGCGGCCAGACCTGCGTAAACCCTTGATACTCAACGACTTAGAACTATTTTCAAAAAGCCCTTGACTTTGTGGTCTATCTGGCATACTGTATAGGAATGAACAACACAGAAGAAATCCACATATTAGTACAACGCGAAGTCGCCCAACTTCACCAATCCATCGGAGGATTACTTGATCGCATCGAGTCTCTAGAGAAGCAAAAAGAATGCCTCATAAAGGTTGGTGCTGAGAAATCAGCAAATTTCAATGTCCTCAAGGATAAGTTTTATGCGAAGATTGACGAAGTAGCTCAATAATCTAACATCCAAAACCGCCCTAAGTCGCTGACTACCAACGACTTGGGTCGGCCAGCCCGGCGCAAGTGCTTGACTGTCAACGAGTTACGACTATCTTGCGTTTACTGCATCTTTTTTCTTGCGTTGTTGGGCTTTTCTGTCATTATGTTACTTATGATCACTCAAACACTACTCACGGCAGGAAATGCTAAAATTGTAAAAGGCGAAAAACTTGGCTATGTTACCAAGGGAATTCATTTAGCTCCAGCAGACTTGTCGGGCTACGAGGTCTGCAACTGGAGAAGCAAAGGTTGCACGGCGGCTTGCTTGAATACTGCAGGTCGTGGTCGTATGCAAAACACTCAAGACTCCAGGATCGCAAAGACAAAGCTATTCTTCGAGCAAAAGCTTGCGTTTATTGCTAAGTTACAGAAAGAGATTGCTTCAGGAATAAAGTCAGCAGTCAAGAAAGAGATGACGGCAGTCTTCCGCCCCAACCTTACAAGCGATTTGACTTGGGAAAACATCGAAGATGCAAACGGGCAAACCCTTATGCAAAAGTTTCCCGACACACAATTTTATGACTACACCAAGTCGTTTATGCGTATGGCTCAATTTATTTCCAAGCAAAAAATGAATGTTCCAACTGATGGAAAAGATTTTCCAAGCAACTACCATTTGACTTTCTCAGCTTCCGAGCATAACCAAAAGTTGGTTGAAATGGTTTTGGACATGGGCGGTAATGTTGCGGTCGTCTTTCGTGGTCAATTGCCTAAGACTTGGAAAGGTCACGAAGTTATCAATGGTGACGAAAACGATTTGCGTTTTCTTGACAAGCAAGGTGTGGTCGTTGGTCTTATCGAAAAGGGTCTTGCCAAGAAAGACGAAACGGGTTTCGTTCAAGAAGGGGTCAACTCATGAGCGACTATTACGATTCAGCCGAGGGCGTAAAGATCTCCAGGGGCAGAGTACTATGCGAGTTAAAAGATCATGGCGTCGTAGACTTAAAAGAATTCTTTGACGATTTAGGTGACAAAAAACTTTATTCAGCCCAAGCGGTTCTCGACTGGCTAGGATACTAAACTTCCCTAAGCCGCTGGTAGTCAACGACTTACGGCGGCCAGGCCCGCGCAAGTCCTTGCTATTCAACGGTTTACAACTATCTTTACTTATTTACAAAAAAAAGCTTGCGATTATCACTGAATCTGTCATTATATAGGAATGATAGCAACAAAAGACAAAACCTTCTACACGATCAAAGATTTCGTTGATCTAGACTTTAACGCACATCGCACGACCAACAATGCGATCCAAGCCAAGCTTGACCTTGGCAACGGAATTGAGATTTCTGTTGTAGCTCACAAGGATAAGCAACCAAGCTTTGGCGGGCTTTACGGAGATGCATCCAATGGTACTTACGAAGTCGCAGTGTTTCACAATGATGATTTCGTTCCACTTTCTGTAGCGGACGATGTTATAGGATGGCAAACCAAGGATGACATCAACGACCTTATGGATAAGCTACAAGGCAACGCCGACAAGGTTAATGGAGTTATCGATGGTCTACATCTTGCTAAGAGTAAATTCAGATCACATTTAGATCTTGACTAATTAACCAAAAACTGAGAGGATATATAACATGGACACACAACTAAAAAACTACATTATTCTCAAGAACGGGAATCGATGGATTTTACTGCTCGATACCTCAACGGAGCAATCAAAATCATTCGGCAACTTGAGTCTCACATTAACCGATTAACAGAACACTCACCATACACCATAGGGAGAATATAATCATGGAAGATACAACTTACAACGGATGGAAAAATCACGCAACTTGGAATGTTGCTCTCTGGATAGGTGGAGACGAAGGTCTTTACAACCTTGCCAAGGAATGTGCAAGCTATATTGAATTCAAGGAAACGCTTGAGGATATTTACGAGGATGAACCTCACAACGCAAAGATCGCCTGCCAAACTCCCGATGGAGTTTCCTGGGGCGACTCTGGGCTTGATATAAAGGAACTCGACGAAATGATCAAAGAACTCAACAACTAACCACAAGGAAAAAACAATGCAATCAATGTTCTCATTTATCACAGAAGAGGCTAACGCCGTGGCAAAATACGAGCCACAAAACGTAAACAAGCAAGGCGACAAGCTTTGGTTTACCTATATCAACCAAACGGGCGTTGCAGTCAATGCCTTTTATGAGTACAGCACTCGTAAGTTTAAGTCTGTCGTAAAGGGCAGTCAATACGGCGAAGGCGTTGCGATTCGCAACCTTGTCGCCAAACCATTCATCGAGGGGGTTCTTCGATGATTGTTTACTTTATTATATCCTGGGTGGTAGTGTTCTACATTATGCACCGAGATATAGTCGGCTAATCTGTTCTATCATAGTCGTAAGTCGTTGCCAGCCAACGGCTTGCGGCGGCCGGACCTGCGCAAGTCATTGATACTCAACAGGTTACGACTATCTTCACTTTAAGTGATCTTTTTTCTTGTGTTTTCTTGGTAATGGGACTATATTATATTTTGTTCTTTAGATAATTTATTCTTTCCCTAGCTCAGTAGTCTTATATGATCATATCGGAGCGGTTGCCCTTGAAAGGCGTAAGTCACTTGCCGATACATATAGAGGATATAAAGCAAACTATAAAACAGGCAACTGAACATCTGAGTTAGGGATTATGTTAGCAAGACCTAACGATTACTGCAATTTTCGTGGAGGTGGGAGGCTGAGCTTGCAGGCTCGGATAACTCTCGCAGGTTCAATTCCTGCCACTGCTGACTCTCTTTTTTCTTGCAATACAACCATAACCACCATAGTCTACTACAATGAGCAAACACAATCAGGGAATAGCACGGAGAGTAATCTCCCAGCTGAAGAAATGCAAATGCATTAAGAAAATAGAACGCACCGCAAAGGGCTACATGATATGCCTTGAAAGCGGAGAACAAAACCTCATCCATGACGGATCAAACTGCTACCACCCATTAAGAAGGTGGCTCAAGACCCACACCACGCTTAAAAAGTTGAGATTCTAAATTAGAAACCCACAAATACGAAATAGGCTCTAAGCCTCCCCAGCCTGGGCGAAAGACGCCAAAAGTCGTAAGTTGCTGACTATCAACGACTTAGGACGGCCGGACCTACGTAAGTCCTTGACTGTCAACGAGTTAGGACTATTTTACATAATCACTTGACTTTCCCTCGATTATCGCTTACCTTTATACTATGAAGAAAACACAAGTACATCAGGAACTAAGCAACGAAGAAATTCGCCTTCGTTCCCAACTAAAACTAGCCCAAGAACATGCAGAAAGTGGAGATTCTCGCGCTCAACTAGAGTTCACTATCATCCTAGCTCGACTTGATTTTGTTGTCGATGAAATCGAAGGCGTATTGGAGTGGATTGGTCAATGCACCCAAGAAGCAAGACTAAAGTCTGGATACTAAGCCTTCCAGCCTAACTCGTTGACTATCAACGACTTAGGGGCGCCGGGCGCGCGTAAACCCTTGACAGCCAACGACTTACGACTATTTTCAATTAAAATGCATTTAGTGTTTGCTATTCACCCAAAAACGCCGTACATTGTTTATATGATTACAGTAAGAAAGAATCCAAACTTTACCAAGTGGTATCAAGTCATTTCATTCGGCACATTAGTCGATGAAGTAAGCTCAAGAGCAGAGGCTTTAAGAATAGCTTCCAGGGAAGCAAAAACTAACAAGAAAAGCCATGTTAACTTTCTAGGAAAAATGGTTGACAGAATCAAGAAAAACTAAGAGAATATAAATTATGATAAAATCACAAATTGAAGAACTACCAAGAATGACTGAGGACGAGAGACTTTCAGTAATTGAATACGCCGTTAAAAAGGCAACCAAGAAGTCGGGGGTTTCCCTCGAAGGTGGACTAATGGACTACACCGAGGAGGATGTTCAAGACGAGGTTGGAAACCTTGAGTCTGGAGTTATCGAGGTCGAAGCAAGACCCGACTTTGACTCTGACGAGAACGAGGTTGACATGGGCACAATCTCACCACTAATGATGGAGGTGAAAAATGGATAACGATGTACCATTTTTGCTCACCACTATCGGAGCAACAGGAGTGGTTGCGTTGCTTCAAAGCGAAGAAGCTCCACTACAAAAAAGAGGAAAAGATATAGAGTATAGAGTAAGCTCCGCCTTTGTCAAGTGTAATGTGGAGTCTGGGCTATTCGTAGACATCACCCACAAGGTGACAAATACGGCAGGTATGGTTTACGCCCTAAAAAGCGACCTACCAAGCTAAAAGTCATAAACCGCTGACTATCAACGACTTAGGACGGCCAGGCCGTCGTAAGTGCTTGACTGCCAACGACTTAGGACTATTTGGAGAAAAAAGGATGTTTAACGATTTGCCAGGGCATGAACGCTACCCGATCTTGCGAGCGGTACTTTCGGCAAAGGATTTGCTTGCCTAGCTTATCGTTGCGAAATTCTTTTATCACTTGATAAACTGAGTTTGTTTGATTGACGACAACATCGCCAGCTTTGAATTTTGGGTTTTCCATATTTTTTTCCTTAATCGTCTGAGCGAATATCGGCTTGTAAGCAAGCTTCGTCAAACTGGGCGTCTCGGCGTAGGGCGATTTCTCTATCCAAGATATCGACCAATTCAGACATGGCGTTAATGACTAATGACTGAGCGGTTAAGCATCCTGCCTCGGCGACAGGTGTTTCTAAGTCGATGATTTGTTCTAGTCTTTCTCTGTTATTCATACCCTAAACATACGGCAGAAAACGGCATTTGTCAAGCTATTCGCAAAAACAATTCTACTTTTGTTTGTGCATTATTGCATTACAAATTCGAAATGGGCAAATAGGAAATAGAGGGGCGGGCGGGCCCCCTAACCTGTTGAGCATCAACGACTTACGACTTTTTACGTAAGTCGTTCTATATCAACGACTTAGGACGGCCAGACTTTCGTAAGTCGTTGACTGTCAACAACTTAGGGATTTTGTCTGCCCACAAAAAACCCCCTCGAATGAGGGGGGCGAGCTTCCCGAGCTAAATTTTTATTCTCCGAGATCCCATCTTTGAGACGCGAATTCCTTGCTTTCAAGATTGGCTAAGTCTCGCTCGACATGGCTATCCTCTGCCATACCTTGGAGTTCGTCGTCAATATGACCGTAAACCTTTTCGCTATTTTCGATAAACTTTTCAATTCTATCTTTGTCGACATCAAGGTCGATGAGCTTATCGCTGGAGTCATAAACTTCAATTGAGTTAATGCTTACCCCGTGAATTCTCCAACCATCATAATCAATGTCGTTTTCAATATCTACATTAACAATTAGAGTTAGATCGTCGGCGCATCCTGCACCATTTTCATTCAAAAAGATGACAGCGTTGTAATTACCTGAGTTAGTGTCGCAAGAATTGCTTTCAATTTCCTCAAGCCTAAGAGTTAGATCTTTATTATTTTTTTCCATACCTAAACATACGGCGGTTCGGGCGATTTGTCAAATTGTTTCTTCACTTTTCTTGAGATAGTCGTAAGTCCTTGCATACCAACGACTTAGGACGGCCGGGCGCCCCTAAGTCGTTGACTGTCAACGAGTTACGTCAGATGGCGTCTAGGATCATTAGGAGACCGATGGCACACAGTGGAGCTATTGCGATGGGCGAGAGTGTTACTATTAGATCAATCATATTTTTGTGGTTATTTAGCTTTGTATCTTGTTGTAGCTGATTGGATTCCCCAATCGGCAATGACTCGACTAGATGCGACCTTCTTAATTGAGGTGTTCCAATCGCTTGCGGATGCCTTGAACCAGTCAAGACCAGTTGGGCGATCTGTTTTAATCTTATCCAGTCCGATTGTGGGGTAAGTGGAAAAGGTTTCACTCTCACCCGTGAGGGAGTTGATCCGAGTGATCTCCACATTAGCTTGATAGAATTCTACTGTAATTGGTTTTAACATATTATAAATTTACTGTATTTTTGTTGATTTGTCAAATTATTTCACAAGTTTTTTATACTTGCTCATCGCAATGCCTTGCGAACTGGATGCCCTTGAGGCGAGCGAGTTCTCGCTCGTTCCAAGAGACATGGACGGCACGAGTGCCAATGTTGCCCGCAGTGCGAGACTTGGCGAGCTTGGCTTGCCACCATGCAAGATCACTTGCGACTTTTGAGATTTGTTTTTCTAGTTGTGAATTTGTCATAATATTTTTCTTTCTTTCTTAATTTAACTTACTATAAACATACGACACTTTTACCCATTTGTCAAACGATTCGGCAAGAAAGATTCAACTAACTTACTGCCTTATACGATTACAGATTCGAAATGGACAAATAGGAAATAGAGGGGCGGGCGGGCCCCTAACCTGTTGAGTATCAACGACTTACGACTTTTTGCGTAAGTCGTTGTATATCAACGACTTAGGACGGCCAGACTTTCGTAAGTCCTTGACTGTCAACGACTTAGGGGATTTTTCCTATAGCACGAAAAAAGCCCCCCTTTCGGAGGGCTAGAAGTATTTGCTTTATCGGCCCAGATAATCCTTGACTTGTTTCGGGGTGGCTGGGCTTAAGTCATCGAAAGACACCTCGCTGCTTATGTCTTGGTTGTGGTGTTTCACATAGGCGATTTTCTCGGCTTGATGGGCCCGCGTTACGCGAACGGCTTTATTGTTAGATTCGCTGTGGTAGATTGCTCCGTTATTTACTTTCATACCTAAACATACGGCTGTTTGGCTGGTTTGTCAAATTATTTCTTCACTTTTCTTGAGATAGTCGTAAGTCCTTGCATATCAACGACTTATGACTGCCAGACTTTCGTAAGTCCTTGACTGCCAACGAGTTAGAACTATCTCACATTATCGCTTGACTTTTGCGGGCATCTGCCGTATGTTATAGGTATGAAACAGAAAACATCAGACACCATCGAATCACTTGAACGCCAGCTAATCG
>Ga0302137_1001068_pt1 | contig 12314 bp, 12 predicted proteins | sample CBN3_SCM_MG_FD_203127 | JGI IMG/M metagenome (GOLD analysis project Ga0302137, IMG submission 203127) | Marine microbial communities from Western Arctic Ocean, Canada - CBN3_SCM | ecosystem: Environmental > Aquatic > Marine > Oceanic | place: Canada: Western Arctic Ocean | collected 2017-09-15 | reverse complement strand
CGAGGTTGTGATTTGGGCGCGCAACCAGCACCACGCATTGCTCCCTGCATAGCGGGAGCAACTCGCAACCTTGCGACTCGTGGCGTGCTGACGACGGCGCGGAGAGCAACCATGATTCGATTCGACCCTTCCCGGTTCTGGACCGATCTGCCGAATGAGCTGGTGCGACATTTGCTTGGCTTCGTGTGCCGGATGCGCGAGTCGGGCGCTCCTATCCGGGAAGACCACTCCGACATACACCGAGCAGTTGTCTCCCACGAGAGCGATTTGGTAGCCATGAGCACGCTGCGCTTGACTAATAGGGAGCAACCGTTCCGCACGAATTTGGTCGGAAACCGAGTGGCGTACTACGAGCTGTCGATGGACGTGTGGACGCTTCGCTACCTTTTGAATTTCAGAAAGGACCTTGGCAGTCCGGCGATGGGCGGATCAATCCGGAGGCCGCTCAGTGGAACCCAGAAACTGAAGATCTACACCCAGGTTTGGCTTTCGCTCAACGAGCGGAAGCAGGTCATAAAAGCCGTCGCGCAGCGAGACCCCGACGTTTTAAAGGTGGCGATGCGTGCGCTGAAGAACGCAGAGCGCGATCCAGGCTTGCATGGAAGCAATACTGGAGCTTGCGACTGGTGAGTTGCACAAGGGGTGCGAATGACCAATGGGGAAGCGGGGAGTGCAAATCATTCGACAGCGCTTCACGGGCAGCGAGGATCTGGCGCTCCTCGCCATCGTCAAAGGCGAGAAGCGCGTCAATTGGGCCAAGGTGGCGAAGGCGCTGCACGAGCGCGGGTTCCCTCAGCGCACCCCAAAGTCTGTGCGAAACCGCAACCTGCGCTGGCGCCAGGCGCAGAACGGCGTGAACCAGCAGCAGAAGAATTTCTGTCGCAAGTGCGGAAGGCCGCAGCGCGGGCACGTGTGTGAGGTTATAGAGGTGGTAACGCCCCCGGCAGAGGCTGAGCCCTAGAGGATAACTCGGTTTGATACAAGTCTTAATAAGAAGGGCGGTCCTCGCACAATGTCCATCCGTCGCGCGCCGCCGCCGCGTCCACCCAGCGTCGGTGGGTCGCCACCTCGAACAATCTCCGAGAGTCTGGGCATCGAGGCGGATGTTGCGCCACGCAAGTGGCCAGCCGCCTTCGTGCCGGAGTTCAGGGAGGTGCCGGAGGTCTCGGACACCGTCGTGGAGGACGTCTTCGAGGAGATGGACATTGACGTCGAGGCCACGGGGATCTTCGGAATCAAGAAAAAGAACCGGGCTGCTGGCGGGGCAGCGCCTTCGAAGAAAGGTAGCATGCTCGCCAACCTCAAGGCCGCCAAGGAGAAGGCCAACGAGGCTGTGCGCAAGGCAGGCTCTATGGCAAAGTCGGGGTTGATTGCGGGGGCCAAGGTTGCGGGGGCGGGGGCCAAGGCCGTGGCGACGAGCGCTGCGAACAAGAGCGCAGGCATGCAGAAGTACGACTACAAGATCTACAACAGCGATGATTTCATCGGCGTTCTGGCCGTAGCCAAGAAGGGCGCCGACGGCGAGGCCGACGACAAGAACAAGATCAAGGCGTTTAAGAACTACACGCACTCCAAGGTCACAAAGCACGCCGAGAAGCAGGAGGCGCAGATGATGCGCCACGAGTCGCTGCTGAAGAAAGTCAAGGGGCGCGAGCCCAAGCTCGTGTCGCAAGCCGGCTACGGTCGCAACGCGGTCGTGCTGGGCTATTCGCAGGTCGAGGCGAACCCCGCGGGCACGGAACTCTTCGTCGATGCAATTTACAACAAGGAAGAGCCGGCGGCGCTGGGCGAGCCGACAATCGTCCAGCTGGACGCGTACGACACCAACAAGGTTGAGAACATGATGCCGATCAGCGCGCTGGTGATCGAGGCGCTTGACACCGACACCCTTAAGACAAACGGCCAGGCGAATGGCAAGGATCTGATCACGGTGACGATGCAGGCGATCCCCGAGGCCAAGATTGCGACGGAGGTGGTCAATACCCTCACCAAGGACGAGGTTGACTTCCAGTACACGCTGTGTGTGCACGGCCTCTACGTCGGCGAAGAGAAGGCCTTGATGATGGGCCGAAAGATTCTGGTCCATCAGGGCAAGCCAGGCGACATTGCGTCGTACGGCATTGCCACGCCGAATGGCATCGAGAGCGCGCTCTACCACGCGATGGAGGGGAAGGAGATCGACCTGTTGTATCTCTGGACGTGCTACCGTCTCGTGCAGGGCGTTCACTCGCTCGGCCAGTCAAACCTCGACACGACGCAGAAGGCGGCCATGAAGGAGCTGCTCGGCGAGGGACTGGGCATCGCGACGATGAACACCTTCTCGGCCGACGTCGACGGACCCGAGTTTGACGACGTCAACAATTTGCGCGTGATGTAAGCGCAATCTTGCGACTTGTCGCCGAGGTTGGAGGGCGCAACGAGCCCAATGGATCCGCCGTCGCAAGCGTCGTGGATGCCGTCGCTGCACGAGCTCGATTTGTACGAGCACCGCCGTCGCGAAGAGCGTGGCGGGTGGACTGTGTGGTGGCTGAGTCCTCCGGTCGTTGCACCCGTGGCCGACCCGGACACTGTGATGGTCGTGCTCGAGGAGCGTTAGCAATTCCTGAATTGCACACACTTTTTAAGTTCTTTTCAACACACACTTAAGAGGGGCATAGACACCGCCACAACGTGCTCCGTTCCCACGACGTCGACGGCGTCGAAGACGGGCTGGCCGACCACCACACTCGTCTTCTTTGACCTCGCCTCGCGCGCCGACGAGGCGAGTTGCGCATCCGTCGTAAAGGAGTCGCCAAACGCGCCGAAGCAATAGCCACACGTCAGCACAAACGGAATGCCGCGCAGGCAGCCGGCAAAGGGCGGCTCGTCGTCGGCACCCGCGGCGCGACGCCTCCCTGCGAGCACCGGCTCGCCCCTTTGGCTGTTGGCCGTCTCCGGCTCGGTGAGCTTCTTGGTTTCTTTTCGGCAGCAGCGCCGCGTCTGATCGCAGAAACAGCGCACGCATTTCCCGAGCGGGATGTGGCACGAGCAGCTGAGGCAGAACAAGACAAAGACGGTCACGACGACAAGAACCAGTGTCAAATACCCAACGACTAATTCAACAGACACCATGATGCTTTACTGAAGGTGAGCGGAGTTTACGATATGCGCTCCACGATTCGCTCGCCGCGCCGCGCCCACCATGCGGGCAGCTCGAACTTCTCGGACTCATCGCCGTCGACGTACAGCACGCAGCCCGCGATGGCGTCGACGCCCTTGGCGAGCAGCTTGGCCAACGTGCGCTTCTCGCGATTAAAAAGGTGCATCGTGACGGCAAGCTGCGCAAAGTGGCGATTGATGTGGCTGTCTCTCGCCTTGACCAGCGGCGTCTGCATGAAGGTTCCGGCGTGGCGCGTGCGATCGCCGCCAAAGCCCGTCTTGAGCTCGACGAGCACCAGCTCAGCTTCGCCGCGCATGCACACGACGTCGACGGCCGTGCCGATGCCACGATCCGAGTCGATCACGACGCGCTGCGCGTCGACCGGCACGAGGCCGTGGTAGGCCAGCGCGTTGAAGGTGAGCCGCGTGAGCTTGAGCATCTTGCTCCGCTTTCGCATTGCTTCGGAGCCTTTGGCGAGACGCGACACCTGCGCATCAACCGCCTTGCCTCGCCGCAGCCCGCCACCGGCGCCCTGCCACGCGCCGCCGCGCCAGCTGCCGTCGCTCGGAGGCGTTGCGTTGGAGTAGAGGCGCTTGGTGAGCAGCTTGGTGATGCCGCGCAGCTTCGGCCCGGTGGGTCGGTTGCTTTCTGTCCGCGCGCGGAAGCACGCGAACTTGCCGCTGCGCGCGAGCTTGCCCGGCGCCGTCTTTTGGAGGAGCGCCCGAACCCCACGCATCGGTGATGTATTTATCGGCAAGCGCGCCGCTTGGTTGCACTTAGCGGTCTGCAACGGCGGCGGCAGGCGTGGCCATCGTGCGCGGAGGTGCAGTGAGCGTGCTCGGATGCGGGGAACAAAACGCAAGCTCTTAATTGGAGGATACAATTACGAAACACACTGATCACTGTAGCCCGTGCATCATCACCGAGAGCTTGGTCTCCGTCGCCACCTTCTCGTCACGGAGGCGCGCCAGCTCGGTCGACAGCTTGTCGATCTCGGTCAGGTAGAAGGTGTACTTATTTCCGACGAGGTGCGTCATGTTCCCACCGTTCTGCTGAGCCATTTCCCGAAGCTTTTGAACCAAGGCCTGGTAGCCCTGTCCGATGGCGATGACGGCCGCGATGTTCTGGTTCGTGTCAGCAAGAGACCACTCCAGCACCTGCTTCTCCTCCTTGGGCGTGCGCTCCGGCTCCGGGTACCGGGGCCCCTGCACGCGACCAAACTCGTCGTAGGTGACGCAGGTGGGCGTGGGCGTGGGCGTGGGCGTCTTGGAGAAGCGGTGCGCGTGGTTCACGTGCTTTAGGGGACCCTTGTGCTGAAGCAGCGCCTCCATAGGGTTAGGGGGTACGCCACGCTCCACTTGTAACGCGTACGGTCGGAGTTATTTGCAATACGCGTGCATTTTGTAATTTACTTCCCCCTAGACGTGTCAGTGCGAGCTCTCCTCCTCCAAGGCCATCGCCTTGGCGACCGACGCGTTGAATGCGTCGTGTCCGCTCTCGCTCGAGTTGTCGGGGAAGAGCGTGACCTGTTGGAAAGGCAGCTGGCCCATGGGTTCGTGGGGCACGCCGATGACCGTGGCCGGCTCCTGCACGCCGGCGGTCAGGTCGATGAGTTTCGAGTGCGCCGACGGCGGCTCCTCGGCGTAAATCGGCTTTTCGTTCAGTAATCGGGCCTGCTCCGCGACGGGGTCGGCAAGCTTAGGCTCGAGATCTCCCAGACTGGCCTCGATGTCCTCATCGTCGGTCGAGCTGGAGGTTTCTATTTTTTTGTACTCTTTTGTTACCGGCGAGCTGTTGTGCACGGCGCGCGCGTGCATGATGATGGCGCACTGCGCCGCCGCAAGTGGCAACCACCAGATCATGGCACCACCCACCCATATCGAGGCGGAGGCGCTGCGGAAGAAGACGGTCGGCGTGTACGAGTACTTGGTGCACTGCGTTCGCGTGCTGGCGTACACCGTGACGCAGTAAAGCATCGCAAAGCAGAAGGCGCGCACGATGCGGTCGGACGCCTCCCAGATCGAGACCGACTCACAGAGCGGGCCTACGAGCGCGACGGCGGGCGGCGGCGTCATCGCGATCACGAGCAGCGCGATCACCGTGATAATGAAGGGCCGGTCGGTGTCCTCGAGCGGCGCGCGTGCGCGCATGAAGCCCGAAAAAACCATCGCGAGTATTGCGCCGTGGAAGACGACGTGCCGCCAGCTCGGCGCGGGCATCGTGTCCGAGGTGCAGGTGTGGATGAGCTGCGCGACGACGAGCGTGCCCAAGTAGAGCGGGATCGCCAGCTGCAACGCCGCGAAGACGACGGTTATCCCGTGCGCCTTGCCGAGTCTGACGGGTTTGCGCATCAGCAGCCCCCCGGTTGCGCTGCACAGCGCGAGTGTTCGCACCGCCGAGACGGCGCCGTTCGGAGCGAGCCAGCACGAGAGCACGCTCACGACGGCGCACGCGCATATGGAGAAGACGGTCTGCGCGAGCGGAAGATATAGACTGGCATCGTTGAAGTCGACGACGCTGTCTTCGTGGTCGTGGGTTGGCATCCGTCGAGCCAGGCGTCGAGAGTGCGCAGTGCGCATGCAGTAGTGCTGACGCTCTGTGGCGTGACCTGCGGCGTTGCGCTCACGAAGCCTAGCGTAAATAATGCAACATTTTGCACCCCACTTTCTTATACTCGTGCAATACAAAATTGCGCAGTGTGTCTCCGCACATTTATTTGCTTGAGGAAGAGGAGTGATTATCGGGCGTGGTGCAAACGGGCAAGCGCACGGACCTTGCAACTTGTGTGTGTGCACGAAGCGACCGAGGAGCTAGTGTCACCGATACCGCAACTTTTTTTGGTGAAGGATGAGTGAGGAAATTGCTGCCCCTCGCTCCGACAACATCGAGTTGCTCAATCAGGTCAGCGCGGAGCAGCAGCCGACGCCACCGCCACCGCTTCGGAAGTCTGAGTCGCTCGATACCATCCTCACCCTAACCAATTCTCGCTACAGCCCTAGAAATTATTACGGCATCGACCTTTCGTATCGCCACAACCCTCGCTACAACCCCAAATGTCACTTAATAACTATCTCCAAAGGCACCAACGGCCGCTCGTCTCCACTATCGCCAGGATGCTCGCCTCGGTCGCCCCGCCCACTGCGCATCTGGGGAAGCCCGTTGATCGGTGTCCCGCTGGCCAAGTCGCAAAGCCTCCCAACGGTTGTGCCGAGCGACGACGAGGCTTGCCCGTTGTTTGCGCCCATGCCGGTGCGGAAGTGCAACGCGTCGAGCACGGGCTTCTGCCAGCTGCAACGCAACTCCGACTCTGCAATGGTGTGCATTGCCTGCGGAACGCAGGCCTCCGGGGTCAGGATGGTTGAGCAGGAGCGCGCCAAGAACTGCCCCAAGCGCGACGATCGTACACAGGTGGGGGAAGCGCGCAGCGGATCAGCGCAACAGGCCTCGTGCGATGCTTGGGCCAACGGTCCGGAGTCGCTCAACGACCGGAACAATCGCATCCGTGCGTGGTCGGGCGGGACGCACATGTCGCAGAGGCAGGCGAGGCGTATGGACGTTCAGAAGGTGGCCAACGTGATCGGTCGCAGCGTGTGGAAGGACGCGCGCGAAGATATCGAGGGCGACGCGCGGATGGAGCTGATCCGACGCAAGATCATCGACGTCCTCGAGGTGCTCTTTAAGCAGGTGAACGGCATGCACAAGGACGTCAAGAAGCACGTCCGCCTCGAGACGATTCGTCTCTACGCGGCCTCCATGCAGCACGAGGCGGTGTGCAAGCAGGCGGGGTGCATGTTCTCGCTCTCGCAGCGCTCGAACATGGCGGTCGCCTATGGCGTGACCGAGTTCGTTCTGACGTCGCTTTACAAGACGGGGACCGAGAAGATCGCGGAGCTCACGGGCGGCAGCGTCACGTGCGAGCAGATCAAGGAGCAGCTCTCGCAGGTGAAGCAGCTGCAGCTTGTCCCCTCGGGCCACTCGCAGCTACAGCAGGTCACAAGCGCGGTGGGCCTGATCGCGCGCTGGGGACCGCGCGACGCGTGCAAGCCGTGCCGCGAGGTCGAGGACGTGCCTCCCGAGCTGATGCTGCCGCCGTCGATCGCCCAGGCGCGCGAGGAGTACGGCAAGTCGACCAAGGCCGACCCGGGCGACGCAACCGTCAAGATGCGGCTGCAGCTTGAAGCAACGGCCAAGCTCAGCTCTACGCGCGGCGACGTGCGTAACACGGCGCTCACGTACCTCGCCGTGCCGGAGATCGTGCAATACCTCACGCTCCCGGATCACCAGCTGTGGTCCGTTCAGCTGCTGGCGTGCCTCCTGCTCTACGCCGCCGCGTGCAAGATCGACCGCTTGGACTCGACGGAGGCGCTCCGCGAGAACCTCCTTGCGGGCGAGGGCGTGCGCCCCAACACCTTCCTGAACTCGGCCATGCACCTAGAGGTCCTGATGAAGGAGTTTGAGCCGGCCAAGGAGACGGATCCGGAAGACGACATTTATGCCTGCTGAGCGCGTGCAGCGTATTGGACGCGCTGCACGCGCTGGTCTTAGTATATCCAGCAGCACAAGACGCACAAGTTTGCGCTTGAATATGGGTGGGGGGGGGAGCAAATCAGCGACCTTGCAACTGGTGAGACGACGTGAGCAACTGACCATCACTGCGCTAAGGCGAGTGCATCTTTTTTCCAAAGAGGGCAAGTGCTTTCGTGTGTCCATGGCGCTGATCTGGCTTCCGGATTCGTGCGAGTTGCCTAATTCGGTTGCCAAGCGCAAGCGCAAGGCGGGTGAGGAGGGGGGTGGGGTGGGCGACTCGATGGGCTTTGGAAAGGCGAAGAGGACGGCGAGCGTTGCCTCGATGTCCTCGACGGGATCGTTCATGTCCAGAGCGTCGGCGAGGAGCACGGCGTCGTCAAACTGCTCCTTTGCGCGGATGGCGCCAAGCGCGGAGGACGAGGACGACAGTTGTCCTGTAAGAATAGCCATCGGTGGGCTGTAATGAGGGGTGTGTGGTGTATTTTGTCGGCGGGAGCGCGCGACTCGTATTTTGAGGGTGAACTATTTGCTCAATAAACTTTGCAACTGGTACCAACCATGTGCTAGTGAGTGTGCGCTATTTATAAGCAATTTAGTCGACGCACAATGAGCGTCTCGACCGATGAAATGGAACCGGAGCGACGCGAGCGCCTTGACGAAGCGTTTTCGGAGTGCGTTGCGCGCGTCGTCTGCCTACGCCCCGTCCTTTACGTCAAGTCGGGCAAACATTTGTCGCTTGTACACAACGACCCGCCGATGCGCGACGCCCGCATCGCCATGTGCCGGTCGTGTAACGGCGCAATGCGCGGTTGCGATCGCGGCCGCGTGCTCTGCCGGGGCTGCCGCGGCAACCCGATCGTGCTCGAGAGCGCGCCGCTCATCACGACCATGTACCACAGCGCCAACCCCAAGTACGTCTTGGACGCGGAGGCGAAGGCCATGGTCGCGCACATTGGCCACCAACGCGAGATAGCCAACGATGCGCAGCTCGTGGCCCGGCAGCTTGCCTACCTCTCGTTCAACGTGTACGAGCGCTGGCGCCGGAAGCAGGGGAACCGCAACGTCCACTTCACACCCGAGCGCGTCCGCAACTGTTCGTACGATCGCGAGCTGACGTACTGCAACCCGCGATTCTCCGACAAGCCGGGCACGCGCCAGCGGCACGTGGCGGTCACGGTGGGCGGCATCGGCCCCAAGCTGTGCGAGGTGGTGAAGCAGGCGGCGCTCACGTGGCTGTACAACCTCGACGCCATGATCCGCGCGCACTTTGGCATCTCGCTCGACCGCCGCCCAAACGACACGTCGGTGCGCGGCGTCGTCGAGGACTTTGCGACGCTCATTGCCCGGCGGGTGACGCTGCTCGAGACGCAGGACGACGACCCGACGAAGCACATGTGCACCCAGGGCTTCGAGTGGGTGGCGAAGATCCAGTTTGTCACGTGCGAGCACCATGCGGCCGCCCGACGCCGCGCCGACATCCGCGCAATGGGCGAGCTCATGCGCATTGCGCGCGACGAGCCAGCGCCCGATAATGCGCAGCCGCTCATCGACTTCCTCGCCACGCCCTGCCCGGAGCTGCTCAAGGCGCTGCCGTCAGTGGCCACGGACATGCAGTTCGACACGCTCGGGGCCTCCCTGGCGCACCCACACGTGGAGCAGGCCACGCTCTTGGCGCTCTGGCGCGCGGCCGTGCCCACCGGTTCGCTCTGCATGCTGCTCGAGAGCGCGATCCGGCACGCGCAGCAGTGGAAGCCGAACCTCTTCCTCAACTGCCTACGGCACCACGACAAGACGCCCACGCGCCCCCTTCCGGCGCAGGGCTGGGTAGACAGTGTGCACATCGGGCACTGGTCGCTGATCAGCAGCGCCGTGCACGCGCAGCGGCGGACGGGGCTCGACCCGACGGGGCAGCGCATCGTGCTCCTGAGCTCGGCGCTCATGCAGCTCAGCGGCGAGGGGCACTTCTTCGTGCCCGGGGTGATGCGCTGCGAGATGATGAACACCGTGTGCGCCCACCACGAGTACGTCTCGACCCATGCGTGCAACTCGCTCAGTGAGCAGATGTGGCCCTACATGGCGGGCGAGCCGTGGCGGGCCTCGCGCGAGCAGCTGCTCCTGTGGCAGGGCTCGCACATGGAGGACGACGTGCGCCGGGCGGCGTCGCTGCTCGGCGGCTTCTCCCTCGACGAGATTGCTCGGCGGTTTGCGCGGCGCTCCGATTCACTGTCCGAGGTGTGCCTCAACGGCAAGCTCGTACCCCTGACGACGCGCAAGATGGTGTACAAGCCCGAGGCGCAGTACGAGGAGTGGTTCCCCGTGGCGGTAAACCTGCTGCTGCCCATACTGGCGCAGCTGCGCCAGTCTGCGGGCCTGGGCCCCAGCGTCGTCGCCGATCCGCTGGTGGAGGTGCTGCGGCTGCGCAAGTCGGTACGCGAGTGGAATCCCGCCGACGGTGACCTGAGGATTACCGCGGGCGAGGCGTACGACACGCCCGAGCTTAAGTCCGCCCTCGTGCGGCTACTGGGCGAGGGGTCGCCGCTCGTGCGGTTCACGCGACCGAAACGGTCTTCGGTTAACTGCTGGATATTAGACCGTGACGTGCTTGCGCGTGTCTTGAAAAAATAAACCCCTTTGGGACAACAGTAGAATAAAAAAGGTCGATTCGAAAATGTCGGTGCGTCACGCCGAGTACACCACCAAGAGCCCCGCGCAGAAGCTTCGTTCGGACATTGCGTCCGTGCGCTCGTCGGATACGGATGTCACGTGGGAGAGCCTCACCGAGACCGAGAAGAGCGCAGCGTCGATCGGTGTTGCCCCGGACTCCTGGAAGCCCATCTCGTGGCTGAACGAGGGCCACTACGGCGAGCTGCTGCGAGCTAACGCGCTCGACGGCCGACTCACGCAGAAGATCGAGGCCTTCAAGACCGTGGCCGGCCAGTGAGGCGTGGGCCACGCGAAGTGCACGCTTGGTTTGGGTTAGGGCGAGGATGGGGCAATTGGGCAATGAGGGGAGCAATTCGTTCGCTAAAAAATAAAGGAACATTTTGAGTAGCAAATAGTTACTGTATAAAACTTGCGACTGTTGTCGGTCCTGTGGTTGCGCACCCTCGCCTCGTGCACTCGCCACGTCGAAGCCATGCCGCCATCGTCCTCCAAAAAGCGACGCGCCCAAGCGCCCCCCGAAGCCGAATTGCCCCCCGAAGCCGAAGCCGAAGCCGAAGCCGAAGCCGAAGCCGAAGCCGAAGCCGAAGCCGAAGTGTCGTCCAGCTTCAGCGGCTCCGACGCCGACGGGCGCGAAGTCGAAGACCAAGCCGAGGCGGCCGTACAACCCCGCAAAGAATTGGGTGCGAAGCCGCCGCAAGGTGGGGGAGCAAAAGACGCGCTGAGGGCGATGATGTGCGAGGAGGAAAGCGGCGCCTTCTCCTACGACGTGTTCGAGGACGACCTGGGCAACGTGCAGCAGGTGGTCTACCACCCGACGCCCGGCGAGGACGTCGTCTTCGACCGGCCCGAGAAGGGCGAAGACGACGAGTGGGTCATCTGGCGCCTGATGGAGAAGGGCCGCCTTGCGTTGGAGGTTAACGCGGAGCTCCTGGGCGACCTGCGCAAGGCGGCGAGCATGATGGAGCCGTACCGCAACGAGCCGCCTCCGCCGCTCATGGTGGATAAGCAGGGCAAGGTCATCGCTCGCGCCGACAACGACAACCGCGAGCACACCATGCCGGAGCGCATCCACTGGAAACTGAAGAGCCTGCCCACCGCGCTGGCCGAGGCGATCGAGGGCAAGTACTTCCTGGAGATCGAGGAGACGACCGCGGACAAGAACGGCCACAAGTACCGCCCCAAGGACGAGGAGACCGGATCCATGTGCGCGGCCACGGGCTTCCCACACGCCATCGCGTACACAAAGGAGAAGGGTCGTGGCAAGTCGCAGTCATCGATGGAGTACATCGTCGCCGCGTGCAACAAGGTGAAGCTGACCGTGCGGCTCAAGAAGTGGGACAAGCCCGGCGTGTCCGTCCAAGTGTCCGAGGACGAGCTGCTCCAGCTGCTTGCGTCGCACCGCAACGCCAGCCAGATGCAGGGCAACCTAGACTACGAGCAAGAGATGCTGCTCTACGTTGCGCTCGAGTTTGCCGACGGCGACGAGAACTTTGCGCGCGTTCCCCCCTCGTGCTTTGTGCAGGAGCCGGTCCTCGGCGCGCTCTTTGCGCCGGCAGAGTCGGCGCCCTACAAGGGTGGGCATTACGAGTGGCCCATGAAGCAGGGTGTCGGGACCATCGACTTCCGCATTGCCAAGGGCGTGACCACGTCGGCCCTCAAGAAGGCTTACAAGGGCCGCAAGTTCCGCTTCGTCGTCAAGGCGCTCAACCCGTTCTTCTGCGGCCTCGAGGGCTTCACCGCTCGCTCGCGCGGCTTCTGCATCAAGGGTGTGCTGCACAACGACGTCAAGTCGCAGGAGCGCTACGTGCGGACGGACGAGGGTGTTGTCGAGTCGCCCGCGACCGACGTTCCCGGCAAGGACGACAAGTGAACGAAACATTTAATAGTGTGTACCAAACACGACACGTGGAGTTTCCCTCACGAGTCCTAGGTTTGTGATTGCGTTGACAACACTGCGTCCTTGAAACTTGCTATCGTGCAGCGC
>Ga0302137_1001062_pt1 | contig 12350 bp, 10 predicted proteins | sample CBN3_SCM_MG_FD_203127 | JGI IMG/M metagenome (GOLD analysis project Ga0302137, IMG submission 203127) | Marine microbial communities from Western Arctic Ocean, Canada - CBN3_SCM | ecosystem: Environmental > Aquatic > Marine > Oceanic | place: Canada: Western Arctic Ocean | collected 2017-09-15 | reverse complement strand
TTTGAAAAAGTACATAAAGGTCAACAGACAGTGAAAAAAGCATATAAAAAACCAATACTCGTCGAAATCGCCAAAGATTTAAAAGTTTCTGACTTGAAAGGTACTAAAGATATTATAGTTGAAAGAATTTTCAAGAGAATTAACACTGGAACGGAAGCATCTTTACGAAATGATATACGAAATGATCTAGTAGTCAATAAACAAGAAGGCCATGACGGAGACAAACCCTCAAAAACATATACAAAACCATATGATGACTGCTCGCTCGAAGAATTAAAAGAAGAAGCCACTGCTGAAGGTATACTTACAACTGGTTCCAGAGACGATATCGTTGACCGATTGAAAGCACTTGACGCGGGCACGGGTAATTGGGTAGACACTACAACAGATTTTTTACGCAAAAAGCTCGAAAAAAATGGATACATTTCTACGGGTGATAGAGCAACATTGCTAACCATAATGGAAAAATGTGATGATTGTTTCGCCGGCCCTGCCGAAAATAAAACGTTAGTTTGGCTAAAAGAATATCTGAAAAATAATCATCGTTTGACAACGGGTGATAGACAAGAGTTAATTGCCAGAGTTAACAGAATGCACAACGTTCCATACGATATTCTAGCAGATTTTAATGACGAATATCTTAAAGAACAACTTGTCTCTAGAGACGAAGACACTAGCGGTACACGTAAAGATTGGCTCCTACGTATATATCCGTTTGAAATATCGGAATTGTTTAAAACATGTAAGAATATGAAGCATAATTTGAGCAAAAAACCAAGAGTAGAATATCGAACAAAATATAGGAAAAACAATCACAAAAAAACAAGTATGTTGTGCCATATGGTGAATGGTGTTGCTTTGGGAGCCGGTCTTTCATTAGGTTCTAAAATATTTGGCAGAAGAATAGAAGAGAAATCTAATTTAAAATTTTAAAATGTTATAGTTACATATTATGTCCCACTTCTTTAATATTTGGTTGTGTTCTACCTGTCATAAATTGTATAGACCAGTACAATCCGATTATAAATGTCATTACAAGGTCGTCATTGCCATTTTCTTTACCAGTGTAGATAACTTTTGGTAAATTGTGACCTCTTGGAGTAATAATCTTACTGAATAATCCAAGTTGATTTCTGAACATTCTCTTTACCCGAGCTTCACGTGAATTTGCATCGCCAAAAGGATTTGCACATATAAATTTTGAAGCATACCAAATTGACTCCGAAGCAAACCTTTCGATGGCTGTATTCGCGTACAATTCTTTTCTACGGTGTGTTGTTATTACCCCTGGTTCTCCTTTTTCCATTAGAGAACGACATTGTGGAATTTGTCGAAGCATATGCGCCATATGTGAGGCTTCATGACCAAGGTTTGATTCTGGTACGAATATAATAAAAGATGACGGGAATGTTGATCTCAATGTACGTACATGAGCTTCTAACAGTGTTCTGATTTCTCCATGACCCTTAACTGCGTGTGATTCAGCTCCACATACAGCGAAATTATTAGCATCTTGATACAACGACACAATGGCCATTTGTGAATTACCTCCGCCATTAGGATCGCATGCACAAAATATAAATTTCGGTGTGTTTCTGGAAGTATACGGTGATCTATCCGAAAACACTTTGAGCCACGAATCTTGGAATATGGCATTCGAATCATTGGTTGTCACTCCCATGGACTCGCGAAGCATATCTTCCGTATTGTCTCCATAAATTTGGCGGACCATATCCTGCTTCCCGCCGGATTTCCATTTGGGCAAAAGATGCTTCATATGTGTACATTTCTCGGGGTGTGGGGTCATTTTACAATCCTCGCATACCATTGAGATCTGAATTTGATTAAAGAGTTTCTCTCCACCTTGATCAACCATCTCAAACATCATTGAATAGAAATTTGAGCTATCCTGTGGAGTACTAATACATATCAAAGCAGTGGTCTCTAATTCAAGTAACGGTACTATTACTTCGTGGAACATCTTAATAGGCATGAACGCAGCTTCTTCCAGTAGAATAAGATCCCCCCCGACACCTCTTAATTTATCGGATCCTGAGGGATATGACGCCACTTTTCGAACGTCATTTGCGCCTTCTCCGTAATAGTATAAGAATTCTCCTTTTTTCTTGCAACACGAATCATGATTCGTACCCAAATCTTCATCGATTAATTTTACAAATTCATGTATTTTTGCTAACATAGCATCAGAAGCACGGCGACCAGTAGAGAAAATGCATAATTGGGCTTTTTCTACACTTAGAAAATATGCCGCGACAAACATAGCCACAGCAGTTGTTTTACCAAAACGCCGGGGTGTTAGACATAAACATTGTTGTTTTAGATTTGGCCATTCATTCATTGACTTGATCTTGTCCATATCTACCTCCGGATCATCTTTGTATAAATGAAGTGCCACAGCCTGTAAGAAAGACTCATGAAATTGCTTTTGCATTTCTGAGCGATCATAGCCCTTCACATGATCTAAAAATTTCCTAATATTGGCTAAGCGAACATCACCATAATTTTTTTGTTTTGTTTTTACTTGATTAGTAACTGTTTGGTAGTGTGTTTTTGGTTTCAAAGATATAAGCGAATTAAGCATTTCTTTCTGATAATATTCATAGGCACTCACTATCAATGGTCTAAATGTCACTCTAAAAGGCACCATTTGTAGTCCTGAACCTGTGGTACGTCTACGTTTTGGAGGTGGTGCACCCGTCAATGTTTGTTGACAGTGAGAATTAGTTGGGCAACACGTACATACAGACATTTAATCAATCAAAGTAATCTTTATATACAGTTATTCAGACGATATTCGGTGATTTATTAAAGACCAAAGCTATACAACACATATAAAAAATAGGTGGTCTTTAATAATAATACCGTGAGTAATCGTTTGTACTATCAATGAAACAATTGATAACCCATATAATAGAGACAAGGTTATTGCCGCCCAACCATATGTGACCAGTGTTAAGGCGATACTCTATCTAAAAGCATTACATTTGATACAAGCGTATCTGCTTCTATCGTCTCTCTCTGTCGGGTCATGTTGCCAATCGTGGTTGCACATAGATTCAACTGCTTTCCTACGATCAAATATAATATTTCGGAGTTTTTCTAATTGATATTCGCGCACATATTTATGATGTATCAATTGTTTTAAAATATTCGGATTTTCAACATCAGACAATTTTTCTAAATATCTCGGAAAATATTGTGAATATCCAGCCTGTTGGTGACAGTCGTTTGATTTATGATATTTTAAAATGTTTTGAAAAGCATGATCAACGTCTCTCACATCTTGGGAAGAAAGAGATTCACTTTTACGAAAAATATCAACAGTATTCCAAAATCTATCCAAAGACATACCTATTATATTTTTATAGTTATAGTTATAAGAAATTAACAAATGTTTAACTTTTATAATTTAATTTTAATAATTTAATTTTACTTGCCCTCATAAGGGTCAATTTCGACGTAATTATCAAGATGGTCTTCTTTTTCTTCTTCATTTTTTTTTAACTGGGCGTGAAAAGCAAGTGTGGGATGTTGTGGCTCGTAAGCCTCTTCGTGTATTTCAGTTTCTTCAAAAACTGCTGGTTCAATAATAGTGGATGGGATAGTTCTTTGCAATCTAGACATGATAATATTAAAAGAATAGCTAATATATATAGTGTAAAAAAATTAAAGTGCGAATATCTAAATATAATTATGTCATATTCTAATTTTATATTCATTATATAAAATTAGAATATGACAATATTATGTATCGTAACAAACAAAAGAAAAAACAAATTTTTTTATCCATTGTCAATGTACATACATTACATGTTAAGACCAATAAACTACCAAATTCTGATTTAAATATCATAAAAAAAGCTATACATGTAAATGATCGTCGGAAAAATTTTAAAATGGCCAAAACCGATTTACGTACATTGATGACATTTGAGAACAAATATAGTATTGAACCTGTTCCACAGCATGTCTTGCGTATTTTGTTTAAAAAACACAAAGAAACATTTGATCCACAAAAAGTACCAGAAAAATTGTGGAAAACCCTGTTCCCATATCAGCAAACTGGTGTAAAAATGATATTTGAACAATTTGGAGGCAGATGCCTGCTTGCAGATGACATGGGACTTGGGAAAACATATCAAGGTATTGCATTCTTAACTTATTGTATGGCAGAGATAACAGATTACCATATCCTTATTGTTTGTCCTTCGTACCTTCGTTATCATTGGCAACACGAGATACAAACATGGCTTCAAATAGATTCACAATTGGTCAAAAAAGGATCCGAGGAACTTACCTCCAATATATGTATTGTATCTTATGACATGGTAAACGCGTTGAATTTAAATACGGGGGTTTATAATATTGTTTTGTGTGATGAATCTCATTACGTTAAATCTCGAAAAACAAAAAGAACCAAAGCATTGACACCTTTGGTCAAATCGGCAAAACGCGTATTGCTTATAAGTGGTACACCTGCACTAAACAGACCCATAGAACTTTTCTCACAATTGTATATGCTAAGACCATCTTATATTAAAAATTATACAGCGTACGCAGCTAGATATTGTAATGGGAAAGCCACGCCATTTGGTTATGATGATCGGGGCTCTTCAAACCCACATGAGCTCAATTGGATATTAAATAATGCCTTCATGGTTAGGCGTTTAAAAAGAGATGTACTTACACAATTGCCCCCCAAAACAAGACACACTATATGGTTAGAAGTCAACTCCACAGAATTGGGCGAAGTTAGAGTCGGCTTCAAAAAATGGAAATCCCTAAATGAAACTATATATAGATTGCCTACCGGTTCAGAACAACAAAGAAAACAAATATTCGAAAGAAAACAAACAATATCTGCACTATTCAACGCGACGGCGGTAGCTAAATGTAATGCATTAGTTTCTTGGGTGTCAAATGCATTAGACGAAGGAAGATCTTTTATTTTTTTTGCATATCATCAATGTGTGTTAGATGCAGTGGAAGAATGTGTACAACAGAAAAAAATTTCTTACATGCGCATTGATGGATCTACACCCGCATTAAAACGACAAAAAAACGTAGAAAATTTTCAAAATGACCCAACTATAAAAATAGCTATTTTATCCATTATGGCGGCTGGAACAGGAGTAACACTAACAAGGGTCACCGAATGTGTTATGGGAGAACTCTACTGGGTACCAGGTGTCATGATACAGGCAGAAGACCGAATTCATAGGATATCACAAACAGGTTCGTGTGATATTAAATATCTTTTGGGTACTGAAACATTAGATACATACATTTTTCCAACACTATGTAAAAAACTACAGACGCTAGACACTTTAGTAGACATGCGGTCGGACAGGACATTTCAAGGCAAAACTTCAACTGTATATCTAGAAGAAGACGAAAATCTTTTTGATGCGATTAAAAAGATGTATTAGAAAATATTCATATAAAAGTAATTTATATTTAATCATATGAATATTTTAGAGAATTTGGACACAAAAAAAACAGCAGCTGTTTTTGGATGGTCCGAAGATACACTTATCAAAGTAGCTCAACTCACACAAAAAATAGATATTTCACATGTTCAAAGGACAAAAGACACTACAAAATTCCCATTCGAACAAAGTTTCTTTAATATCGCTGAATATCTATACTATAAAACGGCACAAAATTCTTTTGCAACAACACACATAGACCATTTGCCCAAAAAAATTAAATCGTACGTAAAAAACCATATATACATCGGTCACGCCCCTGCTGCACATGGATCTTGGGCACAAGTTGATTTAGACGTCTTTTGCAATGGGAAAAGAGGCATTATAAAACACATGAACGAAGAAAGACAACCTATCGATAACAAAATTAAGCAAAAAGATCAATACGGGAGAGAAATACTTGTCGATAACATACCAAAGGCAGTCAAAAAGAAAAGAAAAGATGTCTTAGGAAAAGTTGTATTCTTTACACAAAATTTATACGAACTCATTATACAAGAATATCTAGTACAACACGCTAGAGTAAGAAATTTAACTATACCCAAACTATATTGGGTACGTAAAAACTCAAAGTTAGGTGTAGATGCATTCATGCAAAAAAGTCCAGGAATATTTCTACATCATTTTAAAAACGAACATGATATGCTTATTGCATTAGCTCATGTCATGAAAAGTCTATGGCAATTACAATTAAAATTTCATTTCATGCATAGAGATTTTCATGCCGGAAATGTATCTTTTGATATCAAAAAACATAAAGTTGGTATCATCGACTTTGGAATGTCCTGTATTAACCCAAATCTGGGACCTGTTGCATGGCAATCAAATAACCCCGATTTTTATCCTTTAATACATGATTCAATAGCAGCAGGATGTACAAACCGTTCTATCGACGTTTGTTGTATTATAGCAAGTCTGGAAGTGGCAGGATTATCTACATTTTTAACCCAAGAATATAATAACATGGTGGACGTTTTCACGCGCAAAATTAGAGATACTTCACCAGAGAAAAAAAGGCAATTTATGAAAGACAATTATTATACAAAAATAGATAATTCCAGACCGTGGAAAGTTGGTAATTTAATTTCTCATAAAAAATCACAACATTTCTGGATATATACAATGGTTGAATTCCCAGAATTACAATGGTTTCCAGAACATTTTCTAAAAAGATTACTGCTCAAATTGCCTCTAAAAGATTGGTTCGAAATTCGAAAAGGTATCGCCAAACCATTCGATAGTATTATGCCCCAAAATGTTACATTAGTTGATGCAGAAGGAAAGGAATGCACACTCGTCAAATTACACCAACAAAAAGAACTCAAAGTCAAATACGCAACAGAGACAAAATTAGTAAATGTAAATAGTGTAGCTATTGTATTAAATTGAATTTTTTTTTATTTTTAAATAGGGTTAAACTTTAATAAGTTGTCATTGGTCTCCGTTGGTATCTTACTTTTCAAATTTTTGAGTAATAGTGTTAAATTTATACTTTAATTTATTCATTTTAAAGTAGATGCGTGATGTTAAGCTCCCCATGACGAACCTTATCTGCTGGGACATGCCCAATTCCGCCAATTTAACCTTTGCTCCTCCACCGTAGGAGGATCTCTTGGAAGTTGTCGTAGCCAAATGTGGATTCACCTTGATGCAAATTGCATTCAGTTCTTTGGTGTGATTGGAAAGTTCATTATTTTCCTTGCTTTGGGCTATAGACGCCAGTCGTTCTGCTTGTGTGTATATTTGACTGATCCTATCTAATGCATTTTGATCGATGGTTTTTGGTACTATTTCACTCTTCTCGCCAATCTTCTGCAGGAGCTCTGTCAAAAGAGTTGCCACTGACTTTTCTCTCTCCGTATTGTCTAATGATGCCCGTGCTCTTTGTGCCCGTGCTCTTTGTGCCCGTGCTCTTTGTGCCCGTGCTCTTTTCTTGTTGCCTTTGCTTTTTTTTTCATGACCGCCGCCAATTCTTTCAAAAGTGGAACTCCGACCTTTTTATTGAAGACTTCTTTGCCCAAAATTACTTTGGCTTGTTTAGCAAACATATCTACTCCATCTTTAGCATCCTTGTCAAAAAAATTCTTCCAATAGCTGACTTTTTTTGTGTTTGGCGTATTCTTTATTCCTTTAATAAGATCATCCACGAATTTTTGGTTTTTTTCGCTTAATTGTTTTATTTTTTCAATTTTTTCTATTTTTTCAATTTTTTCTAAAACAGGCCTGAGTTTTTTCAATCTACCTTTGAGGACACTTTCTTTTTTCGAATTGGCCTGAGTCAAAATACTCATCATTTTATCCCCCTCTTTTGACTCGGCCGATTGAAAATGCCATTGTACAAATGTTGCCATATGTTAAAAAAAAAATTGCCTTTATAGTTTAAAACTATAAAAGAGTTAATATTTGAATATCAATGCTGTACTTTATTTTCCTTCTTTTGTGGACGTTGGCATTTGCCAACAAATGTCCTGAGAATTGTTGGTCATGGAATGATGGATGCAATACTTGCACATGTGATGTATTTGAACGTGTAAAACAATGTACGGAAAGACATTGTTTACAACAAGCCGAACCTTTTTGTGAAAAACCATTCAAACCAGCCAAGGATTCCATTTTAAAGATTCATGTAATCGGTAAAACGTTGCTGAGAGTAAAAAGACAGGAAAAGGATTATACGGATCTTGGGGCAAAGTGTGTGGATAGCAATAAAATCAGTTACGATATTTATGTCACTGGAGATGTAGTGAATTTGAGAAAAATAGGTAGCTACACTATTGAATACTTGTGTGCTGCAAATGGATACAAAGCTTCGTCAAAAAGGACTATTGAAGTTTCTGAGGGGGTGGCTTGTACCAAAGAATACGCCCCCGTATGTTGTGGAGGCCAAACATATAGCAATAAATGTGTGGCAGATTCTGAAGCATGTTTTAAAACGAATAGGGGTGAATGTCCCACATCCATGGAATCGTCGTTCGATTGTTTTGATAATAACGATAAAAACGATCCAAATGCAGAGTGGTGTTGCAAACATCATATTTTAATGTGTCCAAAACCATGTATTACAAAGATATGTAAAAATGCGTTTAAATTAGTAGATACAGATGAAAAGGGTTGTGGAGGTGATTGTATTAGAAAATCGCCTGGAACCGATAATGTTGGGATTATCATAGGTATTGTGTCTGCATCTGTATTGGTTATAGGTATTATCATTTGGATTTCATTTATAACTGTCCGCAACAAAACACCGGGAGATAGTAAATGAATTAAATTCAAAACTAACCCATTAGAAAGGTCAACATTTTCTAAACCCATTAGACATGTCAAAACCAATTAGAAAATATCAAAAATTCCTAAACCCATTACTATCGTAGTTTTTATAATGATAGTAACAAAAAATCGGATTTTTGTTACTATATAGTGTGGCTTTTATTTTGGAAAATGTATCATCAATTCGCACCTTCTGAAACAAACTATGGTATTATTCCTGCTGTCAAATTCGACAAAGACGATTCTGGCGCGGACCGTTCGGTTGAAAAAATCGGCATAATCCAGTTTAACAGTAGTGCCGATTTGCACGATTCAATCGCCTCGGTCGCCTCTACAGGTAAAGAAATTCAGTACAAAAGAGGCGATCATGTCTCAGTGAAGAAATACAACAGTCTGATAAAGGAATTTGAATATGAAGAATCAGATTCTCTTTTTTTCGAATTTAAACAAATGTATGCTGGATTTATTGGCGACGAAGAACGTGAAATAAGTTTTGTTCGATGGCAAACTTTACATTTGCTTTCTGTAGGTAATAACACGCGAAAAATTGTTGGAGGTCAGAGAACACGCGAAAAATGGAATCTGTTGGCGAAACAACGCCAAGAAATCGTCAAAGCAATTTTTCCTGGAGCTGGTTTTGAAGATGAACTGTTGGAAATGGAGTTTCAAAACATTAAAAAAGCCGCAGAGGAAAAAGGTGTAGGTGGGGATTATTTTAAAGGGATACGCATTCGATGCAACCAAATGATGAAAGCTATGCTTACACAAGAAGTCGAATTGCAACAAAAGTTAGCAATGGTGGAACCTCAAGGGGCACCACCCATCTATGGTTTTGATGATGAATTGTTCACAATTGCAATGCCAAAATTAGAATCCAAACTCCTAACCGCATACCCTAAAGAAATCCCAGACTATATCCAGTATCAACTGGTCGCACTTGTCCACTTATTCAATAAAGCCGGAGTGAAACGAAATGAAACGAATATACGTAACTATATGACGAATGGCAAAAGAGTGTACGCTATTAACTTTGGTATGGATTCACCAGACTATTCCCTCCTTTCATTTGTACGTTCTGACCCACCAAACACCGTTTCCTCAATGTTTTTGAACTCAAATGGAAACTCATTGTCTCGCCGCAAAGTATATATTTTACGCGAGTGCCTTAAGGATGAACAGACATTTGAGGAAAATTCACAAATGGGATTGGACATCATGAGGTTTCTGGACAATGGGGGTAAAGATCTGCGATATTTCATCGATTATCATAAACATTTATTACAGGATAGACGGAATGGATTACTGAAGTTTTACACCCACCCCGATTTTACTCATGACCCCGAGTCCCGCTCGCACTTCAAGCTTCAAAACCCCATCTTTTTCCTTCCTCCACCGGTGAGTCCATAAAGAGGCTGGTGTCGCGGAGATTGCAAGGTATACTGAAATCGCTTGTATAAAGAAGTATCGGAAATTATAGCCGAGGGCCAAGGCCCGAATTTTAGTATAAATAACATTATTTTTTTTTATTAATATGTATTGCACAGACTGTGGTGTACCACATAGCTACTATATTTCAGCCGAACACTCAAAAAGACAAAGCTGTCGAAATTCTATTAGCGGATATCATAATTTCGATTCTATTGGGTGTTTTGCCAAACTGTATGTATTTATCTATAAACGTAGAATCGAGATTTGAACTTTTGAAACATCGTGAAAAGAGGAGACACACTATTTGATCTATTTGCGATATAGATCTCGGATAGATTTAAGATATATTGCCTTTTCCCGAAGCCGTTCAATTACAGAATCATAGAATCTATCTGTTACACATTTTCGGCGTGATACAAACAGCGGGTTCATCACAAAATATTTGGGGATATCGTCCATTTCAAATAGAGGGTGCGATAACTAAATAGGTCAATCTGCATTTTCTTTTTCTGGTTCAACATTTCCTAAAACAATTAGACATGTCAAAACCCATTAGAAAATATCAAAAGTTAAGAAAGAATTAAAATTTTAATTTTCTAGATATATCCTCTACGTTGACAGACATTTTCAGAACATTTTCGAATGTCTTTTGTCCAATATTTAATCAATGGCCATGCGGATTCGGGTATACCTGTGAATTTGACCTGCATCGTCGCTATTTCTTTTTCTGTTATATTTGCAAAGGGCAGTTGTTGAAAATAGCTCTGATCGAATTCTTCACATCCCTCAACAAGTTCAGGAGTAATAATCTCATAATTATACTTTTCATTTGAATCAAACATAAATGACAATAGCTTGGGTTTGAATGCGTTAAAGGCCATCATGTGGAACAGAAAAAACGTTGGTTTGTCGCTAGGCCAATATGAGCCTGATGAATGGAATAAAGTTCCAAATATTTCGGTTTCCCTACGAGGAAGTCCAAAGTATTCTTTTGGATGTTGTCTGCGCTGACCTGGAAGCATTAGACGCGTAGGAAGTGGCGGAGCTGTTTTATGGGCCTTTTTCTTGATAAGGGCTTTATTTCTAGTCGCACAATCGGCATAGAAACAGATCTCAGAGACTGCTTTTGCTGGATCATATGGCGATAAGAATAGCGAAAGGGAATTTTTACCAAGGCGACTTATCTCGTGAGCTACGGAGTCCGCAAAGAGTATGATTTGACCAGGGGTTGTCGTCCGAATGGTTGTGCGTGGCCATGGGCTCAGTTGAGCCTGTGTTGGCTGAACAAAGAGAGATGTTTTACCACCCATCCCTTCAAATATTTGGCGACAGCGCGGATCATTATTTGAGCCTTTGTAGTAAGTAAAGGTGCGTCCAGCTGTCACGCAAACGATAGCAGAGATACCAGAATGATTCGATAGTACATTTGGACCCTCTATATGAGCCTGTTTGTATCCATCATCTTTGTTGACAGGGTTAAAGCGCAAACGGTTGGGTCTGATTTTCCAGTCTGGAGTGCCAGTGATCTCAGACATTAAATTAATGACAGTGGGACAATCAAATGCGAAATCATGAGCAGTGGTTGCGTAGGCATGCCACATGCCTCCATTTATACCGGGCAACCCTCTGTAGGTCTTATAATCAATGTCAGACCAATGTTGAGGCACGGGGACGCGGAATTGAGGACGGACTCTTGCATTCCAATATCGAACCATTTCATTTCCAGGACATTCGGGAATCGCATTCGCATCGATAATAGCTACTTCGATTTGACCGCTCTTGAGTAGTGCAATCGCTTCAGAAACGCGTTCTGGTCCATAAATGGTTACTTCTTCATGGATATTAGGATTCCCTGTTGGTTTGCGACGTTTGGGTTTTGGTTCGGTATGGGTTGAGAATGTGGCCATGTTTATATTTAGAATGTGTTTATATTTAGAATGTGTTTATATTTATATACGTTAAATCTAAAAGAAATTTCTTGAAATTTTTTAAGAAAGTCTACAAATTTTTTAAGATTATTCTTGAAATTTTTTAAGAAAGTCTACAAATTTTTTAACAACTTCTTGAAATTTTTTAAGAAAGTCTACAAATTTTTTAACAACTTCTTGAAATTTTTTAAGAAAGTCTACAAATTTTTTAACAACT
>Ga0302137_1001050_pt1 | contig 12380 bp, 22 predicted proteins | sample CBN3_SCM_MG_FD_203127 | JGI IMG/M metagenome (GOLD analysis project Ga0302137, IMG submission 203127) | Marine microbial communities from Western Arctic Ocean, Canada - CBN3_SCM | ecosystem: Environmental > Aquatic > Marine > Oceanic | place: Canada: Western Arctic Ocean | collected 2017-09-15 | reverse complement strand
CCCCAGTGACATTCGGGTTCGTCACCTTTCTTGAAGTGGCACCAGCGACAGCTATTACTGTTTGGCGTCGGCGCGAACTCAGTCTCTGTAGTCATCTTGATTGCGCGGCGATGAAAGCCAGGAGCAAACTGCATAGCTTGCTCGCGCGTGTATTGCTTCTTCGTTGTTTCAGCGTGATCGAGATACCAGAGTTCCGTCTGAACGTACTGAAGATGTGGGTATCTGAAGAAGGTGCCGATTGCATATAGCAGACCTTGCTGGCCGTGAGCCAACTCGTTGCCCCACTTCTTACCAGTCTTGTAGTCGATGACTCGTGCTGATGTTTCATCTTCTCGAACGAGCGAGTCTAACTTGATACGCGCCCAGGTTTCTTTTTGCATCCAGCCAACTTTTGCCCAATCGAGATCAAAACCCCATTCGCCTTCTAGCTCGACTTTCCCATCGATAAAGCCTTGGCGCAGCTCTTCAAATTGATCTTTAAACTTGTGAAGCTCTTTGGGCATTTCATCGATGGTGCCGTTAACGAAGTCTTCAGCGTACTGGTGGATTTGAGTACCCCGATCTGCGGCGGGGTTACTTGGTTCTTTGACGCCTTTGACTCGGCTGATGTAAGTCCGATAGGGACACTCTTCGTAAACTTTAAGAGCTGAGTAACTCCATGCCCTGACTTCACCCAGCTTCTCTGGTTTTTCAAAATCAACAACGGTGTCTGAACGGGTATCAGCGGTTAGCTTGATCATCTCTATTCCTAAGATTTTGGAGCGTAGAATATCAGTTTACTAATAACTTTGCGATGCAGCAAGCAGCTTTAGGTCACGTTCGTCGAAATATTTATTTGCAACTTCGTTGAGTTGATCTGCTTCTAGATTCCATTTTGTTAACACTCCATACGAAGGTGTAGCACTGCGCGATGAGTTGTACTCACGCTTCCTTTCTTTCTTGATTCCATTCTTGTTTGCGCGTTTAGTAAACTCACGAGGAGATAGACGATCCTCAGTGAGGATGCTGTATATGGTTCTTAAATGCTCTATAGGGATTACTGAGTGCGGATACTGTGACTCAACAACCCATTGCTTAACGATTCGTTGGGCCGTGGTGATCTCCTGGCCTTGCATGACATTTGTTAAGTTGATGTCTAGAACGTCCATGAAGAATTGTAAGTCGCCTTTTTTCACAGCGGCAAAGAACTCTTGCATTACGCTCATGGTGACTTGTGCCATATGCGCTTTAGCTGTGTTCTCAATCGGCGTCTTAACGAGCTTCTCGTTGTATTTGAACGTCTGTAGAATTCTTGCGAACCCTTCGAGTTCATCTTTAATATTATTAATGTTATCGATAACTTCTGGGTATACGTGCTCTAGCTTTTCCTCCTGCCTTGGCGCGATATTATATCGCCTGTCTCCTTCCTCGATGTTTACGGCATCCTGCCTGTTGGTGAGGAAGATGTAGTTGGTATAGCTTTGAACTTCTTCTAAGTTTGCTCGCATAGCGCGAATGTTAATTGTTGGTTCTGTGATGGCGCTTTTTAACTTGTCTGCTATTTTCAGGGTCGCAGTGCTTGCTGAATTCATATGGAATTCGTCAACAACTAAGAAGAGCGCTTTCTTCATGTAGAGGTTGTATTGTTCTTCGATGTTTTGAAGCGTCTTCATTGGTACGTGTTCGTTGCCAAAGAGTGGCCTTAGTACTTTGTCGTAGAAGACTCCTTTCCCTGTGCCAGGGACTCCTTGCAGTACCCATGCTGTGCCGCTTTTCTGTCTTGTTTGGAATATATAAGCTAACCAGTTAATGAATCGTTCTGTTTCTAAGTCATGTCCACCAAGGATGTGGCTAATTAACTTATAGATGATGGGGCAGGTTTCTGCGATTTGTTTTGAGTCACCCATGCTTAGCGGTGCTGGCTCCTGATCACCAAATAGTAGCCGCATATATTTGGTCTTTTTAAACATATTGATGTAGTAAGGTACGTTAAGTAGATTCACGTTTTCGTCTCCTGAGACTGGGTCGAACACGACGGTGGCTTCTGGTACAAAGTCTGGTTTGGTACGACCGTGACTTCGCATAAAGCCGTCCATGTCATGTGTTGAACACGGTACTAGTGGGTTTGTTGTTGTAAACTCGTTTGTGTTTGGATCAAACACTCCGTTGTAGTACGTGGCCGTTGCGAAATCGCGCATGACCACAGGGAAGACCGCTCGCTGTCCTCCACCTAACCCTTCTTCTTCTCGCATATCTTGTAGCGCTTTGTAAAAGTCTGGGTCAGCTTTCTCGATAAGCCAGATAGGCTCACCTTTGAAGTTGTACATGTACGTGGGATCATCAATCTTGAAGTAGTAAGCTCCTGAGTCGCCGCCATTCACATTGCATGTTATGAACGGGTCATACTGTTGTGAAAGTATTGTGATTGCCATTCGATCTGGGTTGTCGAGAATCTCTTCGCGTTTCTGATCAACCGTCGCGATGGTGATCTTTTCTCTTTTTTTATTAAAGCCGTTGGCTTCTCTTATATGGTTTTTGTAGCTATTGGTGCGTTGGAATACAGCTTCAGGGCTGATGTCACATAGAGCTGCTAGATCAAGCGCTTCCGTAAATCCCGTAACCCTCACGATCCGGTCAGCGGAGGAACTGAACGGATCGTGAGCAGGATCTTCGAAGGTAGGAGGCGCTACGAAGATTAGTTTTGAATTGTCGGCAACGCTGATGTCCAGCGTGTACTTTAGAGTGCTTCCGTTTGCAGACAAGTCGAGTTGGTTAGCGAATAGATCAGATGAATAGTTACAGTTTTGTAACCACAACTTTATGGTTGTTGCGGGTATTGCTACTTTCAGAAGCATGAAGATATGAAGAGAGACTTTATTACCTTTCATGCCGAGCGATGCTGAAGCTTGAGCGATGAAGCTGCAATCTTGGACTGAGGGCGGTAGTTCACGCAGCACGGTCTTTGCTAGAGTAGTTACGTTTTTAGCTGTGAACGTTTTAGGTGCGGTATAGTTTGGAAGTGTTAAACCATCAACATCTAAGACTAGTAGGTTCGAGTCTTCCAGTTTGTTTGTTTTGCCAGCTCTACTTGTGTTCTCAATGTGGCGCTTTAAGTTCCCCTTCATCATGCAGTGACCTTGGTCACCGTGGTCACGTATGAGGCTTTCTAATTTAGTGAGGCCAGCTGCGTCTAATGTTAGGTTATGTTCGTGGCTGGTTACGTTTTTGACGTGAGGGTAGGGTATCGACCCTTCGTTGTTATGTCTTTTTGTGAGTTTGACTCCGTTCTCTGATTCTAAAAAAGTTAGTTGCATGGCTCCTCCTATAGCGGGCTAAATATATTAGCAGAATGATATTCAATTGCTAATGCTATTTGATTTGAGCGTCAAATATTTCTTGTCGGTCGATTTTTAAGGACGGGTCTGCTTCGAAGGTGATCCGTACCTGGTTCCGATCAATTTTAGAAATCTTCACTGTCGCCAAGACGCCTGTTTCATCGTGTATAACGACGGATTCATCAATCTTTCTGGTTAGTACTAGTCTTGACATAATTCATTTGCTATAGCAGCTGTCGTAGCCACCTTCAGCATCCAATGGTAATTCAGGTGCCCAGATGGGCGGGACGCACATATGCTCAATTAACTTATCCATTGTAGCATCAGGATTATTAGCTGCACCAATAATTACGATCTCATCGTGGATGGTGTGAACAACATCTACATCGAGTTCGGGATCTTTTTGGATACTGAGCATAGCGTCACTGATTACGATTCTCGATAGGGCTTGAACGACGTTCTCTGTGAGTCGTCCTCCCCATGTGGTTTCGCTCTTAGTTATAATCTTTTCAGGTACTGCTGGTGAGGTGTGTACAACATCGACTAATTTTGGAACTTCGTCAGCTTTTGCGTTATCAAACTTATCCCAATCGTATTCGCCGTTTGGAAGTTCGTATTCATAAACCTCTACTGTTTCTATCCATGTTTTAGCTGCGATTGCTTCTGTTATTGTAATAGAAGAGTCGTAGGTTAGATTCCCATCTTCAAATCTGAGATTGTTGTAATGCAGTGCTAGCCCATTGGGTAATTGAATTTTGTTATCGTCAAAATACAAGCTATGCCAATGCTCGTTGTATGTTGGGTTGAGCGTGCTGGCGAGCTTGAGTTCGATCTTCTGCCACAGTGTTGGGATTCCTGAGTACGCTGTACGGTACGTGTTTACTACGTTGTACGCTTCATCAGTCGTGAACTTCATGGATGGACCCATAGCTCCTGCTTCTAATGTCGCTTGAAGCTTTGCTGCACCCATCCCATAGCCGAGTCCGAGGACAGCGGTTTTTCCAACAAAGCGTTCTAGTGGGTCATCAACTTTGTTGATTGGTCTGCCGTAGATTTGAGTAGCTAGGTTACTGTAGATGTCGTCGCCTTTACGGAACTGCTCAAGCAAGTCTTCTTCGTCTGCTAGCCAAGCGAGCATACGTGCTTCGATGTTCGAGAGGTCAGCAACGTAGACCAGCTTACCTTCTGGTGCCCGTAGCGACTTTCGGAGCGGCGAACGACGCGGTAGGTTCTGCATGTTGATTTTTTCAATGCCGGTCCATCTCCCTGTTTGTGCTCCGTAGTAACGAAGCGGCACAGGCATAGTGCCGTTAGGGTGGATAGCATCGATGAAACGCTGCGCTCTAGTCTCGTTTATGCGCGACTTTACAGCTTTGCGTGCCGACCAAATGTGCTCAAACTGCGGGTACATCCGTTGCATTTGGGTGAATGCTTTGTCGTTCTTGCCCAAGGCAGGAATATCCTTTCCTGTTGTAGGGCTTTTCTTTATTGGTGGCACAAGTCCCATCTTGCATATGTGTTCTGCAAACTGTTTGTTTGAGCTAAGAACCTTTCGGTCGATTCCAGAAGCTTCTATGGCAGCTTCGCTGTTAGCTATTTCTTGATCGCGAAACGTGATTAACGCTTCACGGTCAGCGATAAACTTTGGTTCACAGAACATGCGGCACGTCATGTCGATGAGGTCCAGCTCAGACACCGGCATGGTCCATACCATTTTGTTATACAGAGCGTAGGTTAGATCAACGTCCTGAATGCAGTAGCCTGCTATTGCCTCGGCAGTTTCAGGGTCGAGATCGTAGATGCCTTTAGCGTCGGCAAGTTCTTCACCTTTACGCATGGTTTTGTCGGCAGGAAATGCGCGTATAGCACAATTTTTCAGGCTGGCTGATTGGCCGGGGGCCAGTGCGCGGGACATTGCGGCTGTGTCGGTGTAGTAGTGTGGCCGGATATTGTAGATGCGGTTAAGGATGTAACCATCAAAGTGGGTGTTGTGGCAGGCGAGGGTAGTGATCTCCCAGTCGATATCACGGATCGCGGCCTCCGCTTCGTCCTCGCCAAACCATTCGGTTGGCTCGTCATCGACTTTGATGCCCACGCCCCAGACTTTGAAGCGTTCGTTTCGAACGTAGTCCATCGTGGTCATTTTTGAAAGATTTAAATCTTTGTCGTAATACGTTTCAAAATCTAAAGTAACGAGCATTAAAACAGCTCTCCTTGTGGTTGCTGTTGATGCGCGTAGATCAGGGCTTCATCTTTTTTAAAGGTCGCGGCTAGCTCGCGATGGACTTCGGGAAATCGTGAGCGAACCCAGGTGCGTACATACGTGTCAAATTCCGGGTGCATTTGGTCTTGCTGCAGCTGGGCTTGCGCTTCGAAATATTCTTTTAAATCCATACGTCCTCCTGACGTTTGTAGGTTTTATTTTTTAAGGGCTGTTTCGATAAGCTTCTCTAGATACCAACGTGCTTTCCGGAGATCCTCGACTGGCGCGCTTTTGTAACGCCAACGGTGTAAGTACTTTTTGATGTTGCCTTCGAGATAATAAGAAAACCCTTCTCCTAGACTGTCTTCTAAATAATCGATGCACTCAATTTTATTATTGTTGTAGTGGGGAGGGTGATTAACATCACAAGCGGGTGAGTTTGGTTGATCGGCTGGCATGTCGTAAGGATCGACATAGTGACCAGCTGGGTTGTTCCAAGCTTCCGGGGGTATATCGTTTATTTTGGTTGGCTTCATTAAAATCATCTACTTTCCTAGTAGTTATAAATAGTATCAGTACTATTATTACTGATCAAGCGATGACTCAGAAGTCTCTAAAATTGTGGTCAATTTGTTGATGATTTCAGTTAGTGTTTGTTTCTCGTGATACCCGAAACGGGTATATAAATCTTTTGACTGGCTTGATAGCCCGTCTGCGAAAGCTGATAAGTCAGCCGCGAATTCGGTTAGTGGGTCGGGGTTCACTTGGCTTCCTTTTTTCTGGCAGTGGCATTATTCCACGGGTGGGTTTTCTTTTGCCTGTGCCCTCGTTGGGGCATGTGAGGCGCGGGTGTTTTTGTTTTTTCGTTTAGATAGTCGTTAAATGTAGTAATCGTCGTACTCCAATAAGAGTGATTTGTCTGAAAAATAGGTCGTGTAAGCTGGCTCTATTTTGAATTTACGCTTCTTGTCAGTCCACGCGCGGTAAAGCCAAGGGTTTGCGTTGTCACACATTTGGCGCATGCCGGTGTAGTCAGCGTTGGGGGTCCAGCGAGCTTCTTTTGGCAAGCTACTTAGCTCCTTTAGTCAATGTGAAGGCGGATATCTAATTCTTTTATTACGGTTTTGCAGACGCTCTCAATATCGTCTTGATCTGCATATCCTTTGTTGTAAAGCCGGTCATCGATAATGCTATCGTAGTCGTAGTCGTAGTTTTCTATGCAGCTTGTGGCTATTTCTTCCATTTGGTTCTCTATTGTTTCTACATTGAATTTTTCACTGATTCGTTTGTCTATGAGCTGTGTTAACCACGCTTCAATTTGTTCTATTAAGCTATTCATTTCCTAACTCCTTTAGTCGAGGTTTTCATCGATAGTTTGCTGGATTCCTTCCAGGTTATTGTTTAGGCGCGTAAGCTCATCAGCAATTGTTTGAATTGCTTCAATGAATAGCCTTGTTTGTTCGTCGTTCACGGTTCGCGGTCCATGCGGGGGAGGGTAATAATAATACCGTGGGTACTACTCATAGGCCAGCGGAGTTTGTGGTTTTGGTGCTATTAACTTGCCATTTTGAAGCGATTAGTAGCTTGCTTGATAATGACTTCGTGCCGCTGGCTAACGCCACCAACGTCCAGCCCTTCTGCGAGTAGCTTGGTATGTACCCATCGATGTCCGGCTACTGACATTGGTCTGAGGTCATGCTTGTACTCGAAGTCCCAGAAGTAGGCTACGCCTAGATAGCCCATTGTGCCTACCTGCGTTAGGTCATGCTTGATCAGCGCATCAGTAGCCTGCCAAGGAATAGCGTTTAAATTGATTGCGTATGTCATTCCGCTTGCTCCCCGAACTCTTCAATGTAGGCTGCTATTGCGTCCTCATGCCCTGCTAGAGAAACTAGCGATTGATTAATTTCGTGTTTATCAAAATCATCATTGGTCCACGCGCAGAACTCACCATCGGCTTCATCGAGCAAAATGTAGCACGGAGCTATCCGGTTAAGCGCAAAATAGGCTGCTTGAAAAACCTTTGCCTCAAGAAAAGAGTCGAAAAAAAACAAAGACCCAGCAACCTTATTTGCGTGAATGTCGATAATCACCGCTTTAAAATCAAACGGCTCCCCGACAACGGCAAACCTTTCCGGTTGTTCCTTCACAAAAGAACGACACGCCGTGTGATACAGCTCACTTAACTCGCTTTCGTTAAAATCCAATTTTATTGATTTCATCGCTGCTCCTCCAAGTAACTGTTTATCTCATTTACAACAGCGCTTTGTTTGCCAGTGTGGCTTAGGCTAGGGATAAAGTTGTCCCCGACGAGCGAATAAAGCTGTACGGAGCCTGCGTCAATAAGCCCCGAGTCAAAGACTCTGTTCATAATCCCTGGACCGCACATTTTAAATGAGTGATAACCGATAAAACGATGGCCCATAAGGGACTCAGAAGGATTACCATCGTGGTCATAAACTCTCAGCCACAGTGACTCTGCTCTACTTTCTGACCACGCATCAATCGGAGTTTCATGCCCTTTTTCCCAAACCCATGATGATGCTGTCTCTGTTGGGACTATTCTGCTTGTCATTACGCTTTCCTAGCGGTGGTGTTGCTTCATTATTGAGCGTTTATAACGCAGTAAGCAAGCTTATGTGTGTACATGGCCGTCAGCTTCGATGACGAGCCACATGTTGCTCCAGTGAACTACAGCAGCGTCATCTGCGATCATGGGTGCTACGGTTCGCCGGAACTTCAGGAAGCTCAAGCTCTGCGCGTTGATCTGCCACTTTTCTAGGAGCGAGGTGAGTTGGGGTTTAGTTAGTTTCATATTGATAAGCCCTCCGCATTTGATGCTGGTCTATGTCTTCTTCGCATCGTTCGAAGAATTCCCCGATAGCGTAACTGTTGGCTCCGAGCCATATTGCTCTAGATAAAGATTCGCCGTTTTTAACGTCCTCTTTATCCCAACCAAGGTGGAATTCCATCGAGAACCCTTTTCGTTTATTCATACCTTTTCTTTTCCTAACAGTTAAATATCGGTAGTACATGCGGTCTTTACTCATGCTGCTACTCCTTTGTGTGACCATCTGGAGGCTAATCGAGCCAGTTGATTAATTGTCTTTCTTCGCGAGGTACGATTTGTTTCCATTTGGAAATAGCGTCTTTTTCAGACAAATAGTCAGAAAGCCTTTCTTGGTCGGGTCCGACTAAATCATGGCGTAAACCGTTTTGGTTTGGCCTTGTCTGGAATCTTTTCATACGAGCGACAAACCAGCTTTCCTTTGGGTGGTATACAAGGTCTGCTTGTTCCATTACTGGTTTGCATTGCATGACAACGGGTCTGCTGAGTTCAGCTGTGTCAAAGCATTGGAAGTCTTTTAAGATCACTCTAAAATGACCGCGATATCCTTTTGATACTTTCATGCTGCTACTCCAAAGTCTAAGAATTCGCGTCCTGCACCATCGAAGAACTTCATGAGCTTCTCTTCACGGTGTACTTGACGTAACGGCGCGTTACCAGCAGTTTTACTGGCTTCTGTAACTTTTGCGTGCGTACTGATGTGTGTCAGGGTGTTGTACAGTGCCCACTTGTTATGCCCAAGTACTCGCGCTTCGATGTTGAACTGCTTGAGATACTCTTCGAGTGTCTTTTCGTTGATCTCAGTGACGTAGCCGTTTTTAACACTTAGCTTCTGGAAACAGCGCAGTGCGAAGTCGAGACTGATTGTTTCGTTTGACCAGCGTTTGTAGAGTTCAACGTTGTTACAGAACACGTTGATTGACTGCTTGATCTTTTCTACTGCGTGCTCAACCTGCAGGTTTTGGGTGTGCCTACCAGCAAAGTAGCTGATGTCACTCATGCCAACCATAGAGTTTTTACAGACTAGTCGGTCTTGACTAAATCGTGCGGAGAACATGCTGTTTCCGTCGTATGAATTGCGGGCGAGGGTGGTGAGCCGTACAACGTCTCCAACATCCCGGTCAGTAATCTTCTCTTCGTAGGCAGGGAATGAATAAGCCAGGATTGTTTGTGCTCCACCTCGGCAGGTAGACACACGTTTGTATGCGCCTGTGAGGTCAATAGCTGACTCAGCTAGCGCGGTGTCGAATGCATCGAATACTGTCGCGTTGTTCACGACTTTATAATCGATGCCTACGGTTGAGATAACTTTGCCAGTGTCTGATCGGATGATCGCTTTGCGGTTTGGTACTTCTATTGATTCGTCATTGTAAGTGGTGAACAGTGGTGATTCGATAGGTTCGAAGAAGTCTGGTGACTGCAACACGCCCAGGTTTTGGGTGTACTGATTGCTGAGCTGGGTGTCGTGCTCGGTTTCTTGGTGCCCAAACTTGGTTTGCGTTTGACGCATCTCAAGGTTGTTGAGGGTTTTTTCTCTACGCTTCGTGCTCATGTCTATAACAGTCATTTAATGACTCCTTCTGCGAGTTTTGCGAATTGAGTTTCGATTGAAATATTGATGACAAGAACTGTGTTGCCGTTCTTATCGGTTTTGGTAGTAATTGCTATGGTGTCACCCGCGTTTGCTTTGCGCTTGATGTCACGTATAGATAGCCTCCTGTCTGAACGATTCTTTGTTCGGTAGAAGTTAATCGTGGTCGGCGCTCCATCTAAGTATTCTGCTTCGACTGTCTTCTTGTCACCGTTGCCCATCTTTTCGAAATCTACGCCTAGTAGCTTGCTGAGATTACGAACGCTGTTGTTTGCATCGATAGTGGACTTATCTAACATCGTTTTTGACAAGGTGATGATTGCGGGGTTGTGACTATTTAAATCTGATATTTTAGTCATGATTTTTCCTTCTGGTTTGTTACTAGAATGGTATTAGTAGAATCCGCGTGAAAATGGACGGTCCCATCTTTTCGGACATAGGTGACTCCATCACCGTGGTATATAGCTCTGAAATAAGTTTCTCCGTTCGTTAAGCATTCGTCGCAGACGTTGTAAGCGCCGTCGTCAAATTCGTCTTGGCCCCAATCTGGGAACACAGTGTTTGGAGTATTCTCTTCGTCCATTGGTATTTTGATGCCGCATCTGTCGCAGTCGCGTGCCGCGCATTCTGGGCAACAGCCGCCTAGCCAGTTTTGCTCACCGCAGTTGACACAGGTGAAGCTCATGACTCGATCTCCTCTTTTTCAGGGCGCGCTGTGAGCACGGTTATTTGTTTATTTGTCCGTTCGTGCAGCTTATATAGCAGCGCCCAGCTCTCAGGCGTCATACTTCCTGTAGCAGCAAGGGAGCCAATAAACGAGTTGTAGTCTCGTAGTAGCTGAACAGTGTTCTTGATTGATCTTCGCTTTCGCAACCAGTTAGGGGTCACGCTGCGATCTCTTCTATGTTTAACGGATTTTTTTCGATTACTAGGTCGTTTAATCCCAGATCAAAGACAGTGAAGTCTTGCTCAGGGACGCCTTCTGCGTTCTTTATCCTGAAGGTTAACCATTTGGTCACATGTCCATTTTTGTCAACTACCGAATGTGCTTGCACAACTACCGCTGAAGCCTGGTGGATGTTTATTCCGGTGCTAATTGTCATGATTTGACCTCCTCTATTCTTAACGTGTCTAGTCCGTAGTATTTATCCCACATGGGGACGCTGAATTGTTCGTGGGCTTCTTCGTTTGCTTTGTCTTCGTCGTCAGCATTTACTGTTATTGTTTTAAGGACTGTTGCTGCGATGAGTACTTCGTAGGTTTTCACGATTCGCTCTCCCACTCGACTAAAATGCTGAAAGCAAACGCGGGTGTGCTACCTTCTAAGGTAGCGTTGTTTTCTGTCAGCCAATCGTCGACAAGTTCACTGATGTAATCCTTGTCGCGGTTGCTTAGAAATTCGGTGGAGATTATTTCTTTATGTAGGATCATGATTCGATCTCCTCTATGCTTAACGTGTCTAGTCCGTAGTATTCATCGCTACTGGTGACCAACGACAGTGCCCAGCCGTTAAAGACGTTGAATTGTTCGTGGGCTTTTTCTTCTGCTTTGTCTTTGTCGTCAGCATTTACTGTTATTGTTTTAGTGATTCTTGTTCCGATGACTACTTCGTAGGTTTTCATGATTCGATCTCTCCCATGTGTAAGCCGTGGTCAATACGTTTTCTTGCTCCCGGCTTCTTGCTGTCTACCCATTGGCAAAGGTTGTAAGCAACACCGCCGTTGTGCATAAGATCAATAAGGTAATTGTGTACATCCTCTTGGGTTGGTTGGTTGTCGAACTCTAGTTCGATGGTTACTTCGTAGCTCACGATTCTTCCTTTGTCTGCGGTTTTTGTTTCCAAAGTCTAAGTCCTCCTGGCACGGCTCTACCGATGGCAATAGACCCTTGTTGTCGGATTGCGTCACGCAACAGTCGTGCGTCTTGTGCGTGCGTAAATAAAACTGAATCACCAAAATCCATTTTTTTAGCTACTTCTCCTGCTTTTGTTAGCGGGATTGGTATGTTTTTTTCTATGTTCACGATTCTTCCTCCAATTCTTTTTCATCGGATGGGATCATGTAGGCTTCTAAAACGTTTTTTGGGACGAAGGCCAGAAGCAGCTCTCTTATAGCTTTTGGTTCGTATCTGAGGTCCATAGTTATGGAAGCCATTACAGCGTCGAGGTACGCTTCGTTGTGTTTGTAGTCTTTCATGATTCGTCCACTTGATATGACGAGCCAAAATCAACAGCTTGTTGCCAGTTGTACGACTTGTCGTTGTAGTCAGTATCGAGATCTATGATTCGTTGCATAAGCGCTGATCGGAGTACGTCAGACGGAAGATTTTCAGGGTCTTCTTCTTCAGAAATGATTGTGAATCCTAAAAAACCTATATGGTTGTATTTCATGATTCGGGTTCCTTATCAAGCAAGGGTACGAAGTC
>Ga0302137_1001043_pt1 | contig 12429 bp, 9 predicted proteins | sample CBN3_SCM_MG_FD_203127 | JGI IMG/M metagenome (GOLD analysis project Ga0302137, IMG submission 203127) | Marine microbial communities from Western Arctic Ocean, Canada - CBN3_SCM | ecosystem: Environmental > Aquatic > Marine > Oceanic | place: Canada: Western Arctic Ocean | collected 2017-09-15 | reverse complement strand
CATGATCCGAGGCATTGTGGTAAGAGCTCCCACAATCAGCCAAGGAATCGTGGGCGGCCTAAAGAAGATCGTGGGTGGCCGAATTGGCGCGTATCGTGAGATGTGCGAACAGGCCCGCGGCGAAGCCCTTGAGCATCTTCTTCAGCACGCCGAGCAGGTCGGAGCCAATGCTGTTGTTGGGCTTCGCTATGAGTCATCTGATGTGGGTGATTCTGCCACTGAAGTGCTGTGTTATGGAACTGCTGTCGTCATTGAGCCTGTGTCTGATTAGACATTCAACCAGGGCGTGGCATCTGAAGTAGACACGATGATGTCGCACAATGGAAGGCCTTCGCTGATGCTGGCCTGAAGACATGGCAGATACCCACGCTCAGTATTGGTATGGCCCGCGAGCAGCACTGTTGTTCCGCGCTCAACGGCTGCAAGTACCTCATGGTGTCTCATCTCGCCAGTGATATAAAGTGTTGCGCCAGCTGATTCGGCCGCTTGCAGCATCGATCCACCTGCACCCGGGCAACACCCAATGATGGTGTGATGTGATGGCGCATTATGGCCCTCTGCAACCCGGAGTGTCGACACACCAAGATGGTTCTTATAGGCGCCGACAAGCCCTTGTAATGACTGTTGATTCGCAAGCCGAACAATGCGACCATTCCCCGCATTGTGAATGGGCCGAGGCCGCAGCTGAAGGATGTGCACTGGGGGCTCTTCGTATGAATGTGTGTGCCGAAGTGCTGCGATGACGTCTGCAAGATGGCATTCGCTGCACACCATGGTCAACTGAACTTCTTCTATCGACTCTAATACACCAGGTTCACCGATCGTTGGCCGCGTGGTGACGCCGCCCTTGAACGTGCCGGTAATGTCACTGGTTGTAGAGCAGTGTGTGTACCCGCCGATATGGCCGGCCCCTGCATGGGCCATCGCGCCGCGAAGGGCGACAATTATTTCGGCAGGCGCATAGGTCACAACAAGATTCTCTTCGGCACGTCCCTGTTCAGCAGCGGGTTCAATCGGACGAATATCTCCGGTGCCAGCTGCCCCGATTAGCCAGTCGGCCATGCCGGCGGGGGCCGCATCAAGCGCCGTGTGCGGGCTGTATACAGCTATTCCAGACTCAATGAGCCCAAGCAACAACTCGCCGGATGGGTCGTCGGCGACAATTCGAGTGGGTGGATCAAAGATCGTGGGGTGATAGGCCACAATCACCTGCACCTGCGCATCAATGGCTTCGCGTAGTACACCCGATGTCAGGTCGATGCACACCAAGACCTTTGAGATTGTGGCGTCACGACGGCCAATAAGAAGCCCCACGTTGTCCCACTCCGCTGCGTGCTGCAGCGGTGCAATGCCATTCATGATGTCGCAGAGATCGGAGACGCTTGTCATATCCGAAAGGTAGCAGCGCGGCTTCGCCGCGGGGGGCCGCGCTCGTACGACCAAATTCTATGATCAATGCAAGAAGATCATTTGTGTTGACGTCAGCGGCGGGCTCGGCAAGGCACATGCTGGGCGCAGCAAAACCCCAGCGAAAGAACTGTGTCAAGTGGTCGAATACACCATTAGCACCATCACATCACTGATATATCCGAGGCAACCAGTCAATTCGATTGGGCCTGTTGGCGTGTGATCTCGACCCGCTACAATGCGTCATTCCCCGTCCCACAGATGATCAAACTCATATGACACAGAACGCCACTATGACCAGCCCAAGTCTCAGTACGATTCCAGAAATCCTCGAAGATCTTCGCGCAGGCAAGCCCGTCGTGCTTGTTGATGATGAAGGACGAGAGAATGAAGGTGACTTTGTTGTCGCAGCCGAACACATTGATATCGCAGCGATCAACTTCATGACCCGTGTTGGTGCTGGATACTTATGTGTCGCTATGACGGGCGAAGACTGCGACCGACTTGATCTTGGACCCCAAGCACAAGTCAACACGTCCCTGCGCACAACCGCCTTCACGGTGAGCATCGACGGGCATCCTCGTCATGGCGTTGGCACGGGTATTTCTGCGGGAGACCGAACAAAGACAATTCAAATGCTTGCCGATCCCGCTAGCCGCCCCGACGACTTTGTGCGTCCCGGACATATCAATCCACTTCGTGCTCGCGCGGGCGGTGTTCTTGCTCGCACTGGCCAAACTGAAGGGTCTGTTGACCTCTGCAAACTTGCAGGACTACGCCCCACAGCGGTCATCATTGAGATCGTTCGCCCAGACGGTGAAATGGCTCGTATGGATGATCTCGAGCCACTGTGCGCTGAACATGACATTCGGATGTGCAGCGTCGAGCAAATTATTGAATACCGACTTGCTCAAGAAACGCTTGTGTCTCGCATCAATCCGGTATCCGGCACGCCCATCCAAACACCTTGGGGACAATTCAACCTCATTGCGTTCGAAAGCCAAGTTGACCCACAGCCGCATATCGCCTTGTGCATGGGTAATGTGGGGCAGCTTGATGTCCACGGTCAACCCATTGGAATTGATGACCCTGTACTTGTTCGCGTTCATCGACGTGACGTACTCGGAGACATCTTCGATGTCGGCCAATCACCTTCTGGCAATGTGCTTCGTGGATCCATGGCGGCCATTGCCCAAGCCGGGCAAGGGGCGCTGGTGTACCTGCGTCCAGAACACCTCGGTGACAGCGCACTTTCGCAGCTGTTGCACAGGGTGCGCCGCCCGGACGAAGATGATCCCGACCGACCCGATCTCACCCGAGACAACGGAGCTGGCGCGCGGGCTGTGCCCATCGACACACGAAATACGGGAACTGGAAGTCAGATTCTCAGAGAGCTCGGTCTCAAGAAGTTGCGACTGCTTACCACTACCCCACGTACCTGGCATGGCCTCACTGCTTTCGGGCTAGAGGTCGTCGAGCAGGTAGCGCCGCTCCCCGGCGAGTGAACAAGAAGTCACCGCTGCGCACAAACTGATAGCAAAGGGGCCAAGGCCCCGAGGCGAGGACTGACCCCTTTGCTCGCAGCGAATTTGCGTCCTACTTTGCTCCGTTGCGGCGAATCATGGATCGGAGCGACTCAGTAGCGCCGGCGGTGTCGCCCATTTCGCCAAGTGCCTCCATGACAACGAATGAGGCGGCATTACGAACTGCAATAATCAACTCATTGTCATTCATCATTGGCGCGAGCAAGTGAACACGGGCCTCAGGGTCGAGCAATTCACGAGCTTGCCACACGCCAAACACGGCGATTGCGGGCTTGTCAGCGAGCCGATTGACCGCATTGCCTGCCGCTGAAAGCTTCTTGTCAAACAGATCAACTTGCTCAAAGAAACCGTTGTCGTCGTGCTCATCATTGTGGCCCATCAATTGGTGAAAGAACTCTTCGTGCTCGCGGCGCATCTCTGGTGGAAGTGACTCAATAATGCGCCATGCCCTGTTGGGGTCAGCCTGCATTTCAGCAAGGAAGTGCATGTGCTGGCGGAGCATTTCGGCACCCGCATCGCCATGATTTCTGCCCATTCCGTTGTGTCCGTCATTGGGCCCTGGCATCCAGTACCCCTCTTCATCACCCATGAATAGCATCATGCGTTCGTTGTCGTTCCCATCGTGATGGTCACCAAGACGAATTCGATTCTGATGGTGCTCGCCATCATCGTCAGTGAATTCGATCACACCCTCTGCCTGAATAGCAGATGACGTGGCACCGCCCATCATTTGGCTCAGCAGTGTGTGCATGTCAATCCCAGAATCACCCACCTCCTCGGCAATGGCATCAAGGTCAATACTGCCGAGGTCGCTCAGGTCAATTTCAATAATCTTGCGATCTCCGTTGTGTTCAATCACGATCTGGCCCACGCCATTGGTCACTGAAACTTCAACGTCAATCTCTTCACTATCCGCTGCAGCACCCATGGCGGCGTTTATTAATGCTTCACGTATAACACTGGGTTGAGCACCTGCAAAGACTGCTGGAATTGCCGTGCGAAGCTCACGTGCAGCAATAGCAGGCATGCTGCCGAGAATGACTTCTGTGCTATCGCCACGCCCATCAAGCATGACCAACATCGAGTCGCCGTTGGCAATCGGTGCCGAAGCAGGGCAGTCCTGATTGGCTTGCTCTATGGCTGATGCAAAGTGCTCGGCAAGACCTGAGTTAAAAATGTCAGTCGAGGGCGTCACAGCCCAGGCCGACAAGGTGGCGATCATTGATCCAGCAAGCAACAGATGCATAAGAGACTCTCCTTTGAAGCATTTAGTGAATATGGTTTACGTCATCATAAGACAACGTGCGAGGCTAAGTCGCTTCGCACGTTGCGTTGGTTTCAGTTCATAGGAAACGCACGCCGTGTGTATCTGTTAGTTCGCGCGGGCCAGAAATGCGCTCCCATCGTGTGGTCGCAAAAATCACCCATTTGATCATCTTCAGTGTGTCAGGCCCAGCCCTGCATGGCCCGGGATCTGTCCGGACCCTCAATGTTCATCACCACACGCTGCCTCTCAGCCGAGTGGGTGGTCTGCACTGCAATGGTTGCTACACGCAACACCGAACAGTCGCGCACATCACGCTACATTCGGTGTTCGCCAGGCATCTCATCAGGTACGCCCCCATCGAGATTATCAGGGTCTTCCTCGGAGTCGTACTCGTAACTGAACTCGCTCGTCTCGTCGGTTGAATCCTTGGTTTGAGCCTCTTCGCCCGATGCTTCCATGGCCGTCATTTGCTCCCACTCTTCAAGTGAGATCAACACTTCGCGAGCCACTGACCCCTTGTGCTCGCCAAGAATGCCTGCCTGACCCATCTGGTCAACCAAACGAGAAGCACGGCTATATCCAATTGCCATCCGTCGCTGAAGCAAGGACACGCTGCCACGGCCAGACTCAATCATGACTCGAACGGCGTCATCGAACATCGGATCACGTTCAGATGGCGCCGCGCCAATTTCACCTTCAGTACCGGGCCGCAACTGAATGAGCTGCCGCTCAAAGCTTGGAGCTGCAACCGTCTTGAGGAATCGCACGACCTTACGGCTCTCGCCATCATCGACGAGCGTGCCTTGAGCGCGGCGTACTTCTGGATCGCGCGGCGTGACGACCATCATGTCCCCATTGCCAAGCAAGACCTCGGCGCCCTTGGCATCAAGCACAATACGGCTATCCATACCGCTCGAAACCTTGAATGACATACGGCATGGCATATTTGACTTAATAAGGCCCGTCACCACATTCGCTTGAGGACGCTGCGTAGCGAGAATGAGGTGGATACCAACTGCGCGAGCCTTCTGGGCAATTCGCACAATGGACTGCTCGACTTCCTTGTTCGTCATCATCATGTCGGCAAGTTCGTCAATGATGAACACGATGTATGGAAGCGAACGCGGAATCTTCGCGTCTTCCATGTCGTTTGCCGGCTGGAAGCGTTCTCGCTTTTCTTCTTCGCTCATCTCGTTGAAAGTGCGAATATCGCGAACGCCCGCCTCGCGGAACAGTTCGTATCGCTCTTCCATCTTGCGAACTGCCCAGTCCAAGATCGCGGCAGCCCGGTTCATCTCGGTCACAACCGGGCATGCGAGATGGGGAATGTCTCCAAACATGCTGAGCTCGACCATCTTTGGATCGACCAAGATGAGCTTCACCTCATCGGGTCGCTTCAAGAAGAGCCAAGACATGATGATTGAGTTGATGCACACACTCTTGCCCGAGCCAGTCGTGCCGGCGATGAGCATGTGAGGCATCTTGACCAGATCCTCTACAAGCGGCTCACCGCTTGCATCCTTGCCAAGGAACATTGGCAGCACCATTCCATCGGCTGCTCCAGAGCTGATGAGCTCTCGAAGCCGGACCTTCTCACGCGTCGGATTTGGAACCTCGATGCCGATGGTCGTTTTGCCAGCCATTGTCGGCACAATTCGAATATTGGGCGCTCCAAGGCTTCGGGCGAGATCGCTTGCAATACTGTTGATACGAGCGACCCGTGTACCCGGGGCGAGCTGCACGGAATAGAGCGTTACTGTTGGACCTGCATCGATACTGGCGACTTCTGCATTGATTTCGTACGTTGTAAGGGCGTTCTCGAGCGCTTCTGCTTGATCTCGCACCATCTCCTCAGCAGTTTCTGAGTACCCGGTCTCGGGTTCAGCGAGCAGTTCAACGGAGGGGAACTCATAGCCATCAAAGTCTTCTCGCTGGATGTCTTCGTCCTTGGCAACGTCCTTACTGCCGCCAAACATGCGAATTGGGAGCTTGGCGATTTTGGCCTTGAGTTGTTTCTTACTCAAAGCGGGGCGAGCGACCTCTTCCTCTTCTTCACATTCATCTTCATACTCGTACTCCTCTTCCTCGTCGTCTTCTTCCTCGTATTCGTCTTCTTCTTCCTCGTACTCGCCTTCTTCGTGCCCATCCTCGACCTCTGGATCCCCGCTTTCACATTCCTCCTCATACTGAGCATCCTCAAGCTCTGCGACTGCCGATCCGCCCTCTGGACGCAGCGAGAGACGTTTCATCCAGCCGATGCTCGGCCGAGGAGTATGCTCGCGTAGCTGTATACCGCGCCGCCACGCCCAGCCTGGCAGGGCTAGCATGACCTCGTCAGCGGCAATCACCAAGCCCACAATCAGCAGTATCAACGCCAATAATGTGGTCCCCAGTGCACCAAATTGCGGAATGAGCGATCCAGCAATCGCATGACCAATCAATCCACCAGGCGATCCAGCCAAGCCACCCACTGTGGGAAGTACAGCAGCGTGCAGCGACGAAAGACCCACAGCGGCGACAACCAGCCCAACTGCCCGCAGCGGCGCGTGCAGGGGGCGACGACCAATCAGCGTGAGTACAAACCACACACCAATGCCTGAGGCAATCAGCCACGCGCCGAGCCCGATTGTGTGCAAGGACCAATAGGAGACCGCGGCCCCAACCCGACCGCCTAAGTTTGACACGGTGATCGGATAGGCCGATACAGCGTGCGACGGGGGGTCAGCAGATGAAAAACTCACCAGCGAGATCATAAGAAAGCACCACACACCAATCGCCACGACCCAGCAAGCCCACTTGAGCGGATTCGCAGGTGGATCCGTTGCGGATGACCCGCGACGCGATTGTGATTGACCTCGAGCACGAACAGTTGCAGTTGGTGGCATAACCACTCTTCATCGGCTCTCAGTGGCCAATAAGACCAGCATTCCAACACCTTCGTGAGCCCATAAAATTGTCTGTGCTGCCTAACTTCGCCACGGATCTGCTGAGTAAACGTACATATATGCTGTCCGGCGCTTCATCTGCTCGGCTGATCTCGCGGAGAAGCCCTGCAGGCAGTCAATACTGACCGCAATAGAGACAGGACAACTAGATTCAGATCCGTCACAATACGCTCCATGCACGATGCGACGACATGGGCGGGCCTCCTGGGGCGATGGGTAGATCTTGCCAAAGCGGCCCGGGCACTCGATGGTGCGGACGACGGACCATGGCAACGAGCGTTGCCGGCCATCATCACGTACGAAGCACTCGCCCAAGCCTTAGCACATATTGCTGATCTGTCAGTTGAAGAACGCAGCTATGCGCTCGATCAGGCCACTGTGCTGCTTGAGGCACGCCGAAGCGACATGGATGATGCGTTCGATGAGTTACCCGATGTGGTCGCCGAGGCCGATGCGGCAGTTGTTGCGGCCATCACCAACGCCCGCCGCTCGTGTGTGTGGACAATTCTGTGGGAAGGTCCGGGGCCACTCACTATGCCCGGTGTTGCCGGCGTACCCACGCGCGCTTCCGACGACGGAGCCGTCGCCGTCATGCCGCCTGGCACGCTTGCGCTTCCAAGTGAGCCGATCGCATGGTGGATCGGCCGCGACGAACCGATGCTCGCCCGCGGGATCGCTGGATGTCAGGCGGTTCCACTTGACCACCCGCTCCAAGTATGGCGGTGCTTTGGACCAGATGGGCAAGCCCACCAAGACCGCATCCGCGACATCAATGATGAAGGGCCTGAGGGTGGAATACCACTGCTCCTGCCACTGATTGCAGGCGGATCTCGGTTGGATGCGCTCGAACTGCCGCAAGACTGGCCGCCAAGCATTGTCAGCGCGATTCAACCGCCGCCGCTCGTGCACTGGGATGTGCCACACGATCTCGCTCGTTAGTGGGCCACAACGTCTCGTGGACGGACCGTCATGACGCCCGATTCCTCGCGTTGACTCGCGATGACCAATCGATCATGCAAATCCGGGGCGTGCTCGGCCCACAGCGCCTTGATGACCGACGGGCAGTTGCACTGCTCGGATCGATGCAACAAGACGAGGTGCTGAAGATCTGATTCCGACACAACGTCGAGCACACTGTCCATGGCTTCACGATTCGACAAGTGGCCGGCCCCGCCCATAATGCGATCAATCAAAAATCCAGGTCGGTCACTGGCAAGCTGCATGACTCGATCGTAATTCGACTCGATTGCAAATGCGTCCAGTTGGTGTGCTTGGAAAAAGGCCTTCAATTTCGCATCGACACGGCCAAGATCTGTCGCCCACCCAAGCGTGGCCTGCCCGTGACGAATCACGTACACCACTGTTCCGTGCGTGTCGTGTGGGGCCATTGCCGTTGAAACCGATGTTGAATTATCCAACTTGATCTCATTCACAAATGATGTGATGCGTTCGCGTGGAATACCCGCGTGCACGATGCGCTGAACATGTGATTCGTGCACATGTATGGTGAACGCCCATGACACAATCGCATTTTTCCAGCCCGCGTGAAAATGATCGCTGTCTCCGTGCGTCAACAAGATGTCTGTGACATCGCGCAGACTATGACCGCGAGATTCCATCGCGAGCCTCGTTCGCCGGGGCGAAATACCTGCGTCAATAAGAACGTGTCGATCCGATTCGCGCAGGTGCAGTAGCGCTGCATTTCCTTGGCTGCCGCTGGATAACACTTCAAACTCAATCACTTGTTCGAATGCCGGGAAGCGGGGTCACGGTCGTGGCAAATGCCACGCTCAGACTGCTCAATGAAGTCTGCATACTCTGCAAATATGTGGCCGCCATCTGCCCGAAGCTGCGCGATGACTGCTGGCATGGCGAGGTCGCTTCTGTAAATCACACGGTACGCTGCCCGCCGCGCAACAATATCGTCGCGGTCCATGCCAGAACGCCGCATGCCAATCAGATTCAGACCGGCAATGCGATTGATCTCTTTCGAAATACACCACGGGGGAATGTCGACAGATGCGCCGGCGTGCCCTTGCATGAAAGCGCCTTCTCCAATTCGGCAGAACTGGTGAATGGCAGCACCGCCACCCATGATGACGCGATCGCCTACCGTGACGTGACCGCCAAGCGCCGCGGCATTGGCCATCTGTATGTGATTGCCAACCTGGCTGTCATGCCCCACATGTGAGCACGCCATAAAAAAATTGTGGTCGCCGATGCGGGTTGGTTCATCGGTCTTGGCGCGATGCGCAGTGAAGCACTCGCGAAATGTATTCTGGCTTCCGACAATCAGGCCTGCCCCAGGGTCAGACGGGTTCCATCCGATGTCTTGTGGCGGAGCGCCGAGAGCCGCTGCGGGCCACACTGTGTTGTCTTCGCCCATGGTCAGTGGGCCCGTGAGGTAACAATTGGCCACCAGTCGGCACCGGTCGCCCACTCGGACAGGTCCCACGGTGCCATCAATAACGCAATTCGGACCGATGACCACATCGGCGCCAAGCGTCACGTCGCCTTCGATGACAGCAGATGGGTGGATCGTAGTGGCAAGTTCTGGCATGTCGACATCGTATCATCGGCGGTCACAATGGCTTCATTTCCTGGCAATCTTGAATTTCGCGACCTTGGCTGCATGTCATACAGCCAAGCCTTGACGCTGCAGCGGTCCATTCAGCAGGATGTCATTGCAAGTCGTGAAGGCGGGGGGCACCCCGGAGTCGTCCTGCTCGTTGAACACACACCGCCCGTCATTACAATCTCAAGGCGAGCTGCCGCAGAGTCGCACCTCCTTGCCACACCCGAAGTCCTCGAAGCCGCCGGCATTGAGGTCCATGACACCGACCGGGGTGGCGACATTACCTATCACGGTCCAGGCCAACTCGTTGTGTACCCAATCCTCGACCTCAACACACTCGAACTCAGACTGCATGGCTATATGCGGTGGCTCGAGGAACGAGCCATAGAAACGCTCGAACAATTTGGTATCAAGGCGGAACGAGATGACGAAGCCACCGGAGTCTGGATCGGCACAAATAAAATTTGTGCAATTGGCGTGCGAGTCTCTCGGTGGGTTTCCATGCATGGACTCGCGCTCAATGTTGAACCCGACCTCTCACACTTCGACTGTATTGTGCCATGCGGACTTCATGGTCGTGGAGTCACGAGCATGCGAGCAAAACTTGGGGATGAGTGTCCCGGTATGGATGCTGTGAAGCGAGCCATGTGCAACGCATTCGCCAATGCAATTTGACACTATTTCAAACAGATGTTGCCTCTTGCAATCACTCGTCAAGGCAAAGCTGCCGCTATTCAATACCGAGCTCATCTAATACTTCGCTCGTGATGTCGATGTCTTCGGGATATCGCAGCACACTTCGCAAGCGAATCTGCAACATGGCTGCTTGGAAAGCGCCTGGGCCGGGTTGAACTTCGAACGGGTCGTCAGTTGGAATAAAGCGGTGAACCATGTCGATCTCAAGACGATCGGCTACAACATTGATGGCGTCGACCAGTTCACGATACGCTCGCTCAACTTGCTCAGCACCGAGTGTGGCTTTGGCGGCGTTGGCTTGTTGAATGAGCATGTCTCGTTGCTGCAGCAAACCCTGACCCTCTTTGCTAATGGCCTCAAACTCTGAATCATCTGGGGTCAAGCCCTGCATGCGTTCTTGCACCGACTGAAAGGCCTCCATCAATGATTGCTGCGCGCCTTGTAATTCTTCCTGCAATGCTTGATTCTCTTCTATGAACGATTCGCCCTTGAGAAGCTCCGAGAGCGCCTTGCCAATATGTACGTACCCAACGCTGTACACACGCTTCTGCGGTGACTTTCCCCAGGAAAGTCGTTTCTCAACAACTTGCATGACAATCGACTCAGCGTCAGTATTCTCGAGTGTGATCGAAGAGGCGGGGCCGAGCTTCGGCGCTTGGATCGCGTCATCAGCATCAACTGGTGATGTCATCAAACTGCCGGCGTACAGAGCCACAACGATCATGGTGAGCGATACCGTGAGTCGTGGTAAAGAAAACTGCTTCATGTCTTGAACTCCAGGGTTCTGATCACTCGGATGTGTCGAGGATCGATAGAAATGCTTCTTGTGGAATGAGCACAGAGCCAACCGACTTCATGCGTTTCTTGCCCCTCTTCTGCTTCTCAAGAAGTTTTCGCTTTCGCGAAACGTCGCCGCCATAACACTTGGCGGTCACATTCTTGCGGAGGGACTTGACGGTTTCACGCGCAATGATCTTGCCGCCAATGGCGGCCTGCAGCGCGATTTCGAATTGATGACGATCAATCTGCTTACGCAATTTGAGCAGCATGCCTCGTGTTCGCTTCTCGGCGTTATCACGATGGCAAATCATGCTGAGCGCTTCAACTGGCATGCCGTTAACGAGAATACTAACCTTGGCAAGCCGTTCGGCGCGGTACTCAATGATCTCATAATCCATTGTGCCGTACCCACGCGTGATCGATTTCAACTTGTCGTAGAAGTCATAAATGATCTCGGCAAGTGGTATCTCGAAGATCAACATCTGCCGACCCTCGGAAATGTACTTCTGCGACTGAAAGAGCCCGCGGCGGCCATCACACAGTGACATCAGGTCGCCAATGTTCGCATCCGGGCAGATGATTTCGATCTTGACAATGGGCTCGCGAATCTGATCAATCTGCGATGGGTCTGGAAGATCGGCTGGGTTATGGATTTCAATCAGGTCGCCGGTGGTTGTCTTGATTTGATACGTCACGGTCGGCGCAGTCTGCACAACTTCGACGCCGCCCTCACGCTCAAGACGTTCTTGAACAATTTCCATATGCAGCAAACCGAGAAAACCACACCTGAAGCCAAATCCGAGCGCTTCCGAGTGCTGCGCTTCAAACGTGAACGAGGCGTCATTGAGCCGCAACTTCTCGATAGCTTCTCGCAACGCTTCGAAGTCGCTCTTCTTGCCGGCATCAGCAGTTGTCGATGGGTAGAAGTCGCAGTACACGACTTGCTGCGGCTCTTCGTACCCCGGCAGTGGCTCTGGCGCGAGGTTCTTCTCGTGTGTAATCGTGTCGCCAACGCGAACGTCTTCGAGTGTTTTGATCGCCGCCACCATCCAGCCTACCTGGGACGTACCAATTGATTTGACATTTTCAGACTGAGGCGTGTTGCGGCCAAGCTCGGTAATGGTCCAACTAGTACCCGTGCCCATCATGCGAATCTTGTCGCCTACTTTGAGTTCGCCATCAAAGACACGGACATACACAATGACTCCACGGTAC
>Ga0302137_1001041_pt1 | contig 12436 bp, 9 predicted proteins | sample CBN3_SCM_MG_FD_203127 | JGI IMG/M metagenome (GOLD analysis project Ga0302137, IMG submission 203127) | Marine microbial communities from Western Arctic Ocean, Canada - CBN3_SCM | ecosystem: Environmental > Aquatic > Marine > Oceanic | place: Canada: Western Arctic Ocean | collected 2017-09-15 | reverse complement strand
TGATACAGTAGTAGACGCTCACTGCTATTTCGTCTTAAGGTGAATTGTGTAATTAGAAATAACGCATCAAAATTGGCCATAGACTGGAATTTATTTTCCGGCAGAAGCTTGATAGATTGCATTCAGAGTGAGGAAGAAGAGAGTAATGAAGGATATAAAACGACCAACCTATTTAGTTCTAGCGACGGCAGGGCTTGCTCTGTCCGGTATGCTAGTGGCGAGCGGCCCCGCGGCCGCTCAGGGTAAAACTGTCACCATCGTTGGTCAGGACGAAATGCCTGACCATGATTTGTGCAACGCAATGCGTTCGACGCAAGGCCGTGTCATGCGCCAGAACGTTGGCGAGGCCTTGACCAAGATCAATCCTGTGGACGGCACTGTTACGCCGCTGTTGGCAACATCTTGGAAGCAGACAGACCCCAATACGTGGCGGTTTACCCTGCGTAAAGGCGTCAACTACCATGACGGATCGCCGTTCAACGCTGCGGCGGTCGTAAAGGCGCTGCAACGCACCTACTACGCCCCGGCGTTGTTCTGTGAAAATCGCAGCAAGTCGGGCATGAAGACGGGGATTAGTTTCAAGGCAATCGACGAGCATACGGTTGATATTGGGCTAGACGTTCCTGCCCCGATTCTACCTGTCCGCATGGGCGTCATTACCATGACGCATCCTGATGCACCGTTGGATGCGCTTCAAACGGAACTTCCAATCGGCACAGGCCCCTACGTGTTCACGAGCTACAAAAGTGATCAGGAAATCATTCTTACTCGCTTTGATGGCTATTGGGGTGACAAGCCGGAAGTGGAATCAGCACGCTATATCTATCGTAAAGAAAGCTCCGTGCGTGCGGCAATGGTGAAGATTGGTGAGGCTGACATCGCCCCAAATATCAGTGTCCTTGATGCTGACGATCCAACCATGGATTTCAGCTTTTTGAACTCTGAGACCTCGCGGCTGCGCCTTGAAGTGTTTACGGCTCCACTTGATGACAAGCGGATTCGTAAGGCGCTTAATCTCGCCATCGATCGGGATGCCTTGAAAGGTAGTGTCTTTTCCAAGGACGTCTTGAAGGCGACTCAGCATGTTGTGCCCAGCATTGCCGGTCACAATCACGAGATCGACAAGCGAGTATGGCCCTATGATCCTAAACAGGCCATGAAGCTTATCGCAGAAGCGAAAGCTGATGGTGTTGCTGTTGACACGGAACTCAAGCTTACCTGTCGCCTTAACCAGTGGCCGGGTGCTCAAGAGGCCATGGAAGCAATTATGGGCTATTTCCATGAAGTTGGTCTCAACGTGTCTCTGAATTGTATCGAAAGTGGTCTCCACAGCGATATGAATCGGAAGCCGTATGCTAAAGGTCGTGGGGCTCTTCTGTTCCAGGATCAGCACGACAACAACAATGGCGATGCTGTGTTCACCTTCTTTGCCAAGTACGGCTGTGAAGGCGAGCAGTCGACAATCTGTTCACCGGAAGCCGATAAGTTGGCAATCGATGGTGCACAGCTGCCGACCGGCCCGGCTCGGGCTGCGAAGTTCGCGGAAGCGTTTCGTATTGTCTATGAAGATGTCATAGGCGATGTGCCGCTCTTCCACATGGTTGGCTATGCTCGTGTTGGCTCGCGCATCAACTATACTCCATCGATCGCGACAAACACCGAAGTCGAGCTTTCGCAAATTTCGTTTAACTAAGCTTGACGTCATATCGTTATACCTTTTGGGGGTGTGCTTCGGCGCACCCCTTTTTTTTGCGTTGGCCGTGCCGAAAATTGTTGTCTCGACCTGGCTATGGTTGGCTCGGAGATGGCCAACAAGCCGATACGGCCACTGGCGTCCAGTGCCATATCGATCATTGTTTTTCTGGGCTAAAAGATGGGGCGTCGATGCACAATTTTGCGAGGTCGATGGACTTGCCAAATACGGAAAAAGTTTAGAGTATGATGTCAGCCCAGCTTCGCGCACATAGATGCCAAGTCCAAGAATGCGATAGTGAAGCCTTGTTTTGCTCGCTGGCGGTGGCGAGATCGATGCTCAGTGGATCATACAAAAAATTACAAAGGCGCGCCTTTGGCTAAATTTAGGCAAAGATATCCTGTGCCTATTGGATGGTAGAAAAACCGGCGTACACAAGCCCAATGATGGGAACCATGGGGTGTATCTATTGGTCGTCATGGTGGTTTATAATTCTTAGGTCGCTTGAAAAAATGGTTTATCACCGCGGATCGTAGTGCGGTGCATGACGCGCCGGTAACGGGTCTCGTCAAAGGATGTGGCGCAGTGCATGGTGCGGCGGTTGTCCCATAGAACGGCATCGCCTTTTAGCCATTTATGGGTATAGACAAAGCGCTCCTGGGTGCAAAATTCCCGGAGTTGTTTGATCAGCGCACGGCCTTCGTCGAAGGGCATGCCAAGTACTTCCCAGACGACGTTCCCCCCCATAAAGAGTGATGGCCGTCGGGTTTCTGGGTGGGTGCGGACCAGAGGTTGGACGACATCGGGCAATTTAGCAATCTGTTCTGCCGTCATTGGGTCGCGATCCGGATAGGATATGGGGTAGGCCTTGACCCTGCTAACTAGCACTTCTAGATTTTGAATTCGCCCTTTCATATCCTCATCCAAGGCGCCGTAAGCGGCACCCATGTCGGCAAATAGCGTATCACCCTCTGCTGCGGGAACCTCACGAGCCACCATAAAGGAGCCCTTGCTGGGTTCCTCCAAATAGTGTGTATCGGTATGCCAATGGCGTCCTGCCTTGGGGGCTCCGATATGACGTCCATTCCTTTGGACATTGGAGATGACGAAAACTTCTGGCCGTTCAGGGAGGGCCCACTGATCCAAATTGTGCGCCTCTATCTCACCTAGCCGCTTGGTGAATGCCACGTGGTCATCGGGGGACATCGTCTGGTCCCGCACAACGATAATCGCATAGGTCATCCATAGATCGTAAAATCGGCGAAACGTCGCCTCATCCATTGGTTTGGATAGATCTAGTGCTAAAATTTCAATGCCAAACTGATCCGATAGAGGCCGGGCAGAAAACGTCATGGGCTATATTTTCCTCATAAGTGGTCGGTGGATATGGGCCAGGACCCCATTTTGAGGCGGGCAACATACCCACCGCCTCCAGGAGGGGCAAGCCGCCGGAGGATGATCGCCATGACCTTAAGAAATTCTCTTTAGCCGGTTGGCATCTCGTCTAATCTCACGGCTTTCCCTTCTAATCCAGGCACAGCGGGATAGCGCTCCATGACCAACGGGTCGTGGCCAGGGACGATGTGGGCGTCCGTATCGGCGAGGTCACGCAGGCGTTTGTAACCCTCGATTATACCGTCAACGCTGAAGACGATGGAAAATGGTCGAGGGCCTTCCATATTGGCGTAGTAGTGGCTGGCATCGGAAGCGAGGACCACCCAGCCACGCTTGGTCCAGACCCGTACCGATTGCAGGCCCATGGTGTGGCCTCCGATATGATGAACGGATAGGCCCGGCATCAGGTCTGCGTCGCCATCATGGAAGCGCACGCGTCCGGCGTAAACTCGGCGCACCATGGCGCAAATTTCATCGACTTCATAAGCCTCGCGGAACTGCATGTGCTCCATATGGCGGCCAGTGGCAAACTGCATTTCCAAATCTTGGAGATGAAATGTAGCGTTTGGGAACAGGTGCCAGTTGCCAACGTGGTCATAATGAAGATGCGTGATGATGACGTTCTCGACCTTGTCCGGATCAATGCCAATATCGCGTAACCCTTCGGCCGGGTTGCGCAGCATGCGTCGGCCACGCTTGGCGGCCACTTCTTCGCTGTAGCCGGTATCCACCACCCAGGTTGTTTGCGGACCGCGTAGCACCCAAACGAAGTAATCCATTGCCATGGATGTTTCATGGGGGTCTCCGCCGAGGAAGTTAAGATTGGCTGTTCGTTCAGCCATATGTCCGTAGCGGACGGCAAAAACCTCGAAGCATTCTAGTTGGGACATGGCGGTTCCTTACGACAATATGGTCGTTATCATGCTTTAGCATAGTAGATGGATGACCTGTGGGGATGATTTGTAGGGGATATCTTCAACAGCAGCCTAATTGTGACAATTTACCTAATCTTTAGCTGAGTTAAGGGCATCCAAAATCGTTTGATTTAAGAAAATTCGAGGTGCGAATCGTCACGTGTAGAGGTGGCCACGTTGGCAGTTTCGGCGGAAGTCGAGGAAAAGCCGTCAGCGAGGCATATCTAACCCAAAATTTTCTTCGTATGGGCGTGCTGATTTCTTCCGCTAGGACGGTTTAGTTTTCCATTGTTTCCGCCATCGTCCGAGCACGGCGCAGTGACCATAGCCACAGCAGTATGCAAAGGATTCCGCATCCCGCGATAGTCCAACGGAATCCTGCCTGATCGGCAATGACGCCAAGCACCAAAGACCCTAGGGACTGTCCGCCCCGCTGAACCATGCCGTAAAGGCTGAGGACTCGGCCGCGCATGTTGCTATCAACTGCATTTTGGATCAGCGTTTGCGCTGATATGCCGTTGATCATCAGACCCCAACCCACAAGTCCAGCGAGCGGTACGGCCAGCCAAAAAATGTCGTGGGAGGCGAAGGCGATCAAAGCGAAGGCGATGAGAGCTATGTTAAGAAGAAAAATTTTGCTTAGACCTGTAATTGACTGCCGCTGCGCTAGGTAGAAGCCGCCGAACACTGCGCCCAGGCCAACCGCTGCGGTTAGTAAAGCCAGGCCGTCAGCGCCGCGATGGAACACATCGGTGGCGAAACCTGGGAAAAAGCTGATGAGTGGCCGGCCGAGGATGGAGACCGCCAACAGGATAGCAATCAGTGGCCCGATGCCTTGGTGACGGGTGGTGTAGGTGACGCCGTCGGCAACCTCGGCGAAGAAATTCTTGCCGCTTGGCTTTAGGTCCTGGGCTGGTGGGCGGATCAACATCAAAGCGATAACGAAGGTACCGAAGAAGACCCCGGACCAAGCAAAGGCGGCGACGATACCCCAATTTATGATGATAAAGCCTGCGACTGATGGGCCGATGAAGCGGGCGCCGTTGAAGGTTAGTGCATTGATGGCAAAGGCCGCCGGTAGATTTTCTCTTTTGCCAACAAGCGCCGGTATCATGGCAAGCCGGGACGGTTGATCGATGGACAGGCAAATTCCTTGGGCGAACAGCAATAAAAATAAAAGCTCAACGCTCAGGGCACCGACCCACATCAATAGGAATATGACGACGGCAAAAATTACGATAAATATCTGTGTTGTGCGCACAGTCCGCATGCGGTCAAAGCGGTCTGCCATGGCACCGGCCATGGGTCCGAGAATTAGGATTGGCACCATATCTGCCAAGCCGATGAGGCCGAGCCAGGTTGCTGAATGGGTCATTTCCCAGGCCAGCCAGCCGGCAGTTACTCGCTGCATCCACGTACCAACGTGATTGAGGATGTTTCCACCTGAATAGATGGCGAAATCACGCTCGCGCAGGGCATTGGCGATGTGGGAGAATCCGGCGGATGTCATAGAATTTTAAAGTCTTTGTTAGAGGTGCGTGTGCTTTAGTGCTCAGAGCACTTTCCTAACATATTGGTACATTCTTACAGGACAGATTCTACCCGGGATTAGGAGATGGTCTTCCTTTCGTTATTTCTCTTTTGAGATACCCAGGAACGGGTTTTCAAAACGCCTGACCGATCGGGCCGCCGAAGAATTCAAGAATGATTTAACATGGTTGGATAGTGCTTTAAGGCTCCATCAATTTTGCCATCGTCTTTGCCCTGCGCATAGACCACAACCAGAAACATAAACAGAAGACGCTGGCGATTGCTATTGACCAGCGCAGGCCGACTATATCAGCCAAGATGCCGAGAACGAGAGATCCGACGGACTGGCCGCCGCGCTGAATCATGACGTAAAGGCTCGCCACCCGCCCGCGCATGGCTCCTAAAACGGCACTCTGAATAAGTGACTGGGCAGCCACTCCATTGACCAGAAGACTGCCGCCGATAATGCCGGCAAGCGGCACGGCGATCCAGAATGTGGTATTGGCAGAAAAACCGGCGAGGCCAATTCCGACGCCGGCTATGCTAAGAACGAAGATACGTGTTAGACCTTGGAGGCCGGGACGGCGCGCCATATAGATGCCGCCGAGAACGGCGCCGACGCCGACTGATCCTGTTAGCATGGCAAGGGCTTCTGCGCCAAGATTAAATACCTCGGAGGCAAATGCTGGAAACATGTAGACGACGGTCTTGCCAAACACGGCGGTGATGATCAGCGACACCATCATAGGCCCAATGCCGGCGTGTTTCGCGGCGTAGGAGATGCCGTCAACGACATCGGTCAATAACCGCTTGCCTGATTTTTCGATCTCGATTCGTGGTGCGCGGATGAGCCAAAGCGTGAATGCTGGAATTCCGAAAAATACGGCGCAGGCAGCGAATGCAGCGCTGACACCCCACAGGTAGATAAGGTACCCACCAAGTGCTGGGCCAAGAAACCGTCCGGCATTGGACACCAGAGAATTGATGGCGATGCCGGCGTGCAGGTTTTCTGGACCAACTAGATTGGGGACAATGGCCAGCCGTGCTGGCAAATTTGTTGAAATACACAGGCCAAAGCACACGACCAGGCCAAACAAAATTTCTGGGGTGATCCAGCCATTGTAATTGGCAAGAAAGGTTAGGAAGGCAAAAAATGCCGTGCCAGCTTGGGTTGCGCGGATGATAGCAAGCCGATCGAGGCGGTCGGCGAGAGCGCCGGTGATCGGGCCAATAAACAGAGAGGATGACATGTCGGCTAGTCCCATGAGGCCTAGCCAGGTGGCGGAGTGCGTAAGTTCCCAGGTCAGCCAGCCGACGGTGATGCGGTACATCCACATCGCCGTTTGACTTAAAACATGGCCTGACATGAAGACGCGGAAGTCGCGATGCTTCAGGGCATTGATAATATGGGAGAAGCCTGCAGCGGGCATGGCTTGGAAGGCACTCCAGCGCGATAGTGTTATCTTGGGGCGGGCCGGTTGAAAGGCCTCGTTGGTGGCGATATCATCCAAAACTAAACGGGGCATGGTGTCCCGCGGCATGTTTCCTTGGAGCGCGCCCGCATGGATTCCTTTTTAACAGTATAGAAGTAATTTTTTCCACAAACAGCACGAAAGCAACAATATCTAAAACATGCCGCTGCGTCGTGGCATGACACCCATCATCTAGAAAGCAGGAAACAAGCATGAAGAGTTATAGTATCGCCGCCATACCGGGAGATGGCATTGGCAATGAAGTGGTGCCGGAAGGCATACTGGCACTGGAAGCAGCCGGACGCCGCTTTAGTTTTAGAATCAAGCCTAAGACCTTTGATTGGAGTTGCGAACTTTACGCTAAGACCGGCCGCATGATGCCCGAGGATGGCATTTCTCAACTGGCTGATTTCGATGCTATTTTCCTGGGTGCCGTCGGATTTCCAAACGTTCCCGACCATATTTCCCTGTGGGGCTTATTGATTCCGATCCGCCGCGAATTCCAGCAGTACGTCAATTTGCGCCCGGTGAAGCTGTTTGAAGGTGTCCCGTGTCCGCTCGCTGGTCGCATGGTTGGCGACATCGATTTCATGACCGTACGTGAGAACAGTGAAGGCGAGTATTCAGAAATCGGCGGTCGCCAGTTTCAGGGTACAGATCAGGAACTAGCCGTTCAGCAGTCGATCTTTACCAAAAAGGGTATCGACCGCATTCTGCGTTACGCCTTTGAGCTTGCCGGTACGCGCCCTGACAAGCATGTCACGTCGGCAACCAAATCTAATGGAATCATTCATTCCATGCCGTTCTGGGACGAACGCTTTAAGGTCATATCGGAAGAATATCCCGATATCAGGGCCGACCAGTATCATGTCGATATCCTCACTGCCCATTTTGTCAACCACCCCGATTGGTTCGACGTCGTCGTCGGTAGTAACCTGTTTGGAGACATCCTATCCGATTTGGGTCCAGCGGTGGCCGGCAGCATCGGCATAGCGCCGTCAGCAAATCTCAACCCGGAACGGGTCTATCCGTCCATGTTTGAACCGGTGCATGGCTCGGCACCAGATATCGCCGGGCAGGGCATCGCCAACCCCATCGGCCAGATTTGGTCGGGTGCCATGCTGCTCGACCATCTTGGCGAACACGAGGCGGCGGCGGCTATTGAAGGCGCCATCGCAGGTGTCTTGGCTGAGGGTGCAACCCGTACGCGCGACATGGGTGGTAAGGCTAATACCAAGGAAATGGGTCGAGCCATTATTGATGCGATAGCCGGGTGATGTCATCTTAGTCGGCCACCCTACCTCGCGCCGGTTCCTGATGCGAGGTGGGGCGGCTTGTCGATTGACGACGCTATGTCTCAGCGGGTTGGTCACCTGGCCGTATCGGCTTTCCGCCTTTGTATCATCGTTATGTGCCCTACGGAGGAGATAATCACTATATTGATTTGATTGACGTGGCCCCTGCACCCCCGTATGTGCCGTCTCGGGCCACGGTCCCCCAACGGGCCGCGACTCTTCTGCAAGGAAGGGAGACAATGATGACCTTGCCGCCAAAACCGGGCCTGCGCCCGGCCAATCCTAATTTTTCATCAGGACCTTGCACCAAGCGCCCTGGCTGGACTTCCGGTGTCCTGACTAACGCGCTGCTTGGCCGTTCGCACCGCTCGAAAGAGGGCGTCGAGCGTATTACCGAGGTTTGCGACATGAGCCGCCGGTTGCTGAATCTTCCCTCCAACTATCATCTCGGCCTTGTTGGCGGATCGGATACCGGCGCCATCGAGATGGCCTTGTGGACTATGCTCGGGGCCCGTGGCGTCGATGTGTTGGCTTGGGAGAGCTTCGGCGGTCAGTGGGTCACCGACGTGATTAAGCAGATGAAGCTGCCCGATGCCCGCACGATGGAGGCGGCATACGGCGAGCTACCAGATCTTTCCTGCGTGAACTTCGATAACGATGTAGTTTTCACTTGGAACGGCACGACTTCGGGCGTTTGTGTGCCTAATGGCGATTGGATCGCCGACGACCGAGCTGGCCTGACTATTTGCGATGCTACTTCGGCGGTCTTCGCAATGGATATTCCCTGGCATAAGATCGACGTCGCTACCTATTCCTGGCAGAAGGCGCTTGGTGGAGAGTCTCAGCATGGCGTTCTGATCCTTAGCCCCCGGGCAGTCGAACGGCTGGAAACCTACACGCCGCCGTGGCCGGTACCGAAGCTATTTCGTATCGTTAATAGTGGAAAATTTCCCGCTATATTTGATCAGGGTGGGACGATGAACACGCCGTCCCTGCTGGCCATCGAGGATGTGCGCGACGCCATGACCTGGGCCGAGTCCCTTGGCGGACTGCCGGCAATGATTGCCCGGTCACAGTCGAGTTTTTTTGCCATTGACGCCTGGGTGAAGGAAACGAACTGGGTCGACTTTATTGCGGCCGATCCGGCGATCCGTTCAACCACGTCAATATGCCTGAAGATCACCGCGCCCTGGTTTGCTGCACTTTCGGACGATGGCCAGGCATGGGCTGCTAAGGCCATCGTTGCGCTTTTGGAGGACGAAGGAGTGGCTTACGATGTTGGGGCCTACCGTTTGGCGCCGCCTGGTCTGCGAATCTGGGGTGGCTCGACCGTTGAGCCATCTGATATTCAGGCGCTTCTCCCTTGGCTTGATTGGGCCCATGCCACCATTCGGGCGGATGTGGCTAAAGCCGGGAAAAGCGAGAGAGCGTCATGCTAAAAGTTCTTATTTCTGACAAAATGAGCCCACTCGCCGAGAAAACTTTTCTTGAGCGTGGCCTTGATGTTGATGTCATTACCGACTTTACCCCTGCCGGCCTGAAAGCCGCTATTGGCGCCTACGATGGCCTTGCTGTGCGTTCAACAACCAAAGTTACCGCCGACATATTTGAGGCTGCAAAGAATCTTAAAGTAGTTGGCCGGGCGGGCATTGGCGTCGACAACATCGACGCTGTTGCTGCCACCGCCCGTGGCATAGTGGTTATGAATACGCCTTACGGAAACGCCATTACCACTGCGGAACATGCCATCGCCATGATCATGGCGATGGCCCGCCAAATTCCCCAGGCCAACGCCTCTACTCATGCAGGAAAGTGGGAGAAATCACGCTTTATGGGCATGGAGGTCAGCGGGAAGACGCTCGGTATCATTGGTTGCGGCAATATTGGTTCGGTAGTCGCCGACCGAGCCCAGGGCTTGAAAATGAAGGTTATTGCCTTCGACCCATTCCTTACGCCGGAACGGGCCCTCTATCTGGGTGTGGAGAAGGTTGAACTAGATAACCTGCTCGGTCGTGCCGACATCATTAGCCTACATACACCACTTACCGATGCAACGAAGGGCATCATTGATGCCACTGCTATTGCCAAGACTCGACCGGGTATTCGCATTGTAAACTGCGCCCGCGGCGGTCTCGTTGTCGAGGCTGACCTTGCCGCAGCGATTGAATCTGGCCATGTAGCTGCTGCTGGGATCGATGTTTTCGAGGAAGAGCCGGCCCATGAAAATTTGCTCTTTGCTTTCGACAACGTCATCGCTACACCCCATCTCGGTGCCGCGACTAATGAGGCGCAGGTCAATGTTGCGATCCAAGTTGCTGAACAGATTTCTGACTTTCTACTGACTGGAGCTGTCACCAATTCCATCAACATGCCGCCGGTATCTGCAGAAGAAGCACCATTGCTACGTCCTTATATGACGCTTGCTGAACAGCTTGGTAGTTTTGCTGGTCAGGTGACGGAAACTGCGATCAGGGCGGTGACCATCACGTATGAGGGGCAAGTGTCGGCGCTTAATACCAAGCCGCTGACGTCGGCTCTGCTGTCAGGCCTCCTGTCTCCGCTGCTTAATTCTGTAAACATGGTTAGTGCTCCGGTAATTGCTCGTGAGCGTGGCATAAGTATTACTGAGGTGCGTTGCGAGGAATGCGGACCCTATCAGCGGCTCATCAAGCTAACCGTTACCACCGAGACCCAGACCCGGACCATCTCCGGAACGTTGTTTGATGGCGAGTTGCCTCGCATCGTTGAGATTAAGGGCATCCCTATGGATGCTAGTCTCGGTAAGTACATGCTTTACGTCACTAATGCCGATAAGCCGGGCTTGATTGGTGGTTTGGGTACCTTGTTTGGTAATGCAGGTATCAATATAGCAACTTTCCATCTCGGCCGGGCTACCGCCGGTAGTGATGCCATTGCCCTCGTCGAAGTCGATCTGCCTATTCCAAAGATTATCGTCGATGCGGTGCGTAAGATGCCACAGGTAATGCAGGCCAAGCCGCTAACGTTCTAATTTAGGACACTTCGCGCCGCTTTTTTTGCGAAACATGCAGCAAGAAACTAAATTACCTAAAGATGGATGTTGCTTGCATTGGATGCAAACTGTTGCTGCAGCGGATATGAAGGCCTCACCCTCAGAATAGCTGGGGTATGGTCTTTTGCAAAAAGAGGCTTACCTCCTGAGCCGCCTTGGGTGCTAGGTTGTATCAGCCGCAGCCATCAAAATGGCGCACGAGAAGAGTCGACTGGGAGGCTAGCTTTGTGATTTATCATTAGGAAGGTGGCGCATTCACTGTGGCGATTAGGCCATTTGTAAAGTTGTCTTCCGAGAAATAGTTGGCCTCGCCCCCCCCGGTGATGGCCTCCTCACCATTATCCTTACGAGGGAGAACGCATTCGATGCCATCCGTCTCCATGACCGTTAACGGAAACTCCGTCTCTGGGCAGGTTGAAAACCGTACCCTGCTAGTGCATTTTTTACGAGAAACACTCGGCCTAACTGGCACGCATGTAGGTTGCGATACTTCTCAGTGCGGGGCCTGCTGCGTCCACGTCGATGGTGAGTCGATCAAAAGCTGCACTGCGCTTGCCGTTCAGTTCGAAGGCGCTGACGTCACCACGATCGAGGGCCTGGCTGACGGCGACACCTTGCATCCGATGCAGAACGCCTTCCGCGAGAATCACGGCCTGCAATGTGGTTTTTGCACGCCGGGCATGGTGATGAGCGCCATTGATCTGGTGAAGAATAATGCGGACCCCTCCGAGGACGAGATACGTGATTGGTTGGAGGGTAATATCTGCCGCTGCACAGGCTATCACAACATCGTCAAGTCAATCAAAGCCGGCGCCGCCGCTATGAAGAGCTAGGATTATGAACGCAATGGATATTGGTGTCTCTTATGACACCGACGGTCAGCTTCTGTCTGGTTCCTACATTGACTATTGCATTTCGCTCATCGATAGCTTGACGAGCTTTGAGGAGGGCAACGCGGTGAAGCGATGTGCCCATAATAATTTCGGCAGTAAAAGTTGCGGCGAAGTCGGCGCACCGCTAGTGGTGACAAACATTATCGTTGACGGGCTTTCGCCACTCGGTGTTTCCGGCATGCTCATGCCCGCAATCTCAAGCATCGTGTTGGA
>Ga0302137_1001022_pt1 | contig 12517 bp, 9 predicted proteins | sample CBN3_SCM_MG_FD_203127 | JGI IMG/M metagenome (GOLD analysis project Ga0302137, IMG submission 203127) | Marine microbial communities from Western Arctic Ocean, Canada - CBN3_SCM | ecosystem: Environmental > Aquatic > Marine > Oceanic | place: Canada: Western Arctic Ocean | collected 2017-09-15 | reverse complement strand
TGCTAATGTTATAACTGTAACTCATGCCTTTTCTAATGGTGATATAGTACTTTTTACCAATACCATTACTCTTGCAGATGGGACAACTACGCTCATTGAAGGAAACCATAGATATAAAGTAGCGAATGTTACTGGTACTGCTTCATTTGGCTTAACAGAACTAGATGGAACTGCTGTTCCTATTGCTACAGCTGCTGATCATACAGTTCCTGCCTCAACTACCGTAGCAACAGAAGGTCTTGCACTTGATAAAGATATAACTGATTTAATTAAAACAGTAGAAGTAGAAATTGGAGGCCAAAAAATTGATAAACACTATTCACAATGGTTAGATATTTACAATGAATTATTTGAAACAAGTCATGATTATAGAAATGCTATGAGTTTAGGAACTCCTGGTAATAATAAAACTGTTTATATTCCATTACGTTTCTGGTTTAATAGAAATCCTGGTCTTGCTTTACCATTAATTGCTTTACAATATCATGAAGTTAAAGTATTAATGGATTTAAATGTTCCAGCAAGCAGTAAAATGAGTGATGCTAAATTATTAGTCAATTACTTATATTTAGATACTGACGAACGTAGAAGATTCGCCCAAGTCAGCCATGAATACTTAATAGAACAAGTCCAACATACTGGTGTTGAAAGTGATACTACTATTGATATGAACTTTAATCATCCGGTGAAAGCGTTATTCTGGACTGCTCCGGGTGATGCATTAGGTGTTGCTAAAATCCAATTAAATGGACACGACAGAGCTTCTGAACAACCCCATGATTTTTATCATTTAGTTCAACCCTATGAATGTGGACTCGGTCATTCAGGTAAATCATTAAATACAAGTGCCAGAACTTGGGGAACAGTAGTTAATACTGGTGCCAATAATAATGTTGGTATGTATTCATTCTGTTTAAAACCTGCTGAACACCAACCTTCGGGAACCTGTAATTTCTCACGTATTGATAATGCCAGATTAAATCTTGCTGGTGCCTCAACTGGTGTATATTTATTCGCTATGAACTACAACGTCCTTCGTATTATGAGTGGTATGGGTGGTCTTGCTTATTCTAACTAAACAAACTTTTAAAAAAAGGTTAATCCAAAAAAAAACAAATTTTTTTAGAAAAAGTTTATTCAAAAACAAACTTTTTTAGAAAAAGTTTAATCAAAAATAATATACTTGTTAGAAAAGGTTTAATCAAAAATAAATAACAAAGTATAATAGAATATTTTTTTTTTATGAAAAAATTTTTAATTATTTTCATATAAATTTTTTAGATATATTAAAAAAAAAATATATTAATTAATAAGATGGAATTTATTCGTAGTCGTGTTGATAATAATGAAATTATAATGTATTATAAATCAGAAGATGGAAAAGAAATAATTGAAAAAAAATATCCTTATCATCGTTTACCACCACTAACACATAAACGACCTCATAAGAAATATCCTCCTAATACAGTTTCAACATCTGATATGTATAATAAAATTCATAAGTGTAATTTTGAATTTGAAGACCAATTTAATGATTTAGATTTTTAAGCACTGACAGAGGTGTCGGCCTTGGGGAAATGGTCTTTTAAATATTTTTGAAGACTGAAATAATTTAAATCGTCATCTTTCTTAAGATTTAATAGTTTAGTAAGTGTAGTATCCGCCTTAATTTCTTTCTTATTGGCAGGGTTTTGGAGATTATGAGCCTTAATATATTTGTTTACTTCTTGAGTAACTTCGGTACGAGCCATTAGAGTTCCGGTTGGTTTATTTAAGAATTTACATAATTCTTCAGAAATCAAGGATGGTTTAGCAAAACCAGTTGGAGGCCTATTGGGGTCATACTTACGAGTTTTTTTGGAAGTTTTTTTTTGGTAAGATTTTAATACTTTCCTTAATTCAACTTTTGCTAACTTAGATTCTTTTTCAAATAATTCAAATTTACCAATAAGGTTTGTAATAGATTCGACAGTAGGGTCAACTTTTGTTTCAGTAATAGATTCGGTTTTGGTTTCAGTAACCGATTCGGTTTCAACTACTGGAGCTACAGGTGCGACAGTTTCTGCCGGTTTTTCAACTGTTTTAGATAATTTCTTTACAGGAGTTTTTTTTACTACAGATTTTTTTTGTGTCTTTGGGGCGGTCATTTATGATTAATATAATTGTTTTATCTTTAAATAATATTATTTCATATATAAATGGGATATAAATTGGATATAAAATGGATATAAATTGAATATAAAATTAATTAAAATGTTTAATAAAAAAAAAATTTAATTTAAAAATATTATATTTAAATAAGTATGTTGAATTTATCAGAGTTAATACTAAATAAAAATCAAATTATGCCTTTTATAATAACTGTTTTATTAAGTGTAAGTTTATATAAATTTTTAAATAAGACAATGGGTTTTACATCAGATATTAGTATACCATTACCTGTAATGATATGTATGATATATGTTATATTTTTAATTATATTTAGAATAGTAACTACAAATACTAATTTTAGTAAACCATTAGTAAATTATATTATACAAAAAAAAAATTTTAAGGAGGAACCATATCAAATAAATTATGTTAATCCATTTATAACAAATCTTGATAAAGTAGATTTTAATATGAAAAGGGGTACTAATAAAAAATATATAAAAAGAATTTTGAATGAATTATTAATTAGAAAATACGTTCAATTTGAAAATGTATTAGGTTATAATAAAGATCCATGGAAAATTACTGTATTAAAAGTTAAGGGTAGTGAAACATCTAAATATACAACCGAAAATGATGGTGATATACTCATAAAAGATAATAAATATTGTAAAAATTATTTAGATGAAGAATTTGGTTTAGACACCGATACTGGTAAAACAAATGAAGAAATATCAGAAAAACAATGTTTAATATTATTTAGAAAACATATATTACAGTTTGCTCAAAAATTATATTTTATATTTGAAAAAAAAAATAAAACACATTCTAAATATTATTTAAATGAATGTATATCTCAAATTGTAATTAATTCAAATAGTGATTATTATTCTATAATAGATACTCGCGATTTACATTATGATAGACAGTATGTAGTATTTAAAGACTTCCCTACTAGTGGAGATAGAACAAAAAAACAATGGCAAAGACCTGATAAACACTTCAAAGACGGTTATGAAACCGTCGATGCTAATGCAAAAACAATGGGTAATAAACCAGACACAAGTAAGCTTCAAAGAGTATATAAAAAATTTTTAGAAACACCAATTGAATATTATTGGCAGAATGATTATCCATTTAATGATGCCTCGGCCAACCACGCTGAATATGCTATTAATAAGGTTGATAAATGGAAAAATATATATGTAATTGATATATATTTTGTGTATAATGATATGGTAATATTAGATGAAAACCGTAATATATCAAATTCGATGGATAACGGGGCGAATGCAGAGGATACCGCGGATTTTAGTCTTAATAAATATTATGATAAGAAAGATTGGATTACAAAAAGATATTACGATTTTATAAGAAATCAATTTAATAATAGAATGCCTCAAAAAAATTTAAATATGTATATTAATGATACTATTAATGATATATCAACTATAAAATTTAGAAATATTCTAGGAAAAAATGTATTTGATACAAAAAATATAGATATAAGAATTTATATTAATAAAAAAACTTTAGATAAAAAATATACAAATGAAATAATATTATATGAGGGTGCTAATCAAATCAAAATAGATTTTGAGGATTATATTAAAAAATATATTCAAAATAAAGATGTTGAACCAAGTGAATTAGTGACAATTACAGATAGTAAAACAAAATACGATGAAAATAATAGTCTAGTAGTAGACAAATCAACTATAAATTATGTTTCATTCAATTTTCTTAATATAAAAAAAGCAGAAACAATGAAAAAGGGAGATGGGAAAAAAGAATATAGAAAAAAAATGAATTATATAGCAAATTCCATTTTAAAAAAATATTTTGGACCCCAATTAAAAAGTATTGATAAAATAAAATATAATATGGAAACACTTGGGATAATTCAATTAGATAGTCTATTTAGATATAATGGTGGTAGAAAAAGATTAATATTAGATGGTAAAATTATTACACCAAATAATATAGGGGGAAATTATAATGATATAAGTCGTCTTAGGGAATCATATACATATTTTTTAGAAAGTGAATTAAAATATAGAGCAAAATTGAATACATTATTAGAAAATAATAATTTTGATTTAAATGTTTCAAATATAAAATTATTAGAAATTCTTAATACAAATTCATTTAATAAAAAATCTAAATTTTTAGCAATAATTGATAAAATATCTCACTCAGAAGAAAAAAGTGAAAAATTTAGATACTCTGCCGATTATAATGATACGTCGGCAGATTTCGAGTATTCCAAAAGTGTTGTATATGATTTGAGAAAAAAATTAACAAAATTACATATATTACAAGCTCCTAATGGATATAGAAAACCCTCTCATATTCCATTATTTGTTAAATTTAATACTATTATAAATGTAAATGGATTTAATATTAATCCTAATAATGTTTATATTATTCATAAAACGCAAAATAACCAGACATTGAAACCTCAAGCAATTTATTTGGAAGAATTTTTATTAGAACCGGATACAAATAATAATACTGTTGCTGTAATAGCTCCGTCTGGTCCATCTGAATTACTAAAATCTATAAAATTGTATGATTGTACTAATTCATTTAGAAAAGAAACTATAGGAGTATCAAATGTTATTAAAATAGTAGATCAAAAGAGATTTGTAATTACATTTGATAATGTTCCATTAGAGTTCAAGAAACTAATAGGTAAATCAGAAGCAACGAATAATATATATATAGATGAACCTATTTTTATTATGTTAAATATATCTAAAACTGATAAAATAAATCAGATTAGTAAAAATATTTATGAAAATCAATTATATAAAGTAGAAAAGGTTCAATCTACATCATTAAATGATAGTGCCAATATTACAGTTCATAGTAATTATGATTTAGATGTAGTTGTAGGAAGTGATACCGAATTAAATTTTATATACAAAGATATTTTGGTATCACAATATATAGCCAGTTCTAACTATATAGAAAATGTTTATTTTAAAAAAATTGAAGGAACTATGGAAGAAGGGGCGTCATCATTTACTCCTTCATTTTCATATCAAATCGCATTAAAAAACCAAGTAATCGTTATAGACCCTCCTATAACACGGATTGATATAAGTTCTGGTAGAGAAAAATATAAAGAAACTATGTTAAAAATAATAGACTATATATATAGAAATGAGGCAACAAAAATTCACTATGAAATCCCAGAAGATATTGGGATATATAAAGATACAACCGCGGCAGTTTATTCTTATAAATATAAGAATGAATTATATATATCATATGATAAAAGAAATAATCCTATAAATTATTTTAAAAATACAAACTCTAATTATTTATGTATGAAAAGATATAGGGGAGAATCATATTTTATGAATATAAAAGCTTTATATAATTTAAATTCAGTTAATGAATATAAAAGATATTTTAAGAATATGTTTAAAAATATTATAGGCCTACACGATGAAATAAATTATGAATGTGACGAATATTTTAAATCGGGGAGAATGTTAGATAGACTGAAACTTCCTATATCATTTAATAAATATGTATCATTTTCAAATAATTTTATGTTATATTATAAGGATGAACAATTATTAGATGATATTGATTCAAAATTAATAGGTAAACATATTGTAATACAAAATAATGTTTTAGATAATAATTTATTAAACACGAATAATTCAAATCGTAATAATTCAAATATTTATAAAAGATTTATAAAAAATATTATTTATGATCACGGAATAGGTGCAAAAGGTTTTGAATATGAAGATGCTAAAAAAATATGCGAGCGTATTTATACAGTTTATGATAAAAATTGTAATGATACCGTACCGACTTATAAAATTCAGAGTGATGAGTATAATATAGCTTTTTATAAAAATAATAAAGACCGTGACCAATGTTTTAATATTGTTTATAACACAGAAAAAGAACTGGATAATCAACAATTTATTGCTAAAATAAAAGGATTTGACCCGACAGCAGAAATGAAAGATATTGAAAATAATTCTAAACATGATTTCCATCTTGATACAATAGTAGAACATAAGTATTATAAATTATCTATCCTTCGCGATGTTATATATTATACCATAGATAGCGACGATAGCGATGATACAGAATATAAAAAATATATATGGTTAAAAAATATGATAGATAAGAAGGGTAAGATGATAATTCATGAAAATAAATATTATGAAATCTCACAAGAAATAAAAGATAGCAAAGAAGTAAAGCTTACCGACGCTTCAGGTTATGTTGATCTTGTTGTTACTGCTAATGCTGCTGCCAAGGCTGCTGATGATGCTGCCAAGGCTGCTGATGCTGCTAATGCTGCTAATGCTGCTGATGCTGCTGCTAATGCTGCTGCCAAGGCTGCTGCTGCTAATGTTGCTAATGTTGATATTCTTAATAAAACTCAGCACGCTACGCCTAAAGCAAAAGATGAAAAAATAACTGATGATATTAAAGGCAACCACTTTAAATTCGCATTGGATTATGAAGGTTATTATATGACTAATAAAACTAATGAAATAGCTGCTGATATTAACATACCTAGAGAGTTAAAAAAAAATTGGTTACAGGAAAAAATAAATAAATTTAGTAATATTATTATTCATAGAAAAGCTGACGGCCGCGCCTTCCACTATACTATATATAAAATTTCTATTAAAGAAGCCTTGCCTAACCACCCATATAAATTACAAATTAGCTTAACCGATACTAATATTTCTTTAGACGCAAGTAAGGCAACATTTACGCAGTGGTCATATGGTAATTATAGATTTTACAAGGGAACATATGATTTAAGTGAAATAAAAAAGGGTTTGAGAGAAAATAAATGGAAAACAGATGACGAAGATTCTATGGCTAAATATGCCGAACAAGTAAAAGCATTAGAAAAAATAGGAAATGTACAAGTTAAACCCCACCGTTTAGCACAATTAAATGAAATACGAACTGCGGCATATTATAATGCCGATTGGGATAATATAGCATGGATAAATGATGCCAATCCACATTTACATAATAAATCAAATTTAATAAGAGTAAAAGATAAAAAAGTATTATGGTTTGATAAAGATGACCCAAATGCTAAGGATAAGGGAGTTGTATGTTATGGTAGAAAATTAGACCAAAATAAATTAGGGCAAAATAAACAAAATGAATTATTTAATTTCCAAATGGAAAGAATAGAGCAAAACATAAAAGATTTACAAAAATATGAAAATGTAAGTAAATTTAATAAAGAAGTTTATAGTAGATGGAATTTATAAATATTAATAATTTCCATATGAATCATAAAAATAATTATCGTCGTGTTCAGATTCGTTATTGTCTTCTGTGTCCGATTTTTTTATTTTATTTATTATTTTTGAAGAATTATATATATCAACATTTTGGTATATTACATTAAAAAACTCTGGATAATTTGGATTATTATGAATATTTATATACATTGGGTCACAATATTCTACTATTTTATAATATGTATCTAATATATTTTCACTATATTCTATATTATAAATATCATATGTATCTATACTTGAGTTAATATTACTCATATTATATATATATATATTTAAACATTTATATAGTTTATTATATATATATATATATAATATTATTATGGAAGTTGATAAGGATATATGTATTAAAATAGATAAAATTGATAATTTATTTACAACAACGAAACAAACGCCAATAAGTATAATAAAAAATAAATTAGATAGAATTACAAATAATATTATAGAACAAATAGAAGGTAATGAATTACAAAATGATATTTATATTGGAGATATTTATGAGAGTTCTATCCAAGGTTACGGTTTATTAATAAAACAAAATAACATACTTATTGAAGGGAAATTTAATAGTGTAGATAATATTATAAATAGTTGTGTAAATTTTGATGAAATATGTTTAAAAGGTATAATAAAAAATGGAGAATTTAGCTCTGGATCAATAATAAATAATAATATACAAATTATTGGTTCATTTACTAATGGATTACCAGATAAATCTGTAAAATATTATAATAATGGTATATCATATGAAGGACAGTGTAAAAATGGAAAAATAGACGGTTTAGGTTTATATAAGGATATATCTATATCATATGAAGGTGAATGGTTAAACAATAAGTTTGATGGAGATGGGACTCTAATAACCGAGGATTATACTTATACGGGTTCATTCTATAATGGTAAAAAACACGGTGGTGGAAAGATATTAATAAATGATAAGGAATATTTTATAGAATATAATAATGACGTAGAAATAAATAGATTAGATTATAATGAAAAAAAGATAGAAGATTTAAATGAAAAAATAAATGTTTTAGAAAATAATGATAAGAATAATATAACTATTATAAAACAACAAGAGGACCAGATAATGGAATACAATAATAGAATAAAAAATATAGAAAAAGGAAACAAACAAATGGAAGAACATATGAATTGTAAAATATGTTTTAGAAGACCTTCAAATATTGTTTTACAACCGTGTAATCATTATTCTATATGTGAAGAATGTGAATTATCTATGAGAAATTCTCAACATGGAAAGAAATGTCCAATATGTCGTAAAGGGTATAATAGATATATTAAAATATTTATATCTTAATTAACTATACATATAATATGTATTTAAAATAATTTAATTAAATATATTATATAAATAATGATTATTGAAACATTAACAATATTTTATTATTCAATTGCTTCATTATCTATTGGGTTAGTTTTATGTCAGACATATAATATTCATATAACAAAATGTATTAATAAATGGGTATATAATTATGAACCACTAAATACATATGACAATAATGAAAATGATTTGGGAGTATATAAACAATTAAATGATACAGATGATTCTTATATTTTATTTAATAATGAAACAAATAATAATGAAACAAATAATAATGAAACAAATAATAATGAAACAAATAATAACGAAACAAATAATAATGAAACAAATAATAATGAAACAAATAATAATGAAACAAATAATAATGAAATAAATAATAATGAAATAAATAATAATGAAATAAATAATAATTTAAATATAAAAACAAAAAAAAATGTAATAATTGATTTTGAATAAATTATATTTAAGAATGAAAAATATATGACAATATTATAAAGTAATTAAGAACTTATTTTAAAATATGATAGGTTAGGATTATTTTTTTCTATATATGTTGCTAATATAATTTTTTTTAATAAATCTGGATTAGATTCACATAATAATTCACCTTGTTCAATTCCTTTAATATTATGACACTGTAAACCCTTATCACTATTAATTATATCTAATTCTACAAATTCACCTTTAAATAAACATTTATATTTAAGAGGTGAATCAATATTATTTTTATGAACAAATATATCAGTATTTGTATCTAATAATGTAATAAATCCATATCGTAAATCTAAATTATACCATTTAACTTTACCTATTTTTTTTGGTTCATCAGTTGTCATATAGTAATATTTTATAATAAATTTTTAAATACTTTTATCTTCTATATAAAATATATTATAAAATAATAATGGTAAATAAAAAAATAAAATCAAAATTAAGATTAAATAATAATAATAAGAAAAAAAAAGTAAAGAAAAATAGAGAGTTATTAAATAAAATTAAAAATATATATGAAATAGATGAATCAAAAATAGAAAAAACGATAATAAAAAATGTAATAAAAGGTGGTTTTTGTTCAAAATATAAAAATGACGCGTGTGATAAAATTTCTATTAAAATGGACCCAATTGCTCCAATAGCGGATTTTTTAAATTTTATTTTAAATATAGTACAAGATGGACCATTGAAATTTTTAACCGATGGATTTGCTTTCATAATTAAAGAATGGAATACTGGTTTAACATATTTATCTACAACAATAGAAAGACTCATAATATTAATTATTTTTACTATAAATGGATATACAAATACATTAAATTTTATGTTAGACGAAGTAAAATTAATATTACGTATATTAGTTGTTATTTTAACAAATGGAAATCCATTTATATTGGTAACAATTTACCTTATGCCTGTGGTTAATGAATTATTGAGTTTTCTTATGGATAGTGCAACACTTGACGTAATTACGTCATTATTCACATTTAATTTTACACCACTATATAATTTAATAAAAGCATTTTTGCATTTATTAATAGGTAAAACAGTAAAGGGTAATTGTAATGTAGAAGATTATGGTAATAATAGAAGTTATATGAATTCGGAATGTTATGAATTTATTGTTCCTAAATGTAAAGTAAATATAAAAACATTATTTTATATAACATTTATTATTATAATTTTAATCTATATTTCATCTTGGATTAGTTTTTTCAAATTATTTTATCCAGATTAATAATTTTAAAACAAATATTTTTTTATAATTAATTATTAAGAATATATGTTAGATAATATTATAGAATATACAAAAACACCTGTAAAAATTTCAAAAAATATTTATTTATTAATTATTTCTATATTAAAAATACTTAGTAGTAATTATGTACCCCTACTTTTTGTAACCTGTGTCATTTTTTATATATTTACTTTTTTATCAAAACGAAAGTTAATTTTACCGTGCAATGATTGTGAAAATGGTTCGTGGTGGTATAAATGTAAACCTAATACAGGATTTGGAACAGAGACATGTGCAACATATACATATATATCAAATATATCGGATGATTTATATAAAATTATTAATAATGGTCCGGATAAATTGTTGAAAGCTATATTAATGTTAATAACCCATTCAACAAATGTTTTAAAAAAATCAGTTCAATTTTTTGATGAAACGACCAAAGTATTATCATTATTGATGCCCCATTGGTTATTATTTAAATATATAGTAAATCCTGTATCAAAATCACTTTTTTCTGGATTTGATAAAGTTAGAAATGAATTAGATAGTTTCTCATGTCCTTTCACAATACCAATTGTTGATGAAAAATTAGATTTATGTAAAGCTATAGTAACAGGTATTAAATTTCTATTAAATTTAATAGAAACAATATTTGAAACAATATTAGAAATATTAGATACTGTAATATCATACATTTTTAGTTTTATAAAAAAATATATATTTTCAGGGTTATTTAAATTAATTAGTACTGCTATTAAATTCATTACAGGTAACATTTTGAATGTATTTTCAAAATTTGGAGAACTTTTAAATGAAATAAAAAAACCATTCAATATAATTTTTAATATTCCAGTTCATAAATATTTTATTTTAGTTATTGATTATATTATTTCAATTATAATAGAATATGTACCGGGTGGTTCTATTATAAAAAATATACCCTCAATTATTATTGGTTTAGCATTATTACCATTAATATTAATTATATTTGTTCCATCAATTGGGGGATTTTTTGCTTTATTTTCATTAATAAAATCATTAACATTTGCTATATTAGGAGTGGACGATAATGACGATTTTATATTTTTATTTAAATATATATTTAATTTTATTATAAATATTTTTGGAAACTTATTTAATAAATAAGTTTAATGGAAATTAATTTTTTTTTTTATATGTTTTATAATAATATGTATGAAACATCCTCTAAATTAAATGAAATTCTTTTACTAAATAAACAATTAAGAAATTATTTAAGTATGAAAGGAGGAACCCGACAAGACTTATATAAATTTAAGGATCAATTAAATAATCATAAATATTATATTTTCTATTTATTTTGTTTATGTTTTACAACAATTATATATTTATGTGTTCATATGGTTCCCCAAAATAAAAAATTTATTGGGGGGGATAACACAAAAGACAAGGTCGGAGCTATTACAGATTCTTTATCTAATTATTTTGTAGATTTATTTGAACAACTAAATGATAATATATTGGATAAATATAGTGAATTATCAGAGGGTTTAGGTGATAACATAAAAGAAGTTATAGATCCAGTCATAGATACTATAAACGAAACTATTGATTCATTTAATACTATTATATTTGAGTTGTTATGGACAACACCAATGTGGGTTTTACCCCCACTAATACCCCTTATCATTATAGTGTTAATAATTACTTACGGTTTTTGCAATTTTATTTTAGATAGAAAATTATATTTACCTTGTTGGGGGTGTCAGGATGGAAATATTGCATTTAAATGTATACCTGGTACAGGTAAAGGTTCTTCTAGTTGTACTATATATACTGAATTTTTGAATACGATTAAACTCATTTTAAAACAATTTAAATTTATAGAAGATTTTATTATTATTTTAAGAGATTCTGTAAAAACAGCAATAAAATCAATATTATATATTGTAGATAATATTACTGAATGGGTGACAGATGCTTTCAGTCAAGGTG
>Ga0302137_1001020_pt1 | contig 12523 bp, 11 predicted proteins | sample CBN3_SCM_MG_FD_203127 | JGI IMG/M metagenome (GOLD analysis project Ga0302137, IMG submission 203127) | Marine microbial communities from Western Arctic Ocean, Canada - CBN3_SCM | ecosystem: Environmental > Aquatic > Marine > Oceanic | place: Canada: Western Arctic Ocean | collected 2017-09-15 | reverse complement strand
GGCTACTGTTTTCGACAGCCCGTCGCTCTCGGACCCTGCTGCCAACCCGCATAACTCGTGGAGCGCTGGATTTGGCCAGGCAGCCCTGGCTGAGGCCTTCGGATTCTCTTGGGTCTCGGATATGAGTGTTACCCAGCGAAACGATTCTGGTAGTGCGCGGACAGTTGCCATCACCGGCATCCGATCGGGTCGACCCGCCACAGATCTCTTTAGTGCCGTTGATGTCCGCCTGACACTCAGCCTGAGGTCCACGACCTTCGACGTCGCCGTTTCCCCTCGGTTCGGTGATGTGCCTACCGACCACCAGTTCGCAGGCGAGATCGTGGGCCTCGACGCCCTCGGTATAACTAGTGGTTGCACCGCTAATGGCTTCTGCCCGGACCAGTTTGTCACCCGGGCCGAGATGGCCGCATTTCTCGTGCGGGCATTGGACCTTCCCAGAACTACGGGAGACCCGTTTGATGATGACGACGGGCATGCTCTCGAGGCCGAGATCGCCTCGCTGGCGGCGGGTGGTATCACCTCTGGTTGTTCGACCACGTCGTTCTGCCCGGACCGGGTCGTCACCCGGGCCGAGATGGCCGCATTCCTCGTACGTGGATTCGGTCTATCTGCCGCAGCAGGTGTGCCGTTTTCCGATGTGGGGGGCCACTTCTTCGAGGCCGAAATCGCTTCACTGGAGGCCAGTGGAGTCACCTCTGGTTGTTCGACCACCTCTTTCTGCCCGGACCGGGTCGTCACCCGGGCCGAGATGGCCGCGTTCCTGATTCGCGCCCTGGCCTGAGGTCGGCCTGCATCTGCGGGTGGACCTGTTCTCAGAGGGGTTGCGGCAGCCAGTTGGGCAGAATCCAAAGATCGGACTTCGCTACTACAGGTATGGCCGCCACACGACCGTTCCTACCGGTGACCTATCATCAGCGTTGTGGTAGCAGGAACGAAAATGGGTGGTTCCGCTCCAGCAGACCGCCTCCTTCTCGCCTTGCTAATCGTTGCGATCATCGGGGTTCCGACACTCGTATTCCCGACTTCGCTTCGCATCTTCGTTATTCCACAGGTAGTGCTCCTGTGGACGGTTGCCGTTGCCGTGTTACTGGTGGGCCTCTACCGGATCGCGATTACTGGTCGTGTTGAGCGCGGACCCGTAGTTGTCTCGGTTGCCTCCGCTGGCTTCCTCACAGCGTTGGCCGTGACCTCGGTTCTCTCTAGCCAGCCCTGGGTTGCTCTGACGGGTCTGACCGTGCGAGGGGCGGGTGCCATCACCTACGGACTGTGTGTCGGACTCCTCCATGCCGTCTTCCGCCTCGGAAGGCGCCGGTCACTTGAACCGTTGGTAAAGGCCTTCGTCATTGCGCATGTGGCGGTAGTCGGTTATGCGCTACTTCAGGCTCATGGATCGGATCCGTTGTCGTGGGCCACAGGACTCGACATCTACTACGGCCCCGTCTTTTCCACACTTGGCAATCCGAACTTCTCGGCAGGGTTCGTAGCACTCACCCTGCCCCTGCTGGTTTGGGTTCCATTCGGATCAACCCTCCGACCCGTGGTCAAGGTTGGAGCGGGGGCCGTGATCGGTGCATCCGTGGTGGCGTTGGCCTACCTGGGCACATTTCAGGGATATGTGACAGCACTTGTTGCAGTAGGCGTCCTCGCCAACTGGGCGTTGCAAGGACGCAGGAGCAACCGTCCGGTTGCTGTCCTAGTTGCCCTACCGGTAGCGGTGGTTGTTGGTGGCCTACCGATCCTGTTCGATGAGCCCGGAGTTGGTCTTCTTCTGGGTGCCATGGCTCTCCTGGCCGGCTGCGCCAGGCTCGCCATCGAGTTGGATCGACTCGTGCCCGCTTCTGCTGGCAGCGACCGCACAGGGAATGGGTCGGGTCGGCTGTGGCTGGGCGCCACGCTTTCCGTCGGCGTGGTTTCAGGAATCTTCCTTTTCCGTCGGATACTCGACGGTGTCGAAAGCGGCCTCTCCAACCGTGTCGAGTATTGGAAAGTAGCTCTTTCGATTTTCAAGACGAGCCCAATAGTTGGCACCGGCCTTGAGACGTACCCGAACTACTTCACCGCACACCGCTCAATTGAACGGGCCGTCAGCCTGGAGACTTCCCATGCAGATTCACCACACAGCGTCCTACTCGGCATTCTGGCCGGTGGTGGCGTAATCCTGGCCATTGCCTATGTGGGGATCCTTCTCGTAGTCGGCTATTACGGGGTTCAGGCTGTCCGAAGGTCCGAGACAGAGTCCCGGCTGTTTTTTGGGGCTGTCTTGGCTGCATGGTTCGGATATCAGATCCAGGCCAGCGTTTCGATTGATGTACCTGGACTTATCTTCACGCAGTGGGTTCTGGGTGGAGTTCTCCTGGCTGGCGGAGTGAGGGAACCCCTGCCGACACTGAAGTTGCCGTGGAGCCGGCGACCGCTTGTTGGCAACGGCCGGTGGGTAGTGGGAGCCGGGCTTGTGGTCGTATTCCTCCTTGCCCTAATTCCGCTCTCGGCGCCGTTGAGGGCCGATACGGCCGCCTACTGGGGTCAAGAGGCCAGGAACGAGCGAAACCCAGAGTTGGCCGTCGAGGAGTTCCAGAAAGCGATTGATCTGCAGCCTCGGAACAGCGGCTATTTAGAGCAACTAGCAGATCTGCACGAACAGAACCAGATGTACGAGGTCGCCTTCGCAGAGCGCCAGGAGATTGCCCGCCTCGAGCCGGGGAATGCGTTCGCAGCGATCCAGGTTGGCAGGGCGGCAATTCGGGTGAACCAGCTGGAAGTAGCTGGCCAATGGTTCGAGGAGGCCGTCCGGCTAGATCCCCACGGATCTGGTGTGCTCGTTGAGGCGGCAGGATTCTTCGCCTTGACAGGCAGTGAGGAGAGAGCAAAGCAACTACTGGCAATTTTTGAAGCTCTTGGCACGATATCGATATCGCTCGACGACGATAAAGCGAAGAGGTGGCTGATCGTAAGCGAGATCTATGACCATCTTGGTTACACGGAGGCATCAAAACATGCGTCTCTCTGCGCTGTACCAGGTCAGCCAGGTTGCTGAATCAGCGGCTGGTGGCGAATCGATACCGTTAGTGAGCGATAGGAGCCTTTCATTGTAGAAGGCGGTCATAGCTGCATTTGAAGGCTCAGGGTGGCCCTACAGTGGCAAGATGCAGACTCGATTCATAGGGCAGATCTGTTTCGTTCTGGAGCACCCGGGTATTGGAGTCGTACTTGATCCTTGGTTAGGCGGACGAGTGTTCAAGAACTCATGAAGAATAACGAGATCGATGATTCGAAAAGAATCAACCAGGTCTCAGCTGGGTCTGAATCAGCCGATCTGAGTCGACGGGTCGTAAGGGGATTCGGCGAGGAGTGGTCTCGTTTCACCAACCAAACGCTGTCAGCTCATGAGTTGCAGGAAATGTTTGAGCTCTACGCGGCGATATTCCCATGGCGAGACCTGCCCAAGGACGCAGTAGGTTTTGACGCCGGTTGTGGGTCCGGGCGCTGGGCTGCCTTTTTTGCGCCAAGAGTAGGTCTGCTTCATTGCATCGATGCCAGCGATGCTGCACTTGAAATTGCACGCCGGACTCTTGTTGAACATCCCAATGTGGTGTTCCACCATCAAGATATTTGTGAACTCGGACTCCCGGACGATAGTTGTGATTTCGGATACTCCCTGGGAGTGCTCCATCACATTCCTGACACTGAGCTTGCTACGGCCACATGCGTGCAGAAGCTCAAGCCTGGAGCACCGTTTCTTGTCTACCTCTACTACGACCTGGATAATCGCGGGCTGCTACAACGCTTGCTACTAGCTGTGGTCACTGCCGTCCGTCATGTAGTTGCGCGCCTTCCGCGAAGAATTCGACTACTGGTTGCCGATGTCATAGGTGTTCTCGTCTACTGGCCGTTAGCTCGTTTTGCCAAACTGTTGGAGAAGGCAGGAAGAGATCCGTCTTGGGTTCCCCTGTTCCAGTATCGACGACGATCTTTCTACGTGATGCGAAATGATGCCCTGGACAGGTTCGGTACTCGGTTGGAGAAGCGCTACAGCCGTGACGATGTTCGTCTGCTCCTCGAGACCGCCGGCCTAGAGAATGTTGTATTCGCGGAAGGCCCACCCTGGTGGGTTGCGGTCGGTTGGCGTAGTCAGGGCAGCCGATGAACCCTTTTGGAGATGATCGTCCCCTCGTGTCTGTCGTGATTCCCATGTTTCAGGCAGCGAGTTGGATCGATAAGACCTTGGCCACGGTGTCTGATCAGACGTATCCGCATTTCGAGATCATTGTGGTGGACGATGGATCGACAGACCGGGGAGCGGAGATCGTCGCCGAGTTCGCTGCTGGCAGTGAGAAACCAGTACAACTGCTTCAGACGACCAATAGCGGAGTGGCTGCTGCGCGCAACATAGGCATTGAGGAGTCGACAGGGACTTTCATTGCCCTACTGGATGCAGATGACCTTTGGCACCCACGAAAACTCGAGTTGCAGGTTGCAAGCCTGGAGCACAGCGGCGCACCTATGTGTACCTGCGGCTTCGAGTACTTTGACGATCGAACTGGTCGACGAACCGGATTAGTGCGTGTAAGGGATGGTTCGGCGGCGTTAAGAGGTTGGATGTCGCTGGAGGGAAACGGTCTAGCGTTGGCCTCTGCCGCACTTATCAGCCGGCCGGCGCTCGATGAGTTGCGTCTCTTCGACTCGAAATTTTCCGTCTCAGCCGACCTCGACTTCGCCCTCCGGATGGCAGATGTTGGTCACATCGACTCGCTGCCTCAGGTGCTAGTTAGATACCGGATCCACGCACAGCAGATGCATCGCAACATAGGCGGGCTGGTTAGCGATGTGCACCTCCTCTACGATCGCGTCTTTGCTGGAGGAGAAAGTCCGTCCTTTGAGCGGCGATGCCGAGCCAACCTTTCCGCCCATATTGGATATTGGTATTTGCAGCGCGGCCAGGTGAAATTCGCCTTTCCTAACCTATGGCGTTCTATTCGCCGTGACCCGCGGCGAGTCTTCACGTTGCCGGTTCGTGCACTGTTTCGTCGCCTTGGTCGCCGAACTCGCCTCTGGGGGTCTGGTCGGTCGAGTGGGTGGACGTCGTGAGCCTTATAAGCCGATGGTTGGGTGGTGAGACACTAGAAAGTTGGTTTCAGAGGCTCAGAGGCGAGGTCTTGCTCGTCTTTCTGTCGCGTCTGGCAAATGCTGGTGTTGGTGTTGGGTTCGTAGTCATCACCGGCAGACATCTTGGACCGGCTGGTCGAGGAGAAATTGCTCTTGCCTTCACTATCGCTTGGGCGGCGACGCATATCGCCAATGTTGGGACGTCCACTAGCGGTCGTATAAGGCTTCTCAGACCCGCTGACCCAGTAAGGCCACGAGATGTCATCTCGCTAACAATCGCACTTCTGCCGCTTCAGGCGCTGTTAGTAGTTGCATCGATCGGAGTTATTTCCCTGACCTCCTTTTACATGACCTGGGAGTATTCGCTGGCGATCGTTGCCCTGAGTTTGGCCACAATGCTCCTCAACTCCACGGTTGCGGTGCTCTACGGGCTTCGTCGGTATAGCAAGGTTCTAACGGCCGAGGTAATTATTGGTGTCAGCCAAGCTGTCGTAGTAGTTGGTCTGCTGAGGAGCGGACAACTCAACTCGACCTCGGCCGTCCTAACGATGGCTCTGGGAATGGTTCTCGGTGCTAGCTGGCTAATCGGCCCAGTTGTACAAGTCCGACAGAAGGCCGGGCTTGGCCTAACGACCCACTGGCGCAGCCTGATCGCCGAGGGCTTCTATCCGATGCTCGGGCAGGTATCGATCTTTGTGGCCCTTCGTTCTGATCGGATCATTTTGGCTGTGGTCGCAGGTGCCGATTCGCTCGGGTTGTATGTGGTCGCTCTGGCTATCCCCGAGACACTTCGGATTGTTCCGAAGGCATTCGGTCAGGTGATCGCAGATCGTGGCCGTAGTGGCGTCGATTCAATAAAGGCGGTGCGGCGCTACGCCAGGCTCTTTGTCGTCGCACAGGTTCTCATTCTGGGCGTATCAGCCGTAGTCGGTTCGACGCTGCTTCTGACGGTGTTTGGTGAGGGTTTCAGAGAGGCTCTAGGCGTCCTCGCAATAGTGACGATTGCCGAGATGGTGCTGTCTATCTACTTCATGTACCAGTCACTCCTGGTTGGGTTCAGCAGGCCGAGAGGTATAGGCCCTCCCCAGGTCCTTGGTGGAGTGGTGGCGGTGTTGCTCAATTTGGTGATGATTCCGGTGTGGGGCATGAGCGGAGCGGCATATGCATGCCTACTAGGACATGCGGTATTGGCGATCATCTCGGGGATCTGGACGAATCGGGAGTTACGGAGGCTCGACACGTGACCGCAGATAACGCGACGTGGTCGGAGATCGGCTACGTCCCCCATGGGACAAGACTTGAGCGACCATTCGATCGCCGACGGTTTCCCTGCTACGCGAAGATGCGAGGACTGTCTTTCCGGTCGGTTACCGACTGGAAGGATCACGACATCATTGTCCTTTCGCCTTCGGCCGATGTGACCAGATGGGTCGATGCGCCATCCGACCGTCGAATCGTGGTGGATCTACCGGATTCCTACCTGGACGAGCGTCGAGGCGTACGACGTTCGTTCAGAGGGTTGGCGAAATGGGCGGTAGGTGAATCCCGTCGTCCTACTTTTAACTATGGCCGGGCTATGGAGCGTCTGCTGGAACGGGCAGATGCGGTGGTGTGCAGTACGGATGAGCAGGTGTTAAACATCTCGAAGCATTCGGCCAACGTGCATCCCATATTGGATTTACACAGCGAAATTAAAGTACGTAGGCCCATGACCAGTGGTGGCGTGGGGCTTGACATCATCTGGGAAGGATTGGCCGTAACTCTTCCGGCGATTCAACAGATACTTCCAGCTCTTAAGTCACTATCCAGTAGATACGAACTTCGCCTGCACTTGGTAACCGATCTTCGGTACAAGCGCTATATGAATCGGTTTCATACCTGCCTGACCGAAGATTTCGTGGCCAATTGGGGTATTGATGTGAGGCTGCACCAGTGGAGCCTAGACACGCTGTCCGAGGTCGCCGACAGGTGTGATATAGCTGTCGTACCGGTTGACCTTTCAGATCCGATGGCGGCCGGCAAGCCGGAGAACCGGATGCGTATCTTCTGGAGGTTGGGGCTACCGGTTGTGGCCTCTGCAAGTTCGGCGCATACGCGAGCGGCATCTCTTGCCGGCATAGACGGACAGGTTCTCTGCACTACCAGCGATGATTGGAGGCGTGCGCTGGAGCGTCTCCACGAGCGGCCTGATGAGAGGCTGGCGATAGCAGAAGCGGGTCAGGCAACAGCCCTGTCGGCGTATTCCGACGAATCTCTGGCCTGCCGCTGGGACCTACTGCTCGAGTCTCTGTGATGGATTTGAGAACGGAGACCGTTTCAGACCTCCCGACGCTCACCTATCTCTCAATGGATCCGCTTACTAGCACCGTCGGATCATCGCAGGTACTCGCTTATGTGGAACGGCTAGCGCTACGAGGCGTTGACGTGGATCTGGTCACCTTTGAGCACCGCGTCGACCTCGATCTCCGGGAGCGCCTGGCCCGTATTGGAGTGCGATGGAGGCCGCAGGATTTTGGCCGTCATGGGTCAGCCGGCGGTCTGGGACGAGTTATGCGCGCGCGTCAATCAATCATGGGAGCAGGGATGGTGCATGCCCGCAGTGATATGGCAGCGGGAGCGGTGGTGTTGGCAGGCATTGATCGATGGGTCTGGGACGTTCGGTCGTTCTGGGTTGACCAAAAGATCGCTTCGGGAGTAGTACGAGCCGGTTCGATGCAGGAGCTCATCATGCGTCGAATAGAACACCGGGCCGCAGTCCGGTGCTCGGCGGCGATAGCGCTCACCGAGTCGGCGATCGTTGAACTTGACAGGCGGTACAACTACGTGGTTTCACCGAAGGCGACGGTTATCACAACCTGCGCCGATTTGGACAGATTCCAAGCTTCAACAATGCCTCCTATGCCTCTGAGGGTTCTACTCTCCGGAACGCTCAATCGATATTACGATCTTCAATCGATGCTCGACCTAGTTGCCGAGTTGCGGCGCCGTCGGCCTGTCGAGTTCATTGTTGCTTCACCCGGCGATACTGGCTGGGAAGCGGAATTGTCGGCAGTGGAGGCGGTTCGTGTCTCAGCTACGCCGGATGAGATGAAGGATTTGGTGGCCTCATGCCATCTCGGGTTGAGTGTCTGCCGGGACGATGCCGGGGTGAGTCTGCTCGCAGCGATGCCCACGAAGATCGGAGAATTTCTTGCTGCCGGCCGACCGGTTGTCGTGAACCCTGGTCTAGTTGACGCGACTACTTTGCTGGTACAAGAACGGTGCGGCGTAACTTATGGCCAGACTTCGTCATGTGGGTTAGGCGAGGTGGTGGACCGGTTGGAGGCTCTGCTCGTCGATCCCGTGACGCCCGACCGTTGCAGATCGCTTGCCGAGTCTCACTTTGATCTAGACACCGGCGTTGATCGTCTTATTGGTGTCTACAGGTCTATCGGTGAATGATCGCCGCCTACTCCAGATGCCACTTATGACGGACTACCGTCTGTTCCTATGATGGAGGAAGACTCGTGAAGGCCGTGATCCTTGCCGGCGGAATGGGAACGCGGCTTGCCGAAGAGACGCAGGTGCGACCAAAGCCGATGGTTGAGGTCGGTGGGTACCCGATTCTGTGGCACATCATGAAGCTGTACTCATTTCATGGTGTCAACGAGTTTGTCATTTGTTGCGGCTACCGCGGCTACATGATCAAGGAGTATTTCGCCAACTACTTCCTACATATGTCTGATGTCACGTTCGACATGGTCGACAACCAGATGGAGGTACACGAGAGACATTCGGAACCGTGGCAGGTCACGTTGGTCGATACCGGTAATGACACACAGACCGGTGGTCGATTGCGAAGGGTTGCCAGTTATCTAGACGAGGGAAAGCCCTTCTGTTGTACCTACGGCGATGGTTTAGCCGATGTAGATATCGCCGCGGTCGTGGATTTCCATCGTTCGCACGGCCGGATTGCGACCGTTACGGCTGTTAGGCCACCAGGTCGGTTCGGTGCGCTAACTCTTGATGGCCAGGCAGTGACTGGATTCGCCGAAAAGCCTCCAGGTGATGGTGGATGCATCAACGGTGGCTTCTTCGTGCTTGAACCCGGTTGCTTGGACCTGATTGAAGATGACATGACAAAGTGGGAAGAACAGCCCATGCGCCTTCTTGCCGAGAGAGACCAGTTGAGGGCGTTTGCCCATGATGGATTTTGGCAGCCGATGGACACTATGCGCGATCGCTCCCACCTTGAGATGTTGTGGGAGTCGGGGAGCCCCCCTTGGCGCGTGTGGTAACTCCCAAAGCATCTTTTTGGGCTGATCGACAGGTGTTGGTGACCGGACACACGGGCTTCAAGGGGGCTTGGCTGAGCCTCTGGCTGGCGGAGATGGGAGCCCGCGTCCACGGCTATTCGCTGGACCCGGTTGATGGCCCGACGGTCTTTGATGCAGGAGGAGTGGTCGACCTCTTAGATTCGGACACGCGTGCCGATCTGCGTGAGCAATCAGCCGTACGAGAGACAGTTGATGCCGTTAGACCTGAAATTGTTTTCCACCTGGCAGCCCAGCCTCTTGTCTCAGCCGGGTACCAGTTACCCAGTGAGACCTGGGCTACGAATGTCATGGGGACTGTTCACGTTCTTGAAGCCGTTCGCCATCAACCTTCAGTTCGTGCCGTGGTCGTAATTACCACCGACAAGGTCTATGCGGACCATGGGATCGGGGTTTCGCACCTCGAATCAAACCGCCTCGGCGGACATGATCCCTACAGTTCCAGCAAGGCAGCAGTAGAGATGGTCGCGGCAAGCTATCGCCAGAGCTTCTGGGCCGCCGATGATGGCTGTGATGTCCGTCTAGGAACGGCCCGGGCAGGAAACGTGATAGGTGGTGGTGACTGGGGGATTGATCGCCTGATACCTGACTGCATCCGAGCTTTCGAGACCAGCAAACCGTGTGTCATTCGATCACCCGACTCTGTGCGGCCCTGGCAGCACGTTCTTGAACCTTTGTCGGGCTATCTGGTGCTGGCAGAACGTCTGGCAAGAGATGGTGGCAATGAGTACGCATCAGCTTGGAACTTCGGACCGAACCAGACCTCTGAAGTCACAGTGAAACAGGTGGCCGAGATGGTCGCGCTGGCATGGGGTGACGGTGCAGAGGTCCTTCAGGATCCTTCGTCAGGAGGTTTTCACGAGACTAGAGCTCTTCGGCTCAACAGCGATAAAGCTGAAAAGGTTCTTGGCTGGTCGCCAAGGTGGAACCTTGCTAAAGCAGTGGGTCGAACGGTCGACTGGCACCTCAGGATTGCAGATGGAGCGGACGCCCGGATGCTGTGCCTTGATCACATTGCCGAATATTCAGGATCGTGCTGAGTTGACGCGATCAACGAGCACCAGAGAGACTCCACTAAATGGACTGGTGATCATTCAACGACACCCCCACGAGGATGATCGCGGTTTATTCGACAACCTCTTTGATGAAGACTTGGTCGAAAGCCTCTCGCCGGGCTTTCGAGTCGCCCAGGTGAACAGGTCGGTGACCCGACTACGAGGCACCCTCCGTGGCATGCACTATCAGGCATCACCGCATGCCGATACGAAGATTCTCACCTGCGTGCAGGGTCGTGTTTTTGATGTCGTGGTGGATATACGACGAGGGTCGCCAACATTTCTGAGATGGCACGGTCAGATCTTGGAGCACGGAGACTTCAAGAGCCTTGTGATCCCTGCCGGATTCGCCCATGGCTTTCAGGCATTGGTTGACCACTCTGAACTCATTTACCTACACGGTTCCGCCTACTACCCAGATGCCGAAGCAGGCCTCAGCCCGTTGGATCCTGTTCTCAATATCATCTGGCCAGAACCACCGATCCTGGTATCGGAGCGAGACGCCGCTCACGAGTTGCTGGCTGACGACTGGAATGGTGTTGTCTAGTGATCTGTAGGCACTGTCGAGAACCAGTTGGCCTTGTTTTCTTAGACCTCGGTAGTTCACCCCCGTCCAACGCCTACCTGCGTCATGACGCTCTCGGGGCTCCGGAGGCACGGTTTCCGCTACGGGTCCTGGTCTGCGAATCATGTTGGTTGGTGCAAACGGAGGACTTCGTCAGAGCTGATGCCCTCTTTGATGCCGACTATGCGTATTTCAGTGGGCAGTCCGAAACGTGGGTCTCTCATTGCCGTCGGTTTGCCGAGCAGATGGTCGAACGATTCGCGTTGACCGAGAGCAGCCAGGTAATAGAGGTGGCTTCCAATGACGGGACACTCTTGCGTTGGTTTCACGACCGAGGAATGGCTTGCACGGGAATAGAACCGACGGCGCGATCAGCGGCCATTGCTCGTGGGCTAGGCCTGACAGTCATCGAAGAGTTTCTCACTTCCGGTCTCGCTAACCGACTTGTCGGTCTAGGCCCGGAAGCGGATCTCCTCGTTGCTAACAATGTGCTTGCACATGTGCCCGATATAAATGACTTTGCGGCAGCGTGCTCCACTCTCCTCGCGGATGGTGGGGTTGCGACCTTCGAGTTCCCCCACGTGCTGCAACTCGTCGCACTCACCCAGTTCGACACCATTTACCACGAACACTTCTCGTACCTCTCTCTCGCGGTGGTAGAGGCAGTCCTATCATCGGTCGGTCTGGCGGTCTTCGACGTTGAACGCCTAACCACCCATGGTGGAAGCCTGAGGGTTTTCGCTCAACATGTGGGCACCGGTGGTTCATCTTCGACTTCGGGACTCGATGCCGTTCGGGTGTTGGAGACCGAGACCGGTGTGGCCTCGGCTGAGTACTACTCTGGCTTTCAGAAACGTGCGGACCACATCACGAATGAGTTTCTGGCGTTCCTTTTGACGGCTCGAGATGAAGGGAAGTTGGTGGCGGCATATGGTGCCGCCGCCAAGGGAAACACACTCCTCAACTACGCCGGAGTCGATTCTGACCTGATTTCTTTCGTTGCCGACCGAAACTCCACCAAACAGGGCCAGTACTTGCCAGGAAGCAAAATCCCAATCGTTGACGAGGCGAACATTGTGCACCGACGCCCCGATCACGTCGTGATCCTTCCGTGGAACCTTCGCGAGGAGATCGCCAGTCAGTTGGACTACATCCGCGACTGGTCAGGAACCTTCGTTACCGCTGTGCCAAAACTTGAGGTCTGGTGATGATGGGCCTTCGTGCGATGGTGATCCGACAACCGGCGTTGACTGCCTTTGTTGTCGCCCTCACTTCGCGTCTCGTGTTGGTTTTTGGAACGCACCTTGCACATCGGTGGCCGTTGATTCCTGATGAAGGCCAGTACGTGGAGTTGGCCACCTTGGCTGCCGACAGTCGAATCAACGATTTTTGCTGTGGTGGCTACGGTCCAGCTCTGTATTCATCAACCAGGCTCTATGCCTGGCAGATGCACGGTCTCGTAGAGTTATTCGGACCTCGTGAGT
>Ga0302137_1001019_pt1 | contig 12523 bp, 10 predicted proteins | sample CBN3_SCM_MG_FD_203127 | JGI IMG/M metagenome (GOLD analysis project Ga0302137, IMG submission 203127) | Marine microbial communities from Western Arctic Ocean, Canada - CBN3_SCM | ecosystem: Environmental > Aquatic > Marine > Oceanic | place: Canada: Western Arctic Ocean | collected 2017-09-15 | reverse complement strand
TATGTATCAATACTGCAAGAGCTACAGCAGCAGTCACAGAAACACTGCCAGATGCTGCTGCTGCCCCTATCGCAATACCATCAGTTGCCGCGTGAAGTGTTAGTCCGAATAGCAAAAGCCATCCCGATGAACTATGATGTATATGTCCATGATTATGCTCAAGGTCATGATCATGATGCTCTTCATGAATTGCATGCCCTATACCAGATCCTTCAAGGATAAGCATGAGCAAGAAACCACCAAGTATTGCTCCCCCTAATAGTAAGCCACTAGTATGTTCATCTTCTTCCTCATGAATTTCATCATGAGAATGGCTGGTGATTAATTCTTCAATTTCTTCCAATCCTACTGTGGCATTAATTTCACCATCTTCTACTTCTTCTACTACGTGAAGTACTGATTCCGAGAGTGATTCATCAGTAGAATCTTCATCACTATGAGTGGATTCCTCTTCAGCATGTGCATCATGACCTCCAGCTAATTCTTCGATTTCTTCTATCGCCTGAGATGCATTAATATCTCCATGATCGACTTCTAACATCACCAGAGCTATGGAACCGGCTAATCCATCTTCATCGCCATGAGAATCGTGTTCATCATTAGTAGCAAGTTCGTAACCTTCTGGAATCACAACTAACGCTGCAGATGCAAGGATTATTCCCGCTGCGATCCCTGTCATTATCTTTAATTTGTTTGCATCTTCCTTTATTTTTGATAAAACAGGTATTAAACCACAGATGAGAGCGATGATTAAAGTTAGTGCAACATACATTAGCGGGAGTTCTGCCATACCTTTCCGACAATTAATAAGTATTTAATAAATGTTATTAATTAATATTAATATTTTGAGAAATATTATTAATTAGTTCATAATGCGAGTCGCATGAGTCGGATACTTTCATTCAGTACGGACAAAGATTTCGCCAAACAATTAGAAGGTTTAGTGGCAAAAAGTGGATATAAAAATCGCAGCATGTTTCTTAGAGATGCTAGTATTCATTTTTGTGATGCAATGACTAGAGGTGATATATATTCAATGACAGATTCAATTGAAGTTGAGGGAACTATGGTTATTTACTATCAACATAATATTGAGAATAAACTTCTTGAATTAAGACATTCACATTCAATAGAAATATCATCTTATAGTCATAATTGTTTAACTTCAAGCCATACATGTGTTGATACGATGCAGATTAAAGGAACTGCTAAATTGATTCGTGAGGCTATACAAAAATTGCAAAATACGGATGATATAGATCGAATTGAATTTATTGCAGCCCCAGTAAGAGAAAATGGTTGCTGCTAATCATAGAGGTTAACAGGACCTTTTGCTAACTCTATGATTCACGGGTAATAGCATGGGTTCCGACGCGTGAAATGCATGTCGAAAGGGTGTACATAGGGGTTTCAAAAAATGATTACTGGAGTTAAGATTCGATTTTAATTACACATTTACCTTTTGCACGCCCAGAAAAGGAGCGATTGAATGCACCTTTCCACCCATTCTCCTGGTCATCAGAATAGAAGTCCCATATATCGTCAATCGTAGATTTGATTGTACCGTTTTCGAGATAACCTGCAAGTGTTGCGAGGTCTTCGTTGCTCGGTGAAAGGAAGAGGTATGTCCAATCTGCGTTGACTGAATTCGCAGCTTTGTACTCCTCACGTTTTTGTCTTCGCTTTAAGAATAACTTGAGAATCCAAGCATTACCGCCGATTCTACGAATTTCTTCGAGCGTTGGGTTACCTGCAATTGAGATGATTTTTCCTCCTTCTTTGATTATCTTGACCATACGTAGGCTTTCTGCGGTTGTGTCAAAACAAACATCAAATTTGTTCGCAGTATTGTCGCCATAAAGTTCTTCAAAATTCTCAGATTTATAATCCACGACTACATCTGCACCAAGTTGTTTGCATATCTCTTCTTTCTCACCTTTGGAGGCAGTAGTCACAACAAGACCTGCTTTGAACACGTGCTTCGCCAGTTGAATGGCCATGGTGCCAACACCACCAGATCCTCCGGAAATGAATATTGAGTCTCCTTCTTTGAGACCTGAGGCTTTCAGCACCTGTAGAGCAGTCATGCCAACTAAAGGCGTCGATGCTGCTTCTTCGAAAGAGAGGTTTTTCGGCTTGACAACAACATTCGATGTGTGTGCAACGCAAAATTCAGCCATTGCACCTCGGTACCATGGCGTTTTCTGACCATCACTTTCATCTCCAAAAAGGCGAGCGAGGACTGGTTGGCCTACGGAAAATTTCCCCTCACCATCTGCTTCTTCAACAATACCTGCCACATCGTAGCAAATCACATGAGGAAACGCTGCGACTGGCTTTACCATTTTCAAACCGCCAGAAAGGAGAGCATTGTCAACAGGATTAATCGCAGAAGCATGGACTTTGATAATGATGTTTTTCGATGAATCGAAACCGTGAGGATAAGGCACATCTGTTTTCTTCAGCTGTGTGGGTTTACCGTACTTCGAGAATGCAATCGCCTTCATTGTCCTTCCATTGGAGCTTGTCATCATGGCCAGTGCTAAAAGCGTCCTTACATAAGGAGAAGAGTGACATTGGTGTCTTCTTGTAACGATGTTGTAACCTGTGCCTTGATAACAAATTGATACCTACCATCGCTATGTCACAAATACAAGCACAGCGAATAGAAACCATGTGTGATTCAACTCGAAGCCATGTTGATGAATTGCTGGTTTTGCTTTCTAAATCAAAAATGCTCAATATTCTCTACACCCTCAATTGTGATCCAAAACCAATGCGTTTCTCTGAAATTAAGAAGAGGGTCGATTCTTCCTCAACAACTGTCACAAGACGATTAGGGGAGCTTGAAGCCAATGGTTTGGTCACTCGTACGGCTTATGCAACCGTGCCGGCAACGGTCGAATATACACTGACTGAAGATGCGATTTCACTCCGGCCGAGTCTTGAATCTCTGTTTGACTGGGTACTAAACCGAGCAGATAGTTCACTCTGAATTAGAGAGAATACACAGAAGCGGCATATCATTTCCACATAATAGCATGGATTCTTCCAAACCCCTCAATAGATTATGGACGAGTACAATGGATGTTCATCACTAGCCTCTGATTTGACCACTGAAAACCTCTAATAAGCAGGATTATTAATGGATTAACCCTAGACTAGATGAGAGTTATGGAATCTATTCGAAAAGACGTTCGCTTGACTGCCGTAGTTGTAATCAGCGTCCTTGTTATTGTTGGGTTGATAGTTAGTGCCGTTGGAGCCAACTCAGTTGACCTTCAGGGGTACTCAGCTGTGTTTTATTGTGCTGCCATTGCCGTTGGTATTCAGTGGTTGGCATGGTTGCCCGCTTCTCTCAAAAAAACTGAGCACTTCTACGACATAACAGGAGGTTTGACTTATCTCGCTGTGGTTGGTTTCAGCCTATGGGCAGGGTCACAGAGTGAATCTCCAAACCTAAGAGAATTGATCATCAGCTTACTTGTTGTCATCTGGGCTTTACGCCTCTCTGGCTTTCTCTTTCTTCGTATTCATCGCGCAGGAAAAGACGGGCGTTTTGACGAGTTGAAAACTTCTCCCATCCGATTTATGGTGCCATGGACTCTACAGGGCCTATGGGTCTTTCTTACTATGAACGTAGTTATAGTGATCAACAGCCAAGCTGGCCCAGCACCTCCACTAGGAATCTGGGATGGTATTGGATTGGTAGTTTGGATTCTTGGATTTGGGATTGAAGTAATTGCTGACTATCAAAAAATGTCTTTCAATGCAAAACCTGAAAACCGAGGAAAATGGATTGATAGAGGTCTATGGTCACTCTCTCGTCACCCTAACTATCTGGGAGAGATTCTGCTTTGGACCGGAATTGCCTGCTTTGGAATTTCCTGCTTTACTGGACTTGAAAAATTGGCTTGGATCTCACCAGTATTCGTCTACTTACTCCTAACAAAGGTTAGCGGAGTTCCTCTTCTCGATAAGCGGGCTTTGGCCAAGTGGGAAAATGATTCAGAATACCTACAATACAGAGCCGATACTCCAGTACTGTTCCCTCGTCTGAGAATTCCGCAGCGCTGATGACGGTTACTTTGTTACAGATCTATCAATGTGAGTTTACTCTCTAGACCGATTATGATGCTTGGTTTAGCAACGGCAGGTTATCTCCACATGGATGTAGAAGCCTCTGATGAAGTCTGAGCATCATACTGTCAATAAGCGTCGGATTGATGAAGTCCTAAGGTACCTTATAGTTTGAAATTACACTTTCACTATTACTCATATCTCAGTGAAAAGTTCATTACACCGCCGCGTGAATATTCGGTGTCCATGGGAAGAACAGTACCGACTTGGAGAAATAGGATAGAGCGCAGAATAGACAGTTGGATGCCCTTTAGGAGGGTTTTGAGACATTCTGAGCGAGATGAATTTGATCGGATGTTAAAGTCGGTAAGAAGTCGCTCTTCTGCTTGTGGTATGCTTCCTGCTTCAGATGTTTTTGAGCCAGCCTTGCTTGCTATGCTAATAGATATTAATTCCAGACTCACCAAATTAGAGGAGGGGAAAAATAGAGATGGTTGAGGGATGGATTCTCGACATATATCAAGATTCCAGCTCTGAAGGAATGGTTGTATGGATTAAATTAGATGATGGTTTGGTTACTAAGCACCTATTCTATTGGTCACCCATATTACATATTGCAGGTAATTTAGATGATATTGATGCACTTGAAGAGAAACTAAAGGGAATGGAATATCAAACACTATTTGGAGTAATGAAATTTTCAAGACAAAAGAGATTCAAAAGTCATGAGGCAAATGAGACTTCAGAAGTTCTAGCTATTTCTGTTTCAAGACCTTCTAAACTTAAGCAAGTAGCTGATGTAGTTTCGGCAATTGGTAAATGGAGTAATTTTGATATCTTTTCGGTTGATCCTAAACCTTCTCAAAGATTTCTGCATGATATGAACACGCATCCATTTGGTAAAGTAAGAATTTCAAATAATGAAATAATATCACTCGATAATAGAACTGATGCAAAATGGAGCCCACCTCCATTGAGACAAGCAATATTGAAAGTTAATTGCAAAGATAGGCATGGTAAACGTAGTTCAAATGGAATAGTCACAGGAGTAACAATAATTGATATGGGACTTGTAGGGTCTGATTCCAAGGGAAATCCAATTCATATTCAACTAACTCCCGAACGAGAGCAAGATGAATTTCTCGATGAAATTGAAAGAGCAATACATTGGATTAATCCCGATGTTTTGATTACTAACAAAGGAGATAGTATAGATTTTCCAGCTTTGATAAATATTGCATCTAGACATGGTAGAGAATTAAGACTTAGCAGAAATAAACGTGGCACTAACATTAGGAGAAAAGCGATTACCACATGGAGTTATGGAAGAATACTTCGTTCGGATGCTTATCATGCATTAGAAGGCAGAATACACGTCGATATGGGTGCTTCTTTCATTGGTAAAGAAGGTGGATTAGAAGGACTTTGTGAGCTTGCAAGAATATCTGGAATCCCTGCTCAAGACCTCTCAAGATTATCTCCTGGTTCTGCAATTTCAGCCATGCAGATAAGACAATCTATGGAAGATGGTGTTCTAGTTCCTTGGAAGAAAAATAGACCTGAAGATATGAAAACAGGGACGCAGATGCTCATATCTGATAGAGGTGGTTTGTACTTAGATCCACAACCGGGTGTACACAAACAAGTGTATGAGTTAGATTTTGCAAGTTTATTTCCAAGTATCATAGCAACCAGAAACATTAGCCCAGAAACAATGAATTGTGAATGTTGTAAAGTTTCAGAAGGTGATAATTTACGAACCGGTAAACTACCTCTCCATCCCGAAAGTGCTTTCAGAGAAATTGAAAGACGTAAACAATCAACACAAGAATTACAACTATTAGTTCCAGAATTAGGAATGCATGCATGCACCAAAAAATATGGATTCTTAGGTAGAGTTGTTGCACCTATTATTGAGAGGCGTAAACATCTCAAATCAAGAAGGAAGACTAAGGGGGATGTTTGGGATAGACGGCAAAATGTTTTGAAATGGCTTCTAGTCACTTGTTTTGGATATACAGGATACAAAAATGCTCGATTTGGACGTATAGAATGTCATGAAGCGATATGCGCTTGGTCACGTGAGATGATAATAGATGCAATGCATGATGCTGAAGAAGAAGGCTGGGATTGCTTACATGCAATTGTAGATTCTATTTGGCTTGTAGATTTACAGAGTAGAGGTGAAAGAGCTCGTAATGAGTCTATATCTAGATTAATGTCTAAGATAGAGGGTAAATCTGGTATACCAATAGATCTCGAAGATGTCTATGAATGGATTGCATTCGTACCCAATAGAACTACAGGAGTTGGTGCTCTAACCAAATATTTCGCACATGGAACAAAAGGATGGAAGATAAGAGGAATTGAGTTACGACAACACTCAACCTGTCAATGGATAAGAGATCTTCAGAAAAATATCCTAGAAGAGTTGCGCAAGGGCCCTCCAAAAGAGGCTACTAAACGCTCAATGAAGTTCTTTCATCAAGAAATAACTAAACTTAAGAAAGGTAAAATTCCTCTATCTGAACTTATTTTAGGAAGAAGAGTTAGGAATAAAGCTGGAGAACATAAAGTACTGAATTTGACAGCTGCAGCTCTACTTAGAGAGCTTGGTTTAGGGCAAAACACATATCCAGGTAGGAAGATTAGATTTGCTGTTGTAGGACAAGGAAGAAGGAATCCCCCCGATAGAATCAGAATGTCATCAGAGATTAAATCAGGAAAGCAGGCTATAGTAGGACAAAGAGGGGATATTAGTTACTATGAAGCACTTGCTTTACGTGCAGCTTCGGCACTATTATCTCCATTTGGATTATCTGAGGAAGAATTAGCTTCAGGAGGATCAGTCCAAACAACTTTGGATATGTGGTCAGGAACTGTAAAGTCTTGAAGAGAAACTTGTGGATCTCTCTTTACTAGTGGTTCTGCAGTCATACCTATTGAATGTAATTTGGCTGTAATTGCACCTTTTGATTGTGAAATAATTGTGAGTCTGTCACTCGCAGCATTCTTCAAATCCAACTTCATTGATTTGGATAGATATGGTTGCGCTTGATAGTTGACTGTTACTACTACTAATGAATTCCATTTATTCGCTATACTTTGAATATGAGCTAGGGATTCTTTGAGCATAGCAGAACCTTCAGCACGCTTTACTTGAGTATCCGCAAACATAGATGCTAAATCAGAAATAACAATTAATCTCCCTTTGACTAAATCATCATCATCAGCCTCAGAATCTAGTTTTTTGACTATTTCTGCCATCTGATGGGCAGTGAATCCCCTACAAGCATGTAAATTATCCAAAGTCTCTATTCCACGTTTTTTATGTGCTAAAGGCCGTATTAGAGTAGAAGGGTCCAGCCCCATACCTCCATCAATCCAATGTACAGGCCTTCCTTTAGCTAATTCATCACATATCATATATCTAGTAAGATATCTTGTGGAGCGTTTTGAGCCTTCTATTAGTAGCATATTTCCAACTTCTGGACTAGGGAGTTTTGATTTGAGGAAACGTATTCCCCATGATACATTTTGCTGCTCTATGGTCATAGTAATGATTTAGATTATCTCGGCGGTATGATGAACTTTTCTTAGAAATATACAATATTACAGTATTATCATAAGCAGAGGTATTAAGATTATATCCACTCGTTGGGCCGGGGGAAATATGAGTAAGTTAAAGACTATGATTATGGCATTAATTATGTTGACATCAATACTATCTGGATGCACTTCTTCGGATATTTCTTCCGATGTAACTGACCTGGAACAAAAGATTAATGATTTGCAACAAACAAATGATAATTTATCTACTCAACTAGAAACAACAGAACAAAATCTTGAATTGTTTAACAATCTTTCATCTGAGTTGCAATCTTCCCTTACATCGATTAATATGACTGTAGATGAATTAAATATTCAAATTACTCAGAATAGCATTATGATAAGTAATATTACAAATCAACGAGATTCTTTACAACTAGATTTAGATGAAGCCATACTATCAAATTCTTCAATAATTTCAGAATTAGAATCTCAGTTAGAATTGTTAAATCAACAAATTTCTCAATTAAATTCTAACAGTACCCAATTAGAAGATCAGTTAGAAGATGCTATGGAAGAAATATCTGATTTAACAAGTTCATTAAATGCAATAACTGATCAGATGTCTAGAATAATGTATCAAACCTTCACAGATGTAAATGGTTGCCCCCTTTCTGACCCTACTCAAAAAATTAAGATAGGTCATGATAATAATGCTAATGGCCAATTAACTGGTAATGAAATAGAAATGATAGTTGGGAATTGTGCTGGAAACTCAGGAGTAGTTGCAAGCATTGACAACACTGGAGGATCCCCTAGAGATGCTGATATTTCTCAAGCCGTAGAAATGGGCGGAAATATATATTTTATAGCAGATGATGGCATTCACGGAACTGAACTTTGGAAATCAGATGGGACTCTTGGAGGAACTATGATGGTTATCGATTTGACACCTGCAATGTGTGATACATGCACAAATATGGATACTGACATCAGGGAATTGGTTGCCGGAGATTCACATTTATTTTTTGCTGCTAATACCCTAAATAATGGATTTCCTGATCCGATAAGAGAGTTATTTGTTAGTGATGGTACGGAATCTGGAACTGAAATGGTTAAGGATTTATTCGATTGTCCAACATCGACAGGAGACATAACTATTGATTATCGAGGAGTTAATTCTTTAGTAGCAATACCAGGATCTAGTTATGGAACACAAGGGCAAGATCGAGTAATATTCTCTGGATTTAGTTGTTCAATGGAAAGTTGGTCATGTAACGGAGAAGAGCCTTGGATTTCTGATGGCACATTATCTGGGACTCTGGAAGTTGACAATATTAGAGTTGGAGATACTTCAATGACAACTGCTGATGGACAGGGGGCACTTATTGATGTCATAGGCAGTCAACCAAGAAGTTTCTTTCAATCAGGAGAAACAATTTATTTTACTGCAGATGATAATGAGTCAGGTAGAGAAATATGGAAATTTGATTTAATACAGACATCTTCCACTGGTGGAGTCATGGTTAAAGACATTAAAACAGGTTCTTCAGATAGCTTTGATATTGGAATGGCGGTTGAGTTTACTCAATTTGGAGAAGATGTTTACTTTGCTGCTGATGATGGAATTACAGGTGTTGAATTATGGAAAACAGATGGGACTACTTCGGGTACAATCCTAGTGCGAAATGTAGATTTAAATTCTAACTCAAGTAATCCTAAACATCTAACTGTAGTTGGAGATGACCTATATTTCACAGCAAATGATGGAGTGCATGGAACTGAGCTTTGGAAGTCAAATGGTACTTCAGTTGGGACTGAAATGCATTCGGATATTTCAGAAGGTTCCAATAGTAGTAATCCTAAAGATTTAATTGCGTTTTCGAATAATCTTTACTTTGTAGCACATAATGGTTCGAAAAATGTTGTTATGGCAACAATGGGAAGTATAACTACTGCATTTAATCCAATGGGACTTAATATTACAAATCCATCAGTTGGAACCATTTTTTCTGATTCTATTTACTTTACTGCGAATGAAGGATTGTTTCAAATTAATCTTATTAGTATTCACCCAGGTGCAAATCCGATTCTTTTTATTGTTCCTGTTGATCTTCATGCTTGGAATGAGGCGCCAGAAATTCTTGTTGCGACAGATAATGAAATAGATAGTGAGAATATATTATTTCTAACTAATGATTTTAATAATAATCCCAATTCTAGATATTTATTCTATCATTGGGATAATTCTTATTCAAATTTACATTATGTTTGATTACATAAGACTAAATTCGTCAGAATTAAAATCGGGCCAAAACTAATCACCTATGGTACTATCCAAAGCATATGGAAGAAGAGTGGTGGGATTCGGGAGAATCGGGAAAAACTACTCCAGATGAACCTAAAAGTGAGGTAATTGGTAACTCAGAAAAAGTTACTAACACATTATCAGAAGAAGTGAATTTAGATTCGAGAGAGTCGGGAACCACTCCTCCAGATGGACCTAAAAGTGTGGTTATTGCTAAATCAGAAAAAGTTACTAATACATTATCAGGAGAAGTGAATTTATCAAGTGGTAAACAATATACTGTTTGGGATAACAATGAAAATGAGAAGAAATTTGTATTTCCATCTTGGGCTTGGTTCTTAGTTGGCCTAATTATAGTACCAGTCGTACTTTCCATTACTACAGGATTATTGAATAATTCCGGTAATTATCAGGAATACTACGCTGATCTACACTCTTCAAATAATGATGATGTGACGATTAATGAAGATTTATTTGATGTTTATAGATTTGATTTAGGACGGGGTTTTGAAGATGCATTCTTATCTAATGATTATTGGGGTATAAGTGCATCATTTGAGAATAATAATCCTGATGGTTATGATTATTGGAACTGTAATGTTGATGCAGATTATCAAGAAAAAGTCGATGATAGTGAAGGCAAAGTTTGGACGAAGTGTGTAGTAAATAATTGGAATGAAGACTTTCAGGACGAAAAAGTCTACTTAAGAGTAAATGGGAATTCAATATATGTAGCAACGCAAAGTGACAATGTTCCGACTTATGTAGACTATTGGTATGAATATGAAGAAAGTCCGTTGATCTTTGTTGCATGTATGCTTTGGCCAATTGTAATAATTGGTGGATCAATATTTGGATTTGTAACACAAAGAAGGGCCCTTGCATATGGATTGATGACTTTTGCAGGATTGATTTTTGCAGCTTTCTTACTATTTTTCATATTGTTAATGATGTATGGCTTCTAATCTAATTATGCTTTTACAAGTATTGTTTAGACTAAATTTTTCCTTCGTATTCAAAGTTACTTAATAGTTTGTAACTATGAAAAATCTTAGCGGATCGATGTAATTTAGGTAGATAAAATTAGTTTGTATATCTAACTAGATTATGACATTAATGGTACTGCTGCCATTACTGTCATAGTAAATGATACGTATCCTAAGATTAAGGAAGTCAATATTTGTCCTGAGTGCATATACGTATGAGGTTAATCTACTAATGAAGGAGTGTTTAGATTTCTAAATTTAGCATAGGTACTTTTGTTTAGGTGCTGGTCTATTTTATTCAATAAAAATATTTGAAATTATTTTTTTAATGATTTGTAACCATTCATTATTGCAGATACTACTAGAATAGTTAGTGCAACCATGACCAACCATGAAAATACATTGAACATTGCTGACATATTTTCTATATCCAGCAATATAGATGTCGTAGTTGTTGCTACTCCAACTCCTAAAGTAGCCTGTACTCGAAATTCCAAGGGCAGGTTAGTGAAAGATCCGGCATTAGATATCTGAGTCAATACAACATAAGACCAAATCATAGCACCAATCACCCAAACATAAGGCACTGCTGAATACCCAAGTATCATAAAATTATTATCCTCAACATACTTGCCCGACCCAACAAGAAGTAATGTCCATAAGACTGCAAAACCAATTAGAGTTGGAGTCTGTTTAATAGTAGCAAAAAAACCTATATTTCCATTTTGGAAGTGATTATTTGTCCCCATATTAACTTCAATACCCTCTATAGATCCTGGAATTTTATCCGCTAAATTTTCCATATCTTTTATCAGTTTTTCTAACTCTTTTTGTTTTACTTCTAGGGTCGCAACTCTGAGTCTAAGACGTGCCACTTCATCATCATCAACAGGAGTTTGGTTGCTTACTGCTAAAATTGTATCAATCTCATGCATTATTTTTTGCATAGCCTTACGCTGACGTTGTTCTTCAATAGTATCTTTAGCCTGAGATGCAGCCTTTGAAGAGACATGGGAAATTTGTTGTCCTGTTTCTGATAACTTCTTACTAAAATCATTGGCCAATATCTTTCCTCTTTCCGAAAGTGATTTCCAATTCTCTTTCCAAGAATCAAAATTTACGCCTTCTCCTTTATCTCTCACATGCTTCAAAAGGGGGTATTGCCTATGATATATTCGTAATATAGATTTAATTCAAGTAGTCAGAGCATAGTTAAAATATCTAATGTAAATATCACATCAGAGCTGCAGCTAGGCAAATTGTAATCATACTAGGAAGTACAATTTTCCGGAGAGTAGGAGTAGAGTCAGTATATCCCCTATTCCTTATGACGAATACGTCATAGAGGTCCCCCCTTATCATAGTTCATGGATGATGAACTGCCCAATAGGAAAGCCGACAGCGTCATCGGCGAGAGTTACTTACATGGAGGTGAGAAGCAGATTCGAAAGAGCAGGAGTCGCGTTCTCACAACGACGCTCAAGGAACTAGGCTGGGACCTTGCTAAACCTCTGCACATTGAGCCTCTTCCGTTGGGCCTAAGCAACCACAACTACAAGATTTTCTGCGGTAACCATGGACCACTTCTTCTAAGAATGTT
>Ga0302137_1001013_pt1 | contig 12547 bp, 9 predicted proteins | sample CBN3_SCM_MG_FD_203127 | JGI IMG/M metagenome (GOLD analysis project Ga0302137, IMG submission 203127) | Marine microbial communities from Western Arctic Ocean, Canada - CBN3_SCM | ecosystem: Environmental > Aquatic > Marine > Oceanic | place: Canada: Western Arctic Ocean | collected 2017-09-15 | reverse complement strand
TGGAACAACGACGAGAACACTAATAGATAACCTTAAAGTTTAGCAACGAAACAAATTTGTATTAACAAAAGTATTTATTCAAAGAACATTTATTTCCTTGTATTCTCTCTCTCTCTCTCTCTCTCTTTATACTCTTCTTCTGCGCTCACATGAATTCATGGAACGTGCGACTGATTACCTCGTCCTGGTGTGCTTTTGAGAGTTTGATGAACTTCACCGCATACCCGGATACTCGAATCGTTAAATTTGGATACTTTTCCGGATGAATCTGCGCATCCTTCAACGTTTCGCGCGACAAAACGTTCACGTTCAAGTGCATTGCTCCTTTCTCGAAGTATCCGGCCAAAAGCGAACCCATATTTCCGGTGCGACTTGCGTCGTCTTTGCCCAAACTACCTTTGGTTATTGAAAAAGTATTCGAGATACCGTCCAAGCACGCGCCGTACGGCACTTTCGCGACTGAATTAAGTGAGTTTAACGCACCGGTATTGTCGCGACCGTGCATGGGATTTGCGCCCGGAGCAAATGCTTCACCAAATCTTCGACCATCTGGCGTCGCCCCGGTGTTCGATCCGTACATGACGTTCGACGTGATGGTAAGAATTGACAGCGTGTGCTTGGCGTTTTTGAACGCGGGCGTCTTGCGAAGCTTTTCGATGAATGTTTGCACAACCCACTTCGCGAGTTCATCCGCATCGTCTGAGTCGTTGCCGTACTTTGGAAAATCGCCTTTGATGTCAAACGATGTAATTATCCCTTTCATTTCCTTTTCATCGGAGAATATCGGGCGAACTTTTGCGTATTTTATCGCCGAAAGTGAATCAACCAACACGGATAAGCCCGCGATGCCGAAAGCCATGTTGTATTCAGGTTCAGAATCCATCAGAGCGTACAACAAGCTTTCGTACGCGTATTTTTCGTGCGGAAAATGAATGACGTTCATGGTTGAGACGTATAACTCGGCGATCCAATCCATGTATGTCTCGAAACGTTTCTTCACGTCCTCGTAATCGAGATGGATAAAATTTTCGTCCGTTTGCGCTTTCTCGGCGAGCGAGTCAAACAGCTGCGCGAGTTCTACGGGCGCGATTTGTTTACCAGAGATTTCATCTTTACCGTCATTGAGAGCGTACAAGAGAATCTTGGGTAAGTTGCATCGAGCGCCGAAAAATTGGGCGTCTTTACCGAGTCGCATACCACTGACGCAGCACGAAACGGTCGTATCGCAACTCCAGTTTTCGCGAAGGAGTTTGTCGTTGATGTATTGAACGCTACTACTCGCGATCGAGATATCCGTCGCAAACTTCTTAAACGGCTCGGGTAAACACTCGTCAAATAGAACTGTCATGTTCGGTTCCGGCGCGGCGCCTACATTTACGAGCGTTTGCAAGAAACGATAGGAAGTTTTGGTCACCATGTGCTTCTTCGAGCCGCTAGCGTCGACTAAAACGCCGGCGATGGCGTTTGTCGCCCAAATCGGGTCACCCGCAAAAATCTCATCGTACGCCTTTGGGCGCAAGTGTCGAACCAATCTCAATTTGAGCACCAAGTTATCGATGATTTCTTGCGCTTTGTCTTCGCTCGCGAGCACCCCGGTGCGTAAATCGCGCTCAAAGTAAATATCTAAAAACGCATCGACTCTTCCGAAAGATATTGCCGCTCCATCGTTCGATTTCACCACCGCCAAGTACGCGAAATAAATCGCCTGCGCCGCTTCTTTAGCTGTCGTCGCCGGTTTTGAGATATTTTCCCCGTATAGTTTCGCCAACCCGTCCAACGAATGCAAAGCTCTGATTTGCATCGAAATTTTATCCTTCTTCTCCATGTTCGCCTCGTTCGCGTTCGAGATATCCAACCTCGCCGCGTCTCTCTGCTTCTCCTCGATCAACCGATCTATCCCGTACAACGCGACTCTTCGATAGTCTCCGATGAGGCGACCGCGTCCGTAGCTATCCGGCAAACCAGTCAGCGCGTGACTCGATCGTACCAACCTCATCTCAGGCGTGTACAAATCAAACACGCACTCGTTTTGCGTCCGCACGTTTTGCTCAAACACCTTCTTCGTGAACGGATCCATGCGTTCGCCTTGCTCTGTCAACGCTTTCTCGACAATTCGAATGCCTCCTTTCATCTTCATCGTCCTTTCCAGCATTTTCGTCGTTTGCAAGCCGACGATGACGGAATCGAGCAAACAATCGTCCGCGATGTACCCAACTCCGTGGCTTAAAATCGTCGAAGGTGTCTTCGAATCGCAACACAACACGCCTCCAGAGGCGATTTCTTTGTTTTGTTTCCTCTCCACTTCTTCTAACAGTGCTCTCGTTTTCTCTGTCGCCGAGGAAGGCACGAAAGTGCCGTCGAACGGGTCGTAGTTTTTCGCGATCCATTTTGCGACGTCCCCGACGGGTACACCATCAGGCGAAGTTGGGATCTCTCGAGGGAGCTTCTTCGTCGGATCGTCGAACCCCATTCCGCGCGCGCTTTTAAAGGTTTTTAGTGAGGAATATTTTTGTATCTGAAAAGCTTCTCAAAAATACACGAAGGAAACTGAGATATAAACAAATAATAATGGAAAGCTAAACATTGATGATGAAAGAAGAAGAAGACAAAGAAGAAGAGGATAGTCTGCTGTTGTCGCCACCGACGGCGACGGAACAACAACTACTGCTGGCGTTGAAAGGCGGCGCGAAACATTCCAGAGGCAACGTTCCTTGTTCGCACAGTGACCACTTTTCTTGCCATCTCCCAGACATCGAAGATGTGACGTTAAAGAACGAGTGGGACGAGACGGAAACGAGCGTAGAGCTCTCTCCGAAGAATTGGGGTTGGATTCATTCCATCGACAGCATGACGAGCGTGGACGGACCAGGGCTGAGAGCGATGATTTTTTTCCAAGGGTGTCAAAAGAGATGCGCGTTTTGTTGCAACCCAGATTCGTTGGAGGAAAACGTTGGAAAGAAGATGTCGAGAGAAGAAGTGTTCTCTGCTTTGGAAACGAAAATGACGTACTATCGAAAGTCAGGAGGCGGAATCACCATGTCAGGAGGGGAATGCATGTTACAGTATCGGTTTGTAGTAGCGTTGGCGCGAGAAGCGCGCGCGAGAGGTTTGACTTCCATCATCGATACCGCCGCCGCCGGAAATGATATGATTTGGGACTTTCTCTTACCGCACGTCGACATGGTGCTCTTGTGTTGTAAAAGTTCTCACCCAGTTCGATACGGAAAGATAACAGGACGTCCAGAAAATTTCGGCGTCATGCTCGCGTTTTTGGCGAAACTAGAAGAATATAAAGTGCCCACTTGGTTGAGATTTGTCTTGATGTCTTCTGATGATGAAAAGTTTCAAGATATCGTTACCGACGGCGAAGAAGAGTTACTCGGCGTGGCTGCTCTCGCAAAGATGCACAAAAGGTGCGTCAAAGGAGTCGAGATCTTACCGTACCATAACTTTGGCGCGTTCAAGTACAAAGAGATGAATATATCTTATAAGTTGGAGCAGATGAAACCGCCATCTGATGAGGTCATCAGACGCGCGAAAAGAGTCATCGAAGGCGAAGGCGTAAAGGTCCTCTTGTGAATTTCTTTCATTGCTTATCATCAAATTTGTTAGATTAAGGTGTTTTCATTAAAAATGCTTTCTTCTTTTACATACACGCACGCACACACACACACGGGCGCACGGGCGATTCGCACTACTCCACGTACCTCTGCATCTCTGTTCGCTCTTTCTTTGTAGAGCTTCTCAATATTTACCTGTTTTTATCTTTATCTTTTTGAAAACTTAACGACCCATTCTCTTTCGCAAAAAGCTTGGGATGGCCGATCGCCCACCTTCCGGCTGCTGTTGCGGCGGCGCTTGCTGATTCCCCCATCCAGAGGGCTCTTGTTCTTGTCGCGGTTCTTCTCTTCGTTGTTGTTGGTGTCTTTGTTGCGGCGGCGGCATTTGTGGTGGCGGCGGCGCGGCGGCTCTCGGGACTCTTTGTTCGCCGGCGTTCGATTGCGAAAACGGCGAAAATCCCGTCGCAATCAACGTGATAGCAACCTCCCCGTCCGCTAATTGCATGGTCGGGTTCACCACCGCCCCAAAGATAATCAGCGCGGAGTCGTCGACTAAATCGTAAATCACCTCCGCCGCCTCGTTGACTTCGTGCAACGTCAAATCCTTCCCGCCGGAAATGTTCCACACAATGCCAGTCGCTCGATCGATGCCCAAATCCAACAACGGTGACGAAATCGCAGCCGCTGCCGCATCTCTCGCTCTGTTCTTACCAGTCGCTCGACCGATACCCATCAAAGACGACCCAGCATCCGCCATCACCGCTCTCACATCCGCAAAATCGACGTTGATCAAACCCGGTAACACAATGATATCACAAATACCTCTCACTCCTTGTCTCAAAATATCATCCGCCAACAAAAACGCATCTTGCAACGGTAACGCGCCGTCCACCGTGGACAACAATCGGTCGTTTGGAATCACAATCAACGTATCCACGTTCTGTCTCAACCTCTCCACCGCCTCCATCGCTTGATTATACCTCTGTCTCCCTTCAAACTTAAACGGCATGGTTACAATCCCAACCGTCAAAATCCCCGCCGTCTTCGCGACATTCGCAACCACCGGCGCCGCTCCAGACCCGGTACCACCACCCATCCCGGCCGTCACGAATACCATATCCGATCCTTGCAACGCGTCCTCGATCGACTTCCTCGACTCTTCCGCCGCTTTCTGTCCAATCTCCGGGTTCGACCCGGCGCCGAGACCTCTCGTCAACGTCTCGCCAATTTGAATCATGTTCGATTTCGGAACCGTGGAAGACGTCAACGCTTGCGCGTCCGTGTTCACCACCCAAAACTCCACGCCTTGGATATCCGTTTCCACCATTCTGTTCACCGCGTTCGAGCCGCCGCCGCCGACTCCGATTACCTTTTTTTTATTTTAAAAAGAACAAAGAGAAGAAACAGTGAGTTTCAGTTTTTCAGAATATTTTCATTTTCATTCTCTCGTCGAATGCACACGTGACACACGCACACGAAAAAGCTTGCGCTGCCTACAAAAAATCACGAAGTCGAACTTTTGTCGTCTTTTGACTGTTGTAGGATAGGAGGGAGGAAAGAGAGAGACACGATCTCCCCCACGCGAGCGAGGAGGAAAAAAAAACATTTTGATCGAGAAAAACAGAAAATAAAAAACTTTTCCAATCGAATAAATTCGCTCACCTTGATGGAAGCGGCGTTGGAAGGGACCAATTTCGGCGCAGCGGCAGCAGCAGGAGTCGTCGTCGACGCGGAATCGTCGCCATTCTCCGCGCGAGTGATGCTCATTCTTCTGTGAATAATTATAGAATAAAAGAGGAGAAAATTTACACCATCATCATCAGTTACACATAAAAGGCGGGAAAACGAGAGAAAGAAAAAGAGAAAATAGCAAACCTGAAAATCGTACGTACCTTTTCGTCGTCGTCTGAATCGTCGTACTGCTCTTTCGGTGAAAACGACGACGTGAACACGCGGTCGTCGATGCACAGGAGGAGGAGGACACCAATGCGGATGTCATTTTGTATGTGTGTGTATATATAAAACGCGCGCTTTAAAAGTGAAAATGGTGATGTGATGTGATGATGAGAGAGCGCAAAACGCTTAGGGTTTAGTACCCTAAACTATTTGTCTCGTCCGTGAGAAAAGAGAGAAAAAAGCCGTTAGAGAAAAAGAGGAGGAAAATACAATGTCGACGACGAATAGGACGACGGCGACGACGAGAACAACAACAACGACTACTTTCGACGACGACGACGAGAATAAAAACAACGGGGATGATAACATCGATGATGATGATGATAACGATGTATTGTTCGAAGTGGACGCGATAAACTTGGAAATCACGAGGTGCGAGTTAGCGTTGTTGAGACACGAAAGATATGGAAAACGACGCGATGATGCTGACGACGAGCGAAGACCGAAACAACAACGTTGGATGAACTCGAACGCGACGGTGTACCGAAAACCAAACGAGCGAGGAGAGAGAGAAGTGGTGATGGAGGAGAAGAAGTGCGCGTTTTCGGACGTACATCCTGTGAATAATAATAATACTAACAGACGACGACAAAGACGCGTTTTGGGGAACGAGATGACCACCAAAACCAACAGACACTCGCTGGAGGAGATACTGAGAAAAGCGGGCGAAGAGAAACAATCGACGTGTACGTTTCGTCCGGAAACGATCGCGAAAGCATTTATGGAGGAAGATGTGGAACGGAGAAAGGCACGGCGGGAGCGGTTGCTCCAATCGAGATTGGATATCGTGCGCGCGAGAGAAGCGGCGAAGAGAGAGGCGGAGAAGGCGGCGTTTGAGAAGGAGTGCACGTTTCGACCGAAAATTTTAGGAATAAAAAATAAGAAAGAAGAAGTAGAAGATACTGGTGATGTGGTGAGTGTGAGCGATCGGTTGTATGTGGAAGCGCGTGTGCGAGAGGAACGTTTACGAGAGCGTCGCGAACGCGAGGAAGAAGAAGTTCAAGAAGAGTTTCGACGCGCTTCAGCGAGGAAAGCGACGAGTTCTGCCTCTTCTCCTTCTCCAGGGATGCCAATGCACGAGCGATTGAAAGAGTTGTCCGAGAAACGAGAACGCGTGATGCGCGAGGCGGCAAAGAAAGCCGACGAGGCGTTTCGAGAGGCGCACACATTCAAGCCGTCAAAGATGCGAAGCACGAGTGAAAGATTAGCCGCGCTCGCGAATCGACGAAAGAAAGAGGACGATACGGGAACGCTGAAACCGAACGCGACGAGAACAAGTGTTGATATCGAAAGTGAGGAAAGATACGAAAACGGCGGGAAATTCTCCATCTCTGCAAACTCGGAAAAAATTATGCGCAAAAACATTCAAAACGGTAAAATTGGCGAAGGCTTCCTGGAGCGACAATACGAATTCGCCTCGAGAATTCGCGCGAAACGAGCGGATAAAAATGCGTTAGACGAACAACTGTTTGAAAACGAATGTACGTTTTCTCCAAAGATACACTCGACGTCGACATCGTCAGAGAAATACCACCAACACTACTACGAGACGCAAAGTGAACGCGCCCGCCGACTGGCGATTACCGAGGCGCAAAACATGCACGAACGCGCTGAAAATATGCGCCGAGAACGCGACGAACAATTCACGTTCGTACCAACAATAAACAATAAATCGAACTTCATAGCAAACGCGACGAATCTAGACGAACTCGCGAGTTCGAAATCTAGAGATTTGGAGAGAGAAGCCTCAAAGCGAGTACACGAAATGGAGACGTTGAAGGAGTGCACGTTTAGCCCGCACGTGAACCAGAAAACAGACGACGCGGATTTTCTTCTCGCCGTGAGTAAGAAATCCGGCAGTTACGGTAAATACGACGCAGATACAATCACGAACCGCGTGAAATCAGAAAAAGAAACGCGCGAGTATTACTTGGAACGAGCCAGACGCGAACACGCGTTTGAAGAGCGCAAGACGTGCACGTTTTCACCACAGATCAAAGCCGAAATCGGCATTACGAATCCGCACGTCCCCGCGGAAGAGATCGTCAAAGGCATCGATAAGTATTACGATAACGTCGAAAAAGCGTCGAAAATGAAAGCTGAGAAAGAGAGCAGGAGACAAAAAGTCTTCTTAGAAAACGTCTCGCAAATAGACGTGCGACATAAAATCACGAAACCGAAAGAGTTCAACTTTGCTCGAAACCAGACGCAAAGATTGAGAGAGAAGGCGGAAAAGTTGGAAAGGGAAAAAATGAAAAGAGAAATGAAAGATTGCACGTTCCGACCGAAAATTAACGATTATTATCGTCCGACGAGAAAGAAGAATGGCTTGGTTGCGGCAACAACATCTTCTTAAGTACAACAAATGTAGTAGTAACGTCAAGGAAACGCGGCGATGAGCGGCTTCAATTCTACTATTCTAGAGCTATTTTGACTATTGACTATTTCTTCCAACTTCCTAACGTTCTCCGAAGTGCTTCCGAGCGAATTTTTGGTCGTCTCCACGCACAATGCGGCGACTTTCGAGCCAAACGCAGCGGCGTCGACGTTTTCTTTGAAATTGGATTTGACCTTTGACGAGGAGGCGAGTTTGAATACCACGCCGGCTACAAAAGCGTCTCCGGCGCCAACCACGGAGTAAGTGCTTGTGCCGTTCACTCTCTCCGCTGTCACGTGCGCGTATCTCGTCTTCCCACTCTCGCCACAACTAGACGATACAATCGAGCCTAGTTCGCCGAGCGTCAAAAAGACAACCTTCACGCCGTGCGAGTGCAAAATTTGCAAATCTCCAGCTAACACGTTTAAAGCCTCCTGCGCTGAAGCGAACTTCAAATGTGGATTAAACGGGCACGGCGACGGTGGCGAGCCGGGCGCCAACGTTCTTCTTAAAGCGTTTGCCATCTCGCGAAGCTCTTTCGCGTTTGGCGATGTCGCGTCCACCACGTTCACTATGGACGCAATCTTTACCGACTTGGTCACGCTCGTAGGTTCGAAAAATACATACTCGTTTTGTTCACCCTTACCACTCACGACGTTCCTTAAAGATTCCTCGGACAGATTCGCATCGCACACCACGAAGCGACTTTGGCCCTCGCCGATTCGAGAAGACGACCGAACTCTCCCGATAGGTATCTCCACATCCGCCACGTCTGCCACGCACGCGAACAGCTCCTTCTCTCCATCCTGGTCGTCTAACAGAGCCACCACCGTGGACGTTCTCGAGCTGGTATCCATATTCACGTCTTTCACGTCGACGTTTAACTCCCGCTGTAACTGTTCGACCATTTTCCTCCCAACGTCTTCCTCCCCTATTTGAGAGTGAATGTGGACACTCAATCTTTTCTTCTCGGAAGACATCAATATTGAAACTAAAGCGCCCAACGTTTCGCATATGTTCCTCCCAACGCCTCCTGGAGTGTACACGCACGACCCTTTCACCGACGTTCCTCGCACCATTGACGTCGCGTTCGTCTTCGTATTCTTTTCGCTTTGACACTGGATATCCATGACAATCGCTCCGTACACGTGTATCGAAGTGATGAGAAAAGATGATTCTGAAGACGAGGACGAATTCGATGAACTCGCCGCCGTTAGATTCATAAACGCGCGAGAGAAATGCTCGATGCGTCGTCGTGAAGACGATGATACCGATGATACCGATGCAATATCATCATCGAGTCGCTCTCGTCGCATGATGGTGGGGTCGTAGGACTTTTTTGTGTGTGAAGACTTTACGTAGGGGTTTGAATAACTCAATGAATAAATACTGGTATGTCTATGTACATTAAAAGGTTTATCGGTCGTTACTAGGCATGTATAAATGCGTATTCTTGTTGTGGTCGGCGTTTTCGCAAGCAGAGAGAAGCATTAATAGTTTCTTATGCACGGGTCTCTGCATTGCATGTGGACGTCGTCAATCCCGCGTAAAGTCTCTTCGCTCAACGTAACGAATCCCGGTTCGAAGGCGTCGATGTCCTCCTTCAACTGTTCCATGGTGGTCGCGCCGATGATGGTACTTCCGACGTACTGACGCGTCGCGCACCAGGCCAAAGACATGGCAGTTAACGACACTCCAGCTTTTTCGGCAATCTCGGCGTATTTCTTCGTGGCGATTTGTGAAGCTTCGTTGATGTATCGATCTTGAAACGTAGGGAATTCGGTAAAGCGCGCTTTTTTCGGTTTCGCGCCGTTTAAATACTTGCCACTCAAAGCGCCACCAGCTAACGGCGTCCACGGCAACAAAGAAATGTTGTGATGACTCGGCGCGCACGTCTCCGCTAACTCCGTCTCGTACGATCTGTGCAACAAACAAAACGAGTTTTGAATGCTCACTGGTCTCGGCACGCCGAGCTTATCGGCGACTCGCACGAATTCGCACACGCCGTAACTCGTTTCATTCGACAACCCGTAACTCTTAATCTTCCCGGCATCTAATAACTCTTTCAACGCTAACACGGTCTCCTCGAACGCTACCGGCGCAAACTTCCCGTCCCTCTCTTTCCTTCTGTCGTACTCGCACGACCCGAACAAAGGGATGTATCTATCCGGCCAGTGTAACTGGTAGACGTCTATGTAATCCGTTTTCAACCTTCGTAAAGAAGCATCGCACGCGCTCAAAATGCTCTCCCTATCCAACCTCGTGCTCATCTTCTCCGCGCCAGGTGGTTCAGTCCTCATTTTCGGAATATCGCTCGCCTCTATAAACCCAGCCACTTTCGTCGCCACGATCAATTCTTTTCTCAACTCTTTATTTCGTTCGATCCATTTCCCGATGATTTTCTCCGTGTTCCCAGCCACCCACAACGAGCTGCTCGACGGCACCGGATATAACTCCGCGGTATCGATAAAGTTCACCCCGCGAACTTTTATCGCGTAATCGAGCTGTTCGAACGCTTCTTCCTCGGTATTCTGCACGCCCCACGTCATCGTCCCCAAGCAGACGTTCGTGACTTCGATGGTGGAGTTCCCGAGTGTGATTCGAGGTAACGCGGTTTTCGGGATTTTAGTCTCCGTCCCCGTCATGATGACGTGTGCTCCGTAAAACGCTCTTAACCTCTCTTACTTAACCCGCTTTTTTGCACGTGTACGTGTGCTCTCTGCAGGCGTTCGTTGCGCGTGCAGTTTTAGTAGTAGTATTAGTATTCGTGTTATATCAGAAACGACGGCGGATGAAGTGACGGCAAACCACCACATGTCCCTCAGTAAACACTCGCGCACACATACACACACGCACGCATCTAAAAGCGTTCGTTTTTTCTCTCTTTGTTTTCTGTGCCGAGACTACGAGACGACGCATACGTCTGCTCTTCCTCCTCCTCGTATTCCTCCTCCTCGTATTCCTCCTCCTCGTATTCCTCCTCCTCGTGAGAAAGAAGAAGAAGCATCAACGCATCGACGCGACTTCGATGACGGCGACGTCAAAGATGGAAAAATCGAATCGAGAAACCGCCTCGCTTTTCTCCCGAGTGACATTTACCTGGGTGAGACCGTTTCTGAAACGATCGCACGAAAAAACGCGGTTAGAACACGAGGATTTAGTGCCGCTGCCGGAAAACTTGTCCTGCACGACAAACGCGGAACGGTTTGAGTTTGAGTTGAGAGATTGTTTAGAGAAGGAGGAAAGAGAGGAAGGAACAACAAGTTTGGGAGCAACGAGACGCGACGAGGAGAAGGAAGATGAAGGCGCCCGAACCAGAAAGAAGAAGAAGTTTTTACCAACCATCACGAAACCGATATGGTCGTGCTTCGGGAACATGATTTTAACCGGCGCGATGTTTAAACTCGCCAACGACGCGATGCAGTTTTTACCGCCCGTCATCTTGAGCGGCTATTTGAAGTACGTGGCGGGAGGGGAGGATAACTTTTTACGACAAACGTTCACTACGGAACAGATTGGCGACACGGAGTTGGGGATTTTGTATTGCGCGCTGATGTTGTGCGTGCAAGTGGGGAGGACTTTGTGCGAACAGCAATACTTTTATCACATGCAAGCGAGCGGGATTGTGATTAAAGGCGCGTTAGGGACGGCGGTGTATAGAAAGACGATTCGATTGAACGCGAGTGGGAGGAGCGGTTCGACGACGGGGGAGGTTTTGAACCACATGCAATTAGATGCGCAAAGAGTTGGGGATTTGATGTTGTTTATTAACGTCATTTGGAGCGGGTTGTTTCAAATTATCGGATACATCGCGTTATTGTACATGTACATCGGATGGTCCGTGTTTGGCGGGTTGTTTTTGTTAATCGCGCTGATACCGTTGCAAAAGTTTTTTTACACGTTAACGTATAAGTTACGAAGCGTGCAGACAAAATTCACGGATAAGCGAGTGAAATTAGAAAACGAAGGTTTGTCCGGAGTGAAAATATTAAAGTTGAACGCGTGGGAAGATTCCTTGGAAGACGAAGTGAAAGCGTCGAGGAAAGAGGAGATAATTTACGCGACGAAAACCGCCAACGTGGCGGCGGCGAATACGAGCATCATGTTGGCAGGTCCAGTCATTGTGTCGGTGATTGTGTTCATGTTATACTCTGGTGTGATGAAAGGCGAGATGCGTCCGGATATTATATTCCCGGCGTTGACGTTGTTCTCGCTCATTCGGTTCCCGATTTTGTTTTACCCGAGGTGTTTGGCGTTGTCCGCGGATGCGATTGTTAGTTTGGATCGGTTACAGAAATATTTCTTACTTTCGGAATCGAAACCGACGACGACGACAATAAAGTTAGAGGAGTTAAACGAAGACGATAATGGCGAAGTTGTGACGACGAAGGAAATGTACAAGAAGAAGGGCGACGTGGTTGCGAAAATCAAGAAAGGCGCGTCGTTTCGATGGAGCCGCAACAACAGCAACAAAGATGCAGAAAAGAAAGATGACGCGTCTCCGCAAGGCGTTGACGGCGTCACCGCCGGAGCCGGATTTACATTAAACAAATGCGATTTTGAAATCAAACGCGGCGAGCTCGTGTGCGTTGTCGGCGCGGTTGGTTCGGGGAAGACCGCCATCGTCTCGGCGCTTCTCGGCGATATGGTTCCG
>Ga0302137_1000999_pt1 | contig 12617 bp, 14 predicted proteins | sample CBN3_SCM_MG_FD_203127 | JGI IMG/M metagenome (GOLD analysis project Ga0302137, IMG submission 203127) | Marine microbial communities from Western Arctic Ocean, Canada - CBN3_SCM | ecosystem: Environmental > Aquatic > Marine > Oceanic | place: Canada: Western Arctic Ocean | collected 2017-09-15 | reverse complement strand
CTGGTCTAGCCTTTCGCAGAGCCCGATCAGACGCGCATCCTCGGCCTCGCGCGCGCGGCGCAGTTCGGCCATGTCCTCGTGGAGAATCTGGTCGAGGCTTTCGACGCCGGACTCGACGCCCTCGATCCGGCTGATCCAGCCCTTGTCGACCACCAGCAGATGATTGAGAGCCGCGAGGATCGAGCCGAAGAAGGCACCGCGATCCTCGCGCAACGCCGCATCCGGCAAGGCCGCGCAGGAGTCGTAGATCTTGCCATTGGCCCAGGCGTTGAAGCCCGCCAGCTTGCGAAACAGATCCGCCGTGCTCATCGCATTCCCTTCCCTGATTCCATTCCAGAAAGAATGGGTGGGTGGCGAAATCCGGTCAACCGCGCGCCGGGGCTTCGGCGCGTGCGCCCGTCCGGGTCATGACCAGCACATTGCCGGCCAGGATCAGCGCCACCCCGGCGAAAGTCATGGGGGACCAGCGGAAACCCTCGACCAAGGTCGAGACGCCAAGGGCGATCACCGGGAAGAGAACCATGGCATAGGACGCCCGCTCGGCCCCGATCCGACCCAGCAGGGTGAGATAGCACCAGAAGGCGATAACCGAGCCCGGCACGGCGAGATAGAGCAGCGAGCCGATATAGGCGAACGAGGTATCGAACAGGAAGGCGTCGCCGTTGAGCAGGGCGAAGACGGTGGTGAAGCCCGCCCCGTAGCTCATCCCCAGGGCGTTGGTTTCCATCACCCCCAGCCCGGCACGCTGGTTGCGCGCGCTGATCAGGTTGCCGGCCGAGACGAATGCCGTGGCGAAAAGGCTGAGGCCCAGGCCGATCATGCCGTCGGAGGACAGATCGAAACCGTGCAGCTCGGGCCAGAAGAGCAGGCCCATCCCGGTCAGTCCGATACCGGCGCCCGCCACCACCTGGCGCCGCATCGGCGTGCCGAAGAACAGCGCCGCGCCGATCATGTTCATCACGACGATGGTGGAAAAGACGACGGCGAGCAGCCCGCTGGGAAGATAGCCGGCCGCGACATAGAAGACGACGTAGTTGATGCAGAAGAGGCAGGCCCCCTGCGCCGCAATCAGGAGCTGATCGCGCCAGCCAAAGGCCAGGCGCCGGCCCCGCGCCAGGCAGAAGGCGAGCAGCAGGGCGCCGGCGATGGCGAAGCGATAGGCGACGGAAACGGTCTCGGGCACCGTGCCGACCTGCAGGGCGATGCCGTACCAGGTCGTCCCCCAGATGAGGACGGTGACGGCATAGAGAAGCGGGCCGGGCATGGCGTCTTGCTCGTCAGGCATGGAATAAAAATCGCCCGCCACCTTAGTTAGTCATGTGGCGGGCCGAAAGCGGGCGGCCGAGGGGACAACGGGACTCTACCGCCTGTGGGGAGAGGTCGGGGGCGCGCCCCGAAGCGGATCAATTGCGCCAGAAGGGCTTGTTGATCTCGACCGCGATATCCGACCGGCTAAGACCTATATCGTGCAGGGTGCGCGCGTCCAGGTTGGCCAGTTCGGCGCGCTGGCGGCTGCGCTCGGCCCAGGACTCGATCCGGTTCACCACCGTCAAGGCCGCGGCCCGGCATTTGAGCTTCACCAAGGCGGCGCAGGAGCTTCACGTCACCCAGGCGGCGATCAGCCATCAGGTGAAGGCGCTCGAGGAGCGGCTGAGCGTCCAGATGTTCCGCCGCATGAACCGGGCGCTGCTGCTGACCGACGAGGGTCAGGCTTATCTGCCGGCGGTGCGCGAGGCCTTCGATATCATCGACGCGGCAACGGCCCGCCTGCTGGAGCGCGACCGGGCCGGCACCCTGGTGGTATCCTGCATGGCCTCCTTCGCCGCCGCCTGGCTGGTGCGCCCGCTGGGCCGCTTCCGGACCAAGCATCCCGAACTGGACGTGCGCGTCGACCCGACCCTCGCCCTGGTCGATTTCATGCGCGAGGATATCGATATCGCCGTGCGCTACGGTCGCGGCGACTGGTCCGGCGTGGTCTCGGAACGCTTCATGACCGAGGATATCGTGGCCGTCTGCAGTCCCGAGCTGCTGGCCGGCACGCACCCACTGCGCAAGTCGGAGGATCTGCGCCACCACACCCTGCTCCATGACGACGGCCATGCCGATTGGCGACGCTGGCTGCTGGCCATGGCATCGACGCCTCGCGCGGCCTGACCTTCACGGATTCGAGCCTGGTCGTCCAAGCCGCCGTGCAGGGCCAGGGCGTCGCCCTGGCGCGCACGGCGATGGCGGCCGACGAATTGGCCAGCGGGCGTCTGGTGCGCCCCTTCGACTATGTTCTGCCGGTCGAATACGCCTATTACATTGTCTATCCTGAGGCCTATGCCGAGCGGCGCAAGGCCGTCGCCTTCCGGGACTGGTTGAAGCAGGAAGCGGTTCGGGAAGGCGGCACTCTTTAGGCCCAAGGCGTGGCATTACCTGGCGTGGCGGAAGGGCATCGAATCATGCGGTTATGCGGGGTCGTGGCGGCGTTCTGCATCCTGGCCGGACTCGGGTCCGATTGTGGGGCTGCCACGCAGCAGGCGAAGACATGGCCTACGCTGGACGTGCGCGGGCTGGCCCGCGCCGCCGGCATTCCGACGGTCCAGGTGATGATCGCCGAGGATCCGGTCTATGGCGGCGAAAAACGCTATCGCGGTATCCCTCTGGTGGACATGCTGGGGGCGATTCCGGCGGTCGAGGATCTGGCGCAGCGCGGCGCGCTCGTTTTCTTCCATGCCGCCGACGGCTACACCGCCGCGATGAATCTGGAACGCGCGCTGACCGCCGGCGGGGTCCTGGCGGTCAGCGATCTCGACGCGCTGCCTGGTCGTTCCTGGATTACCATCGACCAAGGCGGGCGCGAAGTCTCTCCCGCGCCGCTCTATCTGGTTTGGCCGGGGGCCGAAAGCGACGATCCGCGATTCGTCTGGCCCTATCAGATCCAGACCATCGAGGTGAAACCCTTCGCCGAGCAATACGGCGCTGCCGTGCCCGAGGCCCAGAACGGCCTCCTAGACGAGGCGGTGCGCCGGGGCTTCGAGCAGATGCGCGTGCGCTGCCTGACCTGCCATGCCGTTAATCTGGTCGGCGGCGATCTGGGCCCGGAACTGAACGTGCCCATGAACGTCACGGAATATTGGAAGCCGGAGATGCTGCCGCGCTACATCCGGAACGCCGCGAGCTTCCACGCCCGCTCCAAGATGCCGTCCTTCCACGATGCGCTCTCGGACGGCGATATCGCCGATATCCTCGCCTATCTGCGCTTCATGGCCGCGCACAAGGTCTGCGGGGGAGAGACCCCGTGCGAGTGATCGTCCCGCACGGGGCTTGTCACACGATCAGGCGGCGAGACGGGTCGCGCCGCAGATCGCCTCGACATAGCGATGGTCCCTGCCGCAGAAGCCGCCCAGGACGTTGATCTGGGGCTGCCGGCGCAGCAGGGCGTGGTATTCCTCGCCCAACTCGGCCGGATTGCCGTCATTCAGTTCCGTCGCTTCGTCCAACTCGGCATGGCTGCACCGCGAGGCATTGGCGCGCAGACCCTGTTCGAAGCGCAATTCCCGGTCCGTGATGGTCAGCTTCCTGGCGCGCGACGACAGATACCAGACCATCAGGATGACGATGGCGATGGCGACCGGCATCAACAGCAGGAACAGCGCGAAGCCGAGCCGGTTGTTGCGGAACATCGGCGGATGCGCTTCGTAGCGGATGATCTCGCCCGGGGCCGTTTCGGCCATGGCCCTCTCCCTGTCTGCGCTTATGGGTCTGCGCTTATGGCAATCCTGCCTCGCATGAAGACAGGATAGGTCCGCCCGACCCGCGGCGACACCGCATAGGATAAACGCGAGTCTCTATACCCGATCCGCCAGATCGTAGTCGCGCAGCACCTCGGCCACACGAATTCGGAAATCGGCGAAGATCCCCGCCTTGCCCTCGTTCTGGGCCGCCTGATGGCCCATATGCGCTCGCCAGTACGCCACGGCCGCCTCGTCCCGCCAGGCCGAGAGGGACAGGTATTTGCCCGGCGAGGTCAGGCTCTCGAACCGCTCGACCGAGATGAAGCCGTCGATCTTCTCCAACTCGGTGCGCAACTGGCCCGCGATCTCGAAATAGCGATCGGCCCGATCTTCCTTCAGCCAGACCTCGAACACCACCAGGATCATCGCGCACTCCCGATTCTTGTCGTGCCAGGGGCCTCGCCCTTCGCCCTTGGACAGGCTCAGGACGAGGGCTCAGGGTGAGGCCCTCATGCCGAGCCCGTCGAAATATGCGGGCCAGTGGCACGCTCCGGCCCTAGTCGATATAGCCCTCGAGCCGGTCGAGCGCCGTGTTCAGCCGCTCCGGGCTCGACGCGAAACAGGCGCGCAGCCAGCCCTCGCCCTGCTCGCCGAAGGCGATGCCGGGGGCCAGGCCGACCTTGGCCTCGCGCACCAGATTCTTGCAGAAATTGAGGCTGTCGGTCAGCCCCTCGACCGAGAAGAAGGCATAGAAGGCGCCTTCCGGCCGGGCGATGCGGATCTTGGGATTGGCCGCCAGCCGGCTGTAGATGATGTCGCGATTCGCACCCCAGCGCGCCACCTGCTCGGCGATGAAGGGATCGCCCTGTTCCAGGGCCGCGACGCCGCCGCGTTGCACGAAAGTGGTCGCCCCCGCGACGTTGAATTCGTTCAGCATCTCGAGCCGGTTGCCCAGCTCCGGCGGGGTGACCATCCAGCCCAGACGCCAGCCGGTCATCGACCAGGGTTTGGAGAAGGAATTGACGATGATCAGCCGGTCCTCGGGCGAGGCATGTTCCAGGAAGGACGGGGCATAGGGCTGGTCGTAGACCACCCGCGCATAAACCTCGTCCGCGACGACCCAGAGGCCACGTTCGCGCGCGAAATCAAGCAGCGCCTTCTGCTGGTCGCGCGGCATCATCCAGCCGGTCGGGTTGCCCGGCGAATTGACGAAGATTGCCCTCGTATGGCCGTCCACCGCGGCGAAGAGCTGATCGAGATCCAGGCTCCAGCCGTTTTCGGAGAAGTTCAGCGGCACCGGCTTCTGCACCCCGCCGAGGACATCGATCGTGCCGCGCACATTGGGCCATTGCGGGGTCGGGCAGACGATGTTGTCGCCCTCCTCGACCAGAAGCTGCTTGGCCAGCATCATCGCGCTCATCCCGGAAGCGGTGACGGTGATGCGGTCGGTCGTGATATCGGTGCCGTAGAGGCGTGAATTGTAAGCCGCCAGGGCCGCGCGCAGATCAGGAATGCCGCGATTCGGCGTGTAGAAAGTGTCGCCGGCGAACATCGCCTCGGCCGCCGCGTCGCAGATGAATTTCGGGGTCGGCGTGTCCGGCTCGCCGAACCACAGGGCGATCACCCCGGGCACGCCCATGGCGGCCTCCGAAACCTCGCGAATGCGCGATGCGGGCATTCCCATGATCCGGGCGCGCAGGCCTGTTTCGTGGCGGCCTGTGGCAAGCGGCGCGTTTTCGACACTCATTCCCTCATCTCCCTTTGCTAACTTCGGGTTAAGCCTGCAATTCCGGTCGGTCGGCAAAATGGGCCAGGGCCTCCGGATTGGCCAGGGCTTCCTTGTTCTTGACCGGGCGGCCGTGGACGACCTCGCGCACGGCCAGCTCGACGATCTTGTTGGATTTGGTGCGCGGGATATCGGCGACCTGGACGATGCGCGCGGGCACATGGCGCGGCGTCGTATTGTTGCGAATCTGGCGCTTGATCCGATCGGTCAGCACCTCGTCCAGCGTGACACCAGGACGCAGCACGACGAAGAGCACGACCCGGGTGTCGCCCTCCCATTCTTGGCCGATCACCAGCCCTTCCAGGACTTCTTCCATCTGCTCGACCTGGCGGTAGATTTCCGCCGTGCCGATGCGGACGCCGCCGGGGTTCAAGGTAGCGTCGGAACGGCCGTAGATGATCATGCCGTCATGCTCGGTCAGGGCGACGTAATCGCCATGGCACCAGACATTCGGGAAACGCTCGAAATAGGCCGCGCGATATTTGGCGCCGTCGGGATCGTTCCAGAAGCCCACCGGCATGGAGGGGAAGACATTGGTGCAGACCAGCTCGCCCTTCTCGCCGCGCACCGGCCGGCCTTCGTCATCGAAGACATCAATCGCCAGGCCCAGGGCGCAGGCCTGGATCTCGCCCCGCCAGACGGGGCCGGCCGGGTTGCCGAGGACGAAACAGCCGCAGATATCGGTGCCGCCCGAGATCGAGGCCAGATGGACGTCGCACTTGATGCGCTCATAGACATAGTCGAAGGATTCGGGGACCAAGGGCGAGCCGGTCGAGAGCAGGCTGCGCATGGTCGAGAGATCATGGGTTTCGATCGGCGCGATGCCGGCATTCTTGGCCGCGTCGATGAACTTGGCCGAGGTGCCGAAATGCGTCGCGCTCTCGGCCTGGGCGAAATCAAACAGGGCATTGCCGTCGGGATGAAAGGGCGAGCCGTCGTAGAGCAGCACCCGCGCCTCGCAAGCCAGGGCCGAGACCAGCCAGTTCCACATCATCCAGCCGCAGGTGGTGAAGTAGAAGACGCGGTCGTCGCGTTTGACATCCGCATGCAGGCGAAGCTCGCTTAAATGCTTGAGCAGGATGCCGCCCGCCCCGTGGACGATGCATTTGGGCACCCCGGTCGTGCCCGAGGAATAGAGAATATAGAGCGGCGCGTTGAACGGCATCTGGACGAAGTCGATCTCGCCCGCGGCATGGCCGGCAAGGAAATCCTCCAGCATGACGGCCTTGACCACGCCGCCGATATCGGGGTTTTCGATTGTATAGGGCACGATCACCACATGCCGCAGGCTGGGCAGTGCGACCGCGATCTCGCTCAGCTTGCCGAGGCAGTCATGGGCCTTGCCGTTATAGTGATAGCCCTCGACCCCGAAGAGCACCTTGGGCTCGATCTGGCCGAAGCGGTCGAGCACGCCCTGGATGCCGAAATCGGGTGAGCAGGAGGACCAGACCGCGCCCAGGCTGGCGGCGGCGAGCATGGCCATGATGGTCTCGGGCATATTGGGCAGATACCCCGCCACCCGGTCGCCCGGCCCCACCCCCGCCGCGCGCAGAGCATCGGCGATGCGCGAAACGGTGTCGTAGAGTTCGGCATAGGACAGGTGGCGATCCACCTTGTCCTCACCGCGGAAAACGATAGCGGTTTCGTCGTCGCGCCGGCGCAGCAGGTTCTGGGCGAAATTCAACCGGGCCTCGGGAAAGAAGCGCGCGCCGGGCAGCTTGTCGGCATCGGCGATCGCGACATCGCCCTGGGTCTCGGCGATCACCCCGCAATCGCGCCAGACCTTGCGCCAGAATTTCTCCTTCTCGGCCACGGAGAAACGCCAGAGGGCATCGAAGCTCTCGAGAGAGACGCCCCATTCCTCGCCCAGGCCGCGCGCGAAGGCGGTGACATTGGCATTCTCGACCCGCTCAACGGACGGTTCCCACAACGGCTTGGTCACGCAACCACTCCCACGTTTTTCGCAAACGGACCCGGCGACAGCGGCAGAGTGTAGCCCCGCCCCAAGGGGCGGCGAAAGCTTTGCGGCCGCCTCGCAGGACAAGGTTGCCCGGCCTCGACTGGTCCCGGCGCCCGCCGGCCACTAAAGTCTCCCGCGGAACCCATCGATGAACGATCAAGCAAGCCTGACCGCCCGATTCGCCGCGATCCCCGCACCAGTGCGCGGCGCCATATGGGCGATGGTCGCGGCCTTCAGCTTCGCCTGCGGGGCGGCGCTTATCCGCCATGCCTCGCAGACCCACCACCCCTTCGAGGTTGCTTTTTTCCGCAATGTCTTCGGCCTGATGTTCATGCTGCCCTGGCTCCTCCGCTCGGGCCTCGGCGCGCTGAAGACCAAACGCATCGGCATGCTGACCCTGCGCGCGGTCGTCGCCCTGGGCGCGATGCTGTCCTGGTTCAGCGCATTGAGCATGATGCCCCTGGGAGAAGCCATCGCGCTGAACTTCGTCACGCCCATCTTCGCGACCATCCTGGCGGCGCTGATTCTGCACGAGATCGTGCGCCTGCGGCGCTGGACCGCCGTTGCTATCGGCTGCCTCGGCATGCTCGTCATCCTGCGGCCCGGCATGGCGGTCATCGATCCGGCGGCTTTTCTGGTGTTGCTGACGGCGGCCTGTTTCGCCGCCTCGAGCATCATCGTGAAGATCCTCTCGCGCACGGAATCGCCCAATGCGATCGTCACCTGGATGGTAATCTATCTGGTGCCCATCTCGCTGATTCCCGCGCTCTTCGTTTGGGAAACGCCGAGCCTGGAGATGATGCCCTGGCTGGCCGCCGTGGGCGCGGCGACGACCATGGGTCATGTCGGGCTGACCCGCGCCTATAACGCCTCCGATGCCTCCTACGTCCAGCCCTTCCAATATTCCATGCTGCCCTTCGCCGCCGCGATCGGCTATTTCGCCTTCGCCGAGGTCCCAGATGTCTGGACCTGGATCGGTGCGGGCATCATCGCGGCCTCGTCGCTCTATATCGCCCGGCGCGAAACGCTCGCGGCCAAGGAATCCGACCGAGAATCTGTCGTGACCGTCGCGGCGGGGGACGGCTCCGACGCCGCCGCTCTGGGCCGCCGGTCGGGCCGCCAACCGGATGACGGGACGCCATGACCCAGGAACCCGACGACTCCGGCAAGGCGAAACCCCGAAGACCCAGCGCCGCGCTGCGCGCCGCCCTGTGGATGGCCCTGTCCTCGGCCGCCTTCGCCGGCATGACCGCGACCATCCGCCCGACCTCGCAGGAACTTCATTCCTTCGAGATCGCCTTCTTCCGCTGCCTCTTCGGCCTGCTTTTCATGATGCCCTGGCTGGCGCGGGCCGGGATCGGCGCGCTGCGCACCCAGCGTCTGCCGCTCTATATTGTGCGCGCCGTCATCGGCCTGTTCGCCATGACGACCTGGTTCTGGGCCATCTCGATCACCCCGATGGCGACCGTGACTTCGCTGTTCTTCGCCACCACCCTCTTCGCCGGCGTCCTCGCCGTGCTGGTTCTGCGCGAAAAGGTCGGGCCGCGCCGCTGGGCCGCGATGGTCGTCGGCTTCCTCGGCGTTCTGGTGATCCTCCGCCCTGGCGTGGACCAGGTGACCTTCGGCGCCATGCTCTCGCTCGGCGCGGCGGCCCTGGCCGGGGTCTCGATGACCGTGGTCAAGCTGCTCTCGCGCACCGAGCGGCCCGAGGCGATCATCACCTATATGACCCTGTTCCTGACCCCGCTCTCGCTGATCCCGGCGCTCTTCGTCTGGGTCTGGCCGAGCTGGGAGGTCCTCGCCTGGCTAGTCGCCGTGTCGGGCTTCGCCACCACGGGGCATTGGGGCCTGACCCGGGCCTTCCGCCTGTCCGATTCCTCCGCCGTGATGCCTTTCATGTACGCCCAGCTGCCCTTCGTCGCGGCGATCGGCTTCGTCGCCTACGGCGAGGTCCCGGATATCTACACCTGGATCGGTGGCGCGATCATCGCCGCGTCATCGGTCTATATCGCGCATCGGGAGGCGCGCCGCGCCAAGGAGGCGGCGCGCGTTGACGCCGCCAGGGACGCCCCCTAACCTCCGGCGGCTTACGCCATATAATCGCAAAAACCGCAGGGTCACCATGCCAGACACCCCCGCCCTAGACCTCGATTTCGTGCGCGGGCATTTCCCGCTGCTGGCGAAAGGCGATTTCGTCTATGCCGACAATGCCGCCGGGACCCTCGTGCCGCGCAGCGTGGCGGGGCGCATGACCGCCTTCATGACCGAATGCCAGGTCCAGCCGAACAATCCCTATCCGGCTTCCGAACTGGCCACCGCCCGCCTGACCGAAGCCAAGCGCCTGATGGCCGAGATGATCAACGCCTCGCCCGAGGAGGTGGTCTTCGGCCATTCGACGACCAACAACGTCTATGTCCTGTCCCATGCCCTGCGCCCGCTGATGCGCGAGGGCGACGAGGTGATCGTCACCAATCTCGACCACGAGGCCAATAACGGCGCCTGGCGCCGCCTCGCCGAGACCGGCATCACGGTCAAGGAATGGCGCCTGCGGCCCGAGACCGGCGATCTGATGATCGAGGATCTCGACGCCCTGCTGACCGACCGTACGCGTCTGGTCTGCGTTACCCATTGCTCCAACGTCACGGGCACAGTCAACGATATAGCCGCGATCGCACGCCAGGTTCATGCGGCGGGCGCGCTGATCTGCGCCGATGGCGTGGCCTACGGCCCCCATGGCCGGATCGACGTGAAGGCCTTGGATGTCGATATCTATCTCTGCAGCCTCTACAAGATCTACGGTCCGCACCACGCGTTGATGTACGTACGGCGCGACCTGATGCTGAAGGCCAAGGGCCAGAATCATTTCTTCATCCCCGAGGACAATATTCCCGCCAAGCTCAATGTCGGCGGCCACGACTACGAGGTTGTGGCCTCGGCGACCGGCATCGCGGATTATTTCGACGCCCTGCACTACCATCATTTCCCGGGCTCAAATCTCGATTTCCACGGGCGGCTGGGTCAGGTCTACGGCCTGTTCGCCGACCAGGAAGAGCGCCTCAGCGCGCGCCTGGTCGATTTCCTGGGATCGCGGCGCGACATTCGCCTGCTCGGCCGGCTGGCAAAGAGCCGCGCGACCCGGGCGCCGACCTTCTGCTTCGCGGTGGAGGGGCGGGACCCGGCGGAACTCGCCGCCACCCTGGGGCGCGAAGGCATCGGCACCACGTCCGGGCATTTCTACGCCTATCGCATCATCGAGGCGTTGGGCCATATGAATTCGGGCGGCGTGGTGCGCATCAGCCTGGTCCATTACAACACCGAAGAGGATGCGCGGCGGGTCGTGGAGACCCTCGACCGCATCCTTTGAATCGAGGAGAGAGAATATGGACGTAAACGGACTTGGCGCGCTGGTGACCGGCGGCGCCTCCGGCCTGGGAGCCGCGACGGCGAAACGCCTGGCCAAGGCCGGAGCCAAGGTGACGATCCTGGATCTGAATATGGATGCCGGCCGGACCCTGGCCGAAGAAATCGGCGGCCTCGCCATGGAATGCGATGTGGCGAGCGAGGCCAGCGCGGTCGACGCCCTGACGGCCGCGAAGGCCGCCCATGGTCCGGCCCATGTCCTGGTCAACTGCGCGGGCATTGGCCCGCCGGCGCGTATCGTCGGCCGCGAAGGCCCGCACGACCTGGCCCAGTTCACCAAGGTCATCCAGGTCAATCTGATCGGCACCTTCAACCTGATGCGCCTGGCCGCCGCCGAGATGACCGGCAACGAGCCGCTGGAAGACGGCGAGCGCGGGGTGATCTTGATGACCGCCTCGGTCGCGGCCTTCGAGGGCCAGATCGGTCAGGCGGCCTATTCCGCCTCCAAGGGCGGCATCGCCGCGCTGACCCTGCCGGCGGCGCGGGAATTCGCCCGCTTCGGCGTGCGGGTCGCGACCATCGCGCCGGGGCTTTTCGCCACGCCGCTCCTCTACACCCTGTCACAGGAAGCCCAGGACAGCCTGGCCGCCAGCGTGCCCTTCCCGGCGCGCTTCGGCGACCCGGACGAATATGCTCGCCTGGCCATGCATATCGTCGAGAACCGCATGATCAACGGCGAAACCATCCGCCTCGACGGCGCCATCCGCATGGCGCCGAAATAACCGCGCCAGAACTTGAAGCGATCAGCCTCTCGCCGCTTCCTCGATGAAGCCAGCGAGGGCGATATCGCGCCCGGAGAGCCCGCCGCAGTCGTGACTCGAGAGCGTGATCTCGACCCGGTCGTAGACATTGAACCATTCTGGGTGATGGTCCATGCGCTCAGCCTTGAGCGCGACGCGGGTCATGAAACCAAAGGCCGCGTTGAAATCGGCGAAGTGGAAAGTCTTGGCGATCGCATCGCGGCTTTCCACCTCGGACCAGCCCTCGAGACCGGCCAGAGCCCGCCTGCGTTCCTCTCCAGTCAGCTTTCCGCTCATCGTTTCCTCCATCCGTCGGCCATCCACCCCAAATGTGGAATGGTTGGCCGGCCGGTCAAGCTAGGGTAGGAAGAGGCCATGGCATTCCTGGCAGACTTCGGAAGACACACGATCCCGCCCAGCCTCGACGAGATCGAGGTCATGGCGCGCGAGGCCCTGGCCGCCATTCCGGCCGAGCTGCGCCGCTTCGTCGGCGATATCGCGATCAGCGTTTCGGAATTCCCGGATTCGGAGACCGAGGAGGAGATGGGCCTGGAATCGCCTTTCGACCTGCTCGGCCTCTACCGGGGTGTCTCGCTGGCCCAGAAAAGCGTCTCCGCCGCGCCCCAGGATCTGGACATGATCTTCCTCTACCGCCGGCCGATACTCGATTACTGGTGCGAGGCGGGCGAGGACCTGGCCCATATCGTGCGCCATGTGCTGATCCACGAGATCGGCCACCATTTCGGCTTTTCCGACGACGATATGGAGCGCCTCGAAGCCGAGGCCTGATCCGTCCGAGCCTAGGCTAGCAGGGCCCGGACCCGCTTCCGCAACACCGGCACGACCTCCGCCTCGAACCAGGGATCCTTGCGCAGACAATGGGTGCTGCGCCAACTCGGATGCGGAGTCGGCAGGAAGTCCGGCAGATGGTCGCGCCAGGCGCACACGGTTCCGGTCATCGTCCGCCCGCGCGCCTTTCCCAGATAGTAGGC
>Ga0302137_1000986_pt1 | contig 12712 bp, 10 predicted proteins | sample CBN3_SCM_MG_FD_203127 | JGI IMG/M metagenome (GOLD analysis project Ga0302137, IMG submission 203127) | Marine microbial communities from Western Arctic Ocean, Canada - CBN3_SCM | ecosystem: Environmental > Aquatic > Marine > Oceanic | place: Canada: Western Arctic Ocean | collected 2017-09-15 | reverse complement strand
GCGTTTCACGGTAATTGACGGTGGCGGCGGGTTCATCGCTGTAGGGGGTGCCGAAGGTGCCTTTAAAGATGGCTCTGGAAGCGCCGGCGGGTCGTCAAACGACGCATTCGTTGACGGATGCGGCAAGGGGTTTTCCGGTGGTGGCGCAAACCGCTCAACATTGTTGCTGATCGGCGATTTGTCGATAAGGCTATATACTTTTTTATTCCGATGCGGAACGTTTTCGCCGCCAGGGCTTTGAGGCGCGGTTTTACTCGGACCCTTTGGCTTTAAGACCGGGGCGGCAAACTCGCTGCCCTCGCGAATGCCAGTGTTATAAGCGTACCAGACAACCCCCGCGAACGCTACAAGAGCGGCAAGGGCGATTCCGACTAAAATGAGGCGGATAACAGATTTCGCCGAGGGCGTTACAGCCTCTCGATCAATCGCCGTTAGCTCCACCTCAATTGAATCTTCTCTATTGCCCATTAACGCAATTCCTTAACAGGCTCAACTCCAAGAATATTCAAGCCTGACTCAATCACAATTTGTACCGCGCGAACCAACGCGACGCGCGCCTGGGTTTTTCCCGCATTATTCTCGACAATAAACCGTAATTCCGGGCGCTCTCGCCCTTTGGTCCAAAGACCATGGAATCCTGCAGACAATTCCTGCAGATAATAAGCGATTCGGTGAGGTTCATGCGCTAAAGCGGCACCTTCTACAGCACGCGGCCAAGCCCCCAGGACTTTAATCAAGGCAAGCTCCGCAGAATCGTCTAATACTGTAAGTTCCGATGTCACCAAATTTTTCCGTTCCGTGCTCAATTCAGGAAATGCATCTGTGGCCAACCGCATGGCGGAATGGCAACGTGCATGGGCGTATTGCACATAAAACACTGGGTTTTCACGGGATTGTTCGGTCACTTTTTTCAAGTCGAAATCCAATGGCGCTTCGTTACTACGCGTCAACATGATAAAGCGTACGACATCCTTGCCAACCTCATCAACCAGGTCACGCAATGTCACGAAAGTACCTGTCCGTTTTGACATTTTGATGGGTTCACCGTCGTCCATCAATTTTACGATTTGGCAAATTTTAACGTCTAGCGCAGCGCCACCATCTGTGATCGCCTTTGTCGCCGCCTCCATTCGCTTTACATATCCGCCATGATCAGCGCCCCATACGTCTATCAACTTTCCATAGCCGCGTTCGAACTTATCTAGATGGTATGCGATATCCGATGCAAAATACGTCCAACTTCCATCAGATTTCCTCAAGGGGCGATCCACATCGTCGCCGAACGCTGTCGCTCGGAATAATTCCTGTGGCCGGGGTTCCCAATCGTCCGGTTTTTTACCCTTCGGAGGCTCCAGAACGCCGGTATAAATCAAATCACGCGCTGTCAGCGCAGCGTGAACCGATTCCACCTTACCAGCCGCGACCAACGCCTTTTCAGACACAAAATTATCTTGATTGACCCCGAGCGCCGCCAAGTCATCACGAACCAAAGCCATCATTGCATCAACGGTAAACCCCTGAATTTCCGCCAACCATTCAGATTCCGGCGCGTTGACCCATTTATCGCCGAATTTTTCGGCCAACGCCCGCCCAACCGGAATCATATAATCACCAGGATAAAAACCACTGGGAATTTCGCCTATATCCTCACCCAAAGCTTCGCGATAACGTAAATGCGCCGAACGCGCAAGAACATCCACCTGGGTTCCAGCGTCGTTCATGTAATATTCACGAGCGACATCGTAACCTACGTTTTCCAGCAAAGACGCTAGCACGTCGCCAAACACTGTACCGCGGGCATGTCCAATATGCAGTGGCCCCGTCGGGTTGGCGGAAACATATTCGACATTCACTTTTTCGCCAGCGCCAATTGTTGAGGCTCCAAATTTTGGCCCCTCCACCAGAACTGTCTGCAAAACGTCATGCCACGCTGACGTTGCAAGCGTAATATTTATAAATCCAGGCCCTGCAATTCCCGCCGTCGCCACGACGGGCAACGCCTCTAATTTTTCAACAATCAAACCCGCCAGGTCCCGTGGTTTCATTCCGGCGTTTTTCGCCAAGACCATGGCCGCATTGGACGACATATCGCCAAAGGTAGCATCGCGAGGCGATTCAACCGAGATTCGATCCATCCTCATATCAGGAGGGAGGATTTTTGCTGCTGACAACTCATTGAGTATCGAGAGTAAGTCAGAATGCAGCCGGGCAAAAATATTCATACAGCTTCAGCGCCTTATGTTCATCAGACCCTTCCATTGGGTCATTGCATATCGATCCGTCATACCCGCAATATAATCAATAATCACGCGCGCAGATTTGTATTTGGAATCCTCAACACGTCTAATTCGGTCTCGCCATTGCACGGGCAGAAGTCCGGGTTGTTTCATGAATTCGGTGAAAAGTGTCTGAACGACCATACATCCCCGGTCTGTTTGCTCTGAGACCGTATCATGCCGGTACATATTCTTAAAAAGAAACGCTTTCAACGAGCGTTCCTTTTGGCGCATTGCTTTGGAAAAAGCAACAACGGGTCGACCAAACGCGCGAATTTGCGCGACGGATTGCACATTCGCCAATTCGAGCCTTTGTCCTGTTTCATTTAAGACATCTTCCACCATTTCCCCTATCAAGTGGCGCACGGCTTCATGAATAAGGCGTGTTCGGTCGATATGCGGATGTTCTTCACCAACGTCCTGAAATACGGTCCAAACATGCGGAACATCCTGTAAATCATCAATCGTGAAGACATCGGCGCGTAGCCCGTCGTCCAAATCGTGATTTCCGTAGGCTATGTCATCAGCAATCGCCGCAACTTGCGCTTCCACGCTTGAGAAATTTAATAATTCCAGGTCGAATCGTGCGTTGAAATCATGGATTTCCGACGACCGGCCATTTCCAGGGTCGCCAACCGGACCATTATGTTTCACGATCCCTTCCAGAGTTTCCCACGAAAGATTTAGCCCATCGAACACCGCATAGCTTTGTTCAATCTCGACCAGCACCCGAAGTGTTTGGGCATTGTGGTCGAAGCCACCATAGTCCTGGCTCACCTCGTTTAACGCTTCTTCTCCAGCATGTCCGAAGGGGGGGTGACCAATGTCATGCGCCAGCGCAATGGCCTCCACCAAGTCTTCGTCCAACCGCAGTGTTCGCGCCATCGCCCGCGCGATTTGCGACACTTCCAAGCTGTGCGTCAGGCGGGTGCGGTAATGGTCGCCTTCCGGCGCGATAAATACCTGAGTTTTATGCTTCAAACGGCGGAATGCAGTCGCGTGAATAATCCGATCTCGATCCCGTTGAAACACGCTCCGACGCCGACTCTCTGGTTCAGGATGGAGCCGACCGCGTGTCGCAGCGGCAATGGTCGCATAGGGCGCCAGCGTCATATTTAATTATCCTTGTTACGTCGCATCCTGTATAGCGACCCGTCGCGGCAATTGACATAATGCTCAAGACGCCTAAATAGGTTATAGTGTTTCTAAACGTCCGCGTAGGTGGACCAATTTCTGTTCGTGGAGCAATGCATGTCCGATCCCTTCGCAGTTGGCGAAACGACATCCGAACGTGAATTCCTGATATCGGAATCCGCACGGGGCCGCTTAGCCTTTTTATTCTCTCAAGAAGAAAAACCCGGAATGATGCTTCGCGTCACAGTATCCGGCGGTGGTTGTTCCGGGTATCAATATGGGTTCGACTTTGAAGACACCGTCCATAATGACGATATGGTGTTTGGCGACGATGACGTGAAAGTCGTTGTAGATGATACTTCCATGGACTTGCTGGCGGGTTCACAGATTGATTTTGTTAATGACATGATTGGCGCTTCGTTTCAGATCAATAATCCCAACGCCGAATCGTCTTGTGGCTGCGGCGCATCATTTTCTATTTGACGAAACGCCTGCCATACTTAGACATTAAGGGCCCGCAAATGATGCGGGCTTTTTCGTTTATTGGACATTATTGATGAAAATAGCGACCTTCAACGTCAACTCGGTCAAAGCGCGTCTGCCCCGTGTTCTGGAATGGCTGGATGAATTTTCGCCGGACATAGCGCTCCTGCAAGAAATTAAGACGGTGTCGGAAAATTTCCCTGCACTAGAAATTGAAGACAGAGGCTATCAGACCGCCGTTCATGGTCAGAAAAGTTATAATGGCGTCGCCATCTTGTCGAAACACCCCATTGAGGATGTCGTGATGGGGCTTCCAGGCGACGAATCGGATGATCAGGCGCGCTATATCGAAGCAACTATATCTGGTCTTCGCGTCGCATCTATATATTTGCCGAATGGTAACCCGGTGGATACCGAAAAATTCAGCTACAAGCTATCCTGGATGGATCGATTGGTCGATCACGTTCAAAACACCCTGCTGCCAAGCGAACAACCTTTTGTGTTGGGCGGGGATTATAATGTCGTGCCCCATGACGACGATGTCTACGACCCAAAAGGCTGGGCAAACGACGCATTGTGCAGACAGGAAAGTCGAACCAGATTCCGGACTATTCTAAATTTGGGGCTAACAGAAGCATGGCGGGCGCTGCACACCGAAGTCGGTGCCTATAGTTTTTGGGACTACCAAGCAGGCCGGTGGCCCCGCAACGAGGGCGTTCGAATTGATCATTTGTTGCTGTCCCCAGCTGCCGCAGACCGGTTAGTTGCGTGTGAAATTGACAGGGAACCAAGAAAAAGGGAGCGCCCATCTGATCACACGCCTGTGTGGTGCGAGTTATCCACGCCCCCCCCAGACTGACCCCCGCACCAACGCCGCCAAACAGCACGGTAAATTCGCTGAATGTTTCGAATATAGCTCTGCAAATCGAACACGCGAGAATTTCTAATCATAGTCGGAATCGCCTACCGCAGTGGAACAAGACGTTCAGGTGCGTCTGTAAATCCAACCCCGCGGGTAACGTAACCCTGCTCGTCACCGACAACAAAAATTGACAGTCCCACCGCCTTCAACATAGCTGCGCTACATCTTCCCGACACTCATTAACCAACCATAGAAATCACAGGCAAGCGGGACGCGTTCGTCGGATCGCCAAGATCGAAACGGCCCATGATGGCAAAATGATCCGGATCGTCAGTCGCTGCCTTTATCGCAAGATCATTGTAGTCGCCTTCCCATGATGGCGGCACAAGTATCGTGCGATTAATCCCTGTTTCATCCATCTGCGTCAGCAACGCGTCAGACATCATCGGAACAAGGCCATGTTCCCGTCCTAATCCATCTTCCGGCCAGGGTCGTTCCGGCGTATACGCCGCCCAAACATACACCTGTGCATCAACAATCATCATTGCCGCCTCTCCAACATGAGTTCAAAATTAGCGTCTACTCTGACGTTCGGCACTTTTATGTAACCCATCATCATGGTTCCACTACGTGACAAAGCAGAACAGGCTGTGCATCATATTGTTGGCAAAAGCGGTCATTATTTGGGGAATATGCGTATGCAGCCTTCACCGAACAATCAAATTGAAATGTTACGCCAGATGCAAACCATCCGACGGTTTGAAGAGCGAGCCTCGAATGACTTTCACGCGGGCGACATTTATGGTGTCGTCCATTGCTATATCGGCGAAGAAGCCGTCGCTGTTGGCGTGTGTTCAGCATTGAAGCGGGACGACCGCATCATCAGCACCCATCGCGGCCACGGCCACTGCATCGCCAAGGGCGCGGATTTAAACCGTATGATGGCGGAATTGTACGGGCGTGAAACCGGATATTGCAAAGGCAAAGGCGGTTCCATGCATATTGCAGATTTCAGTATAGGCATGTTGGGCGCGAACGGCATTGTAGCGGGCGGGATACCCATCGTTACAGGTGCAGGATTAGCCGCCCAACTAGATGGCAATGGTGGAGTCGCCGTTTCGTTTTTCGGCGATGGTGCCTCCAACGCCGGTCCATTTCACGAATCAATCAATATTGCGGCAAAATGGAAGCTTCCCATGCTATATGTCTGCGAAAATAATTTGCATTCCGCAAACACTCCGGCGTCGAAGACATTGGCGCTGGAAGATGTAGCGGCTCGAGCCGCGGGGTATGGCATTCCTGGAGTCATTGTCGACGGCAACGATGTGATGGCCGTGCATGATGCGGCGACAATAGCGGTGGCGCGCGCTCGCGCGGGCGAAGGCCCAACCTTAATCGAATGTAAAACTTATCGCCAACGCGGTCACACCGAACGCCTCGAAGCCTATGAACATCGAACGTATGAAGAAATCGAGTCGTGGAAGGAAAAGGACCCCATTACGCGGTTCGCCAATAATTTAATTCAGCGCGAAGGCCAATTGAGCGAAACGGACTGGAAACAAATGGATGATGAAATTCTGGAGGCCATTCAAGCCTCCGTGGATTTTGCGAAAGCCAGCCCGTTTCCAAAACCGGAATCTGCAGTTGACGATATCTTTGCTTAGTAAATAGGAACCGGTCTCATGCGACAAATAAGCTATGCACAAGCCGGTTCGGAGGCCCTGGCCGAAGAATTGCGGCGCGATCCCAAAACCCTCGTACTATCAACGGACGCCGCCCCGGCCCTGGTGGAAGAATTTGGCGATCAACGCATTCGCGCCACTCCGATCGCGGAAGGCGCCGTCACGGGTATGGCGATTGGAGCCGCCGGGTGCGGATACCGACCTATCGTCAATTGGCGAATAGTAACATTTTCCTTCGTCGCTATGGACCAAATCGTCAATCAGGCGTCCAAAATTCATTATATGTTCGGTGGCCAGGCTAAATTCCCCCTCGTTTTTCGGGCTACCGTTGGGGGCGGTGGAAAATTAGCGGCGCAACACTCCCAAAGCCCCTACTCCATGTTCATGAACCTTGCTGGATTAAAAATTATCCTGCCGTCGACACCCTACGACATGAAGGGTTTGATGAAATCTGCCATTCGCGACGACAACCCTGTCATTTCGTTTGAATCGAGTCGCCTTATGGGGTTCAAAGGCGATGTGCCGGAAGAAGAATACACATTGCCCATCGGGAAAGCGGACGTCAAACGGGAAGGTTCCGACATCACTATTGTGGCGATTGCATGGCTGGTGCATGAAGCGCTTGCTGCGGCGGAAACCCTGGCGAAGGAAGGCGTGTCCGTCGAAGTCGTAGATCCGCGCAGTTTATTTCCCCTAGACGCCGAAACCATTCGCACTTCAGTTCGTAAAACCGGCCGACTCCTTATCGCCGATGAAGCCGGTCCCACGGCGGGCGCATCAGCGGAAATCGCCGCCCTGGCCGCTGAGGATGCAAACACTTTCGCGTGCCTCAAAGCGCCTATCAAGAGGGTTTGCGCATTGCAGGTCCCGATTCCCTATAGCCCCGTGTTGGAAGACCATGTTTTTCCCGATCGCGACAAGATCGCCGCAGGGGTCAGGGCTGTACTTAGGTGATTTGCGGTGTCAATCCACATGAATAACGGCCTTACCGCTGATTTCACGGTTGAACAGACGTTCCGCGAGCGCACCAAGGTCACCAAGGCCTCCCTCCGCCTGAAAGGGCGGTGCCTTTAATTGTCCACTGGAAATGAGCCCCGCCAAGACACGGAGACCGTCCCGGCCCGGCCGACGTCCGAATTCGGTAAATAAATAAAGCCCGTAATACTGAACGCGCCCCGTCCGAAAAAAATCAGCCGCATTGAGCGTCACATTTTCTCCCGCTGATACGCCGTAATTGACCAGAACTCCGCCACGCGCAACTTGCTGCATTGCGTCGGTCAGCACCTGTCCACCGACAGATTCCAGAATACAATGATAGCGGCCATGTTGAGCCGCTTCTTTTGCATCCTCACCGACAACAACCACATCGGCACCCGCGTTCGCCGCTAATTCTACATTTTCCGTTCGACGCACCAAAGCCGTAACCGTGGCACCAGACAATTTGGCCAGTTGCACGCCAAATAACCCAACGCCGCCCGACGCGCCCGTCACCAGAACCCGGCGCCCTAAAAGTTGCCCGCCTTGCTCCAATGCATAAAGCGCCGTCAAGCCCGCCACCGGTAATGTTGACGCATCGGCGAAGGAAACATTCTCGGGAATTGGTGCCATCCACGACGTATCGATCGCGACACGCTCCGCCCATCCACCCGACAGTACGACGCCGACTATGCGTGTCCCCACTCGCGGTCCTGAACCATCCGCCGCGGTTTCGGTGACAACACCCGCAACATCCCACCCCAAATGCGTTCCCGGGTCAGCACGACGGGCTCGCTTCACTTCTCCGAGGTTCAGCGAAATCGCTTTTACATCCACGACAGCCTGATTTGACAAAGGTGTGGGATCAGACGCTTCTGAAATATTCAAACAACCCGGCGCAGCCGGATCAACCAATACCGCGCGCATAACTACCTCCTTTTGTTTTCAACTTAAATCCGACAGGCGTGTAAGTGCGTTATTCAATTTTTCCTTTGTCGCCTGCTCGTCTGCAAGCCGGTTTTTCTGCTCTTGAATAACGTTTTCAGGCGCACGAGACAGAAAATTTTGATTCCCCAGTTTCTTTTGAAATTTCATGATTTCAACATCCGATTTTGCAACGGCTTTCTGTAAACGCGCAGATTCCTGATCCAAATCCAAAACATCTGCAATGTGAAGCATGACAGTTGTGTCACGGTGCACCAATTGAACCGCACCTTTGGACGAACTAACATCGAATGCAATGTCGCCAACCCGCGCCAGACGATGGATTAATTCTCCGTGCGTTTGCGCCCATCCTTTGCTGACGTCTCCAGCGCCGGATATTACCATTGAAATTTTGGCGGCAGGCGGCACATTCATTTCCGAACGAACGGAACGAATGCTCGAAATGAGCTCAACGACCCACCCCATTTCATCTTCCGCCGCACAGTTCACCAAAGTGCCGCCAAAATCAGGCCAAGGACTGGTGATTAACGCCTGCGGTCGCTGATCACCTATTTGTTCCCATAGTTCTTCGGTTACAAACGGCATGAAGGGGTGAAGAAGATGCAAAGTTTGGTCAAGAACCCATGCAGCTGTCGCACGGGTTTCAGTCGCAAACGCCACGTCGTCGCCCATCAATAACGGCTTGGAAAATTCCAGGTACCAATCACAGTAAGTACGCCACGTAAATTGATATAACGCCTGCGCCGCATCGTTAAATCGATATGAATCAAGTCCGGTGTTCACCGCCCCCACACACCGCACCAATTCACTTACAATCCAACGATTGAGTGTATGCTGGCATTCAGCAGGGTCAAAAATGTCCTGAGGGCTGCAATCATTCATCTCGCAATAACGGGCGGCGTTCCATAGTTTGGTTACAAAATTGCGCGATCCGGCCACACGTTCTCCCGATAGTTTAATGTCACGCCCCGGAGCGGCGAGAGAGGCCAGCGTGAACCGCAGCGCGTCACCACCATATTCATCGACCAATTCCAAAGGATCGATGACATTACCCTTGGATTTTGACATTTTTTGCCCGTTTTCATCACGAACAAGCGCATGGACGTATACAGTGTGGAACGGCACATCCCCCATGAAATGCAGCCCAAGCATCATCATGCGCGCAACCCAGAAGAAGATGATGTCAAATCCGGTGACAAGTACATCCGTCGGATAATATCGCGCTAGCTCTGGTGTTTTTTCCGGCCAACCCAAGGTCGAGAATGCCCATAACCCTGATGAAAACCATGTATCTAAAACGTCTTCGTCCCGCCGCAAGGTTACCGCCTTTCCGTAATGTGCGTCGGCGGCGCTTTGCGCTTCGGTCTCCGTTTCCTCGACAAAAATCTCATCGTCAGGGCCGTACCACGCTGGTATTTGATGTCCCCACCATAACTGCCGGGACACGCACCAGGGCTCGATGTTTCGCATCCATTCAAAATACGTCTTCGACCAATTTTCTGGCACAAATTTCATGCGCCCCTGCTCGACAGCTTCGATCGCAGGTTTCGCCAAAGTGGCTGCATCCACATACCATTGTTCTGTCAAATATGGCTCGATGGGAACGCCGCCGCGATCACCGTAAGGGACCATATGGACGTGATCTTCAATTCGGTCCAAAAGCCCCGCAGCATCAATATCGGCTATGATCCTCTGACGCGCCTCGTAGCGATCCATGCCCCGGTACGCTTCTGGTGCGGCGTCGTTCACGGTGGCGTCGACATTAAAGATGTTAATCAATCCCAGGTTGTGGCGCCGCCCAACCTCAAAGTCGTTGAAATCATGCGCGGGTGTAATTTTAACAGCCCCAGAGCCCTGTTCGGGGTCCGCATATTCATCACTGACAATAGGAATACGTCGTCCAACAAGTGGCAAAATACAGAATTTTCCGATTAAATCTCGATAACGTTCATCATCTGGATGCACCGCAACCGCCGTGTCGCCTAGCATCGTTTCGGGGCGCGTGGTGGCGACTATTATTGTTTTATTTTCAAATCCTTCTACAGGGTATTTAAAGTACCAAAGCGATCCATTAACTTCTTGCTGTTGCACTTCCAAATCGGAAATCGCGGTTTTCAGTTTTGGATCCCAGTTGACCAGCCGATTGTCCTTATAGGCGAGTTTCTCTTTGTACAACTGAACAAATACCTTGCGAACAGCCTTGTTTAGGCCCTCGTCCATCGTGAATCGTTCCCGACTCCAATCGCACGAAGCGCCAAGTCTCCTGAGCTGTCCAATAATGGTGCCTCCAGATTCCGCCTTCCACTCCCACACTTTTTTAAGAAAAGCGTCACGGCCAAGATCGGCGCGCGTTTGACCATTGGCTTCTAACTGCCTCTCAACCACCATCTGCGTTGCGATGCCGGCATGATCCATTCCTGGTTGCCAGAGCGTATCTCGCCCCCGCATACGCATACAGCGTATCAAAATATCTTGCAGCGTATTATTTAGAGCATGCCCCATATGAAGACTGCCCGTGACATTGGGCGGTGGGATAACAATGGCGTAAGGGTCTTCATCGGTATTTTTCCCACACTCGAAGGCACCGTCGCGCTCCCATTTCTCATAGTGCTTTGTTTCGACCAATTCAGGTCGATAAGTCTTGTCCAGCATTGCTGAACGTTCCTCTTCGTTATCCGTTGAATGTACTTATATCGTGGCCGCGAAATCAAAAATGCCATCAACGGCGCGAACGCTCGATAATTTACATTATTTTGGTTTTGTCGCCATTTTCTTAATTTCACGCTTAACGCAACGCTCGACAATTACAGGTAAATTGGACTCTAGCCAACCACGTAACAAGGGCCGCATGACTTCCTTCACCAGCGCTTCAAGAGTCCGGTCCAGGTTCCCTGTCCGCATATTGGGATCGAGTGCGCCAGCCAGGCCAGCAAAAGATGAAGCCCCTGCCGCAGTTGTTTCGGCGGACACTAGATATTCCTCGTCCAGAATTAACTCGTCTTCAAACCCATCAGGCTCAATCGGCGTCGGCAAAGGCACCTCATCGAACTCTTCAGTGCGCTCCAACATATCAATTTCAGGATCGGGTTCCAGCTTTGGCTTTGGCTCTCGTTCGGCTTCAGCTACCGCCTCCTTCGCACCGTCCTCTTCGCCATCTTCGGAAATAATTTTCCGAATTGACGCAAGAATTTCCTCCATTGACGGTTCTTGTCCTGCGTCGTTGCTCATCGCTCGCCCTTTTCAATCGGCGCGACACATAATAAGTGGGACCGTCGCCGCACCGTCATAACACAACATTTAGACCCGCGCGGCGTCACCATTTAAAGAGTTGCCCCTCATATCCCCACATCTGATCGCGTACTTTTTTATAATTAGTTTCAAAGTTATATAGTTTAACAGGTAACGCTAAATCTCGCGCTGTTAGCCGTCCCGCGGCTGATAGCAAATAATAACTCGCGACAGTTGCGTCCCGTTGATCGCGAACAAGGCTAACCTGCGCATCAAGAAGTTCTTGCTCCGCGTCCAATACGTCTAGTACGGTTCGCGATCCGACGGCGGCTTCCTGCTGCACACCTTCCAATGCGATACGCGCAGCGCGTACCGCCGCTTCACGCGATTTGATACTCGCACGAGCGGTTAAAAGTTTTTCCCATCCGCCTGACCCAGCTTCGATCGCCGAGCGGCGCGCTTCTTCAACCCGGATCAGATTCCGACTCGCCAATTGTTGCGCTTCACGAATATTACTCGACACACCGCCTTGCTGATAAATTGGAACTGTTAATTCCGCAGACAATGTAATGTCACTAATCGTCCTATCGGAAGAACCTTCATCTCGCCCCCGACGAGCATCCGCAACAAGGTCAATATTCGGTAACAAGTCCGACTTAGCCGCCTCAATGGAATCGCGAGACGCACGTTCGTTAAATATCGCAACGATAACAGATGGGTTTTTTTCACTGGATAGCTTTACCGCGTCTGCCTCTGTAGTCGGTAAATTATCTGGATAATCCGGCTGACTTACCTTAACGGGGTTTTCCCCAACAATTTGTTCATAAAATGCCCGGCTGACCTCCAAATCACCTTCTGACTGGATACGTTCAGCCGTAGTGCGCGCATACCTTGATTCAGCTTGCGCAACGTCGGTTCGGGTCACCTCACCAACGTCAAATCTGTCTTTTGTAGCTTCGAGCTGACGGACCAAGACCTGTTCATTGCCAATGTTCAGTTGCAACACAGCCTGGTCGCGCACGACATTCATATAAGCCGTCACCGCGTCCAGCAGCACTTGCTGCTCTACGACGACCAACCGGGCACGTTCCCGGCTAATTTCGTGCTTCGCCTGGCTGATTTCAGCC
>Ga0302137_1000976_pt1 | contig 12767 bp, 10 predicted proteins | sample CBN3_SCM_MG_FD_203127 | JGI IMG/M metagenome (GOLD analysis project Ga0302137, IMG submission 203127) | Marine microbial communities from Western Arctic Ocean, Canada - CBN3_SCM | ecosystem: Environmental > Aquatic > Marine > Oceanic | place: Canada: Western Arctic Ocean | collected 2017-09-15 | reverse complement strand
CTCAATCAATCTCAGATGGAGAAATAACTATTAATTCGGATGAAGGACTAGTATACACTGCATATGTCTCACAACCATTATTGAGAGATGGAATTTGTACACTATCAGGTATCCAAGGAGATATTACTGCATCTTGCTCAATAAATAATGGAACTGGAGCCTTTGACTATACACTATTACTAATAGATGATAACGGAATGTTACTAGACTCATCATATGGGACATTAGCAAATAATATGTCATTAGATGAAATGAACCTTTCAACTATTGATTGGAATCCAGAACCTGGGAAAAGATCACTAATATTGAGAGCTCTAGACTCAAGAGGGATTGAGTTCACAAGTATCGAAAAGCAGTTCGACATAAGGAGAACAGATTGGAATATTGGTCTGACCGGTATAGAGCTAATAGGGACTGGGAGCAACCAAGAGATACAAATAACTACAATTAGGGAGAATCAGAATCTTCTAAGTAATGCTGATTGTTTACTAATCCTCACTTCAGATGATTATATTGAAACACATCTCATTGAACCATCAGGAGTTTATCTTTTACCGAAAATAGACAGGCCAGATCTAGCAGATGGAAGTGAATTAATCATACAATTTAGTTGTGCATTCCCTTGGGATATAGAATCTGATTCAACCGATAACCAGATTATAATAATTTTAACAGGAGGAGAAGAAGATGATGATGGCATCCAAGATTTAGAAACAGGATTATTATCTGCTTCATTGATTATAGGATTAGCAATCACCATGGCATGGCTTGTAAAGAACCATAGAGAAAGGAAAGAAATGATGAGAATTACAGAGAATGCAATAAAACAAAATATCTCAAATAAGAAAATTATAAAGAAAAATCAAGTGCAACAACCTATTGAGGGAAGTGAAGAACAACAATCTTCTGAACCAATAATCGATGAATTAAAGCCTACTAATGATGTAGTTGAAGAAGAACTAGATGAATTCGAACTCAGACTTAGGCGTCTAGGAAAATTATAGTAGTAAAACATTGGAGTTCTATTTATGGGAGAGTATATACCACCATCTGCATTTTACACATTTGATCCAATCATACATGATCCTTTATCACTTATCGAGCCAATACTCTCATCTATAGGTGGAGACCATGAAGAATTAAAGAAAATTACAATAAGCTCTAATGAGATTAATTCTTTGAAAGAAGGAAAAGAATCACCCTATGATCATGCAACTATGCTATTTTTATCCGCTCTAGATTGGAATAAAGATGGAGGAACACCGATCCCTCTAGATAACGGTATTGCAAGAAATAGAATCGGTAGATTCCCAAGCGATAGTGGTAATGCAATAGAGTACGTTTTAGAATTCACTAGAGAAAAAGAAGGGGAAATGGATCTCCACGAATTATTAATCAAGCTAACCAATGGGTTCGCACCAGAAAATTTAGGCGAAGAAGGATTCAATAAAGGAATTGCAGGAATGGAATTATTGGGTTGGCTAAACCATGATGAAGTGGAACAATTACTTATTTCAATGCGTGGTGGGAAGTGGAATATAAAATCAAATGAGACGATTGATGGAGGAGTCCGAGATTCCCTAAGACATCTTCTAACATTACTGAAAGCGGCTGAAAGAAGAAAATGCGGTATAATGATGCGTAGACATCAATAAATCTAGAATTCTTGACCAGTAAGTCTTGTAAACATTGTCGAATAAAGTTCGGCTGTTTGATCAATTACTTCTTGAGGTAATGCAGGAATTGGTGGTTCTTCTGAATCATTAGTTCTTGCTTGGTATAACTTTTCATGATGGCCTGTTCCAAGATAGTAACTACGTACAAATTCTTTGGAGAGTTGGACTATTTCTCCTTCAGCATACTTCTCAAAATCCCACCAACGATCTTCATCTAAAGTTCCAAATGAATCAACTAATACAGGAACTCTATTTTTACCTAATGCGAATTCTTTCTTTCCATCAACGTGTATTAGGCCTCTTTTACCAGCCTCAGATTCAATTATTTTATCCACTTCAATTGCAATATTCATTATTGAGTCAAACTCTTCGGAAGTTAAATTAGAAATTTCTAATGCTTCCTCTCGGTCTAATAATCTATCAAATTTTTCGAATTTCGTAGACACTTCCAAGTAAGGAGATGGTAATTTTACACCTTCTTCAAGCACTGTTCCAGGTTCGAAACCAAATTCTTCTGCTGGAGCATCACCTCGTTGATACCTTCTCCAACCTGAACCTGCAAGATAATGCCTGCAAATTACTTCTAAAGGAACGAATACATTTTCTCTATCTTTTGAAATTGCTCCAGGTTCCCTAACTACGTCAAATCTACGTGCTCGAACTCTATCTGGAGCATTCATCTCGATTACATGAGTTTCACAAATCCCTGCATTTTCTACAAGATTGAACCAATAGCAAGAGGTTCGATTAAGAGATTCACCTTTACGAGGGATTAAACTTGGAATTATCTGATCGAATACACTAATCTGATTAGTATACCTAAATTCAATTATGTCTGGGTCCTCTGTACTCCAAACTTGCTTTACTTTACCCTGGTATAGCATCTCAACCATAAAACTAATTCGAACGCATTAACTCAATGAAGATTACTAAGGATTAATCTGACAGTATAGTCAATTAAATATTAGAAAAAAGCTCAGTTCCCATAACTGTATTAGACATTAACATCGCTATAGTCATAGGACCAACACCGCCTGGTACGGGAGTCATCCAACCTGCTATATCCATTACATCTGGATCTACATCACCTGTTAAACGAGAACCACTTTTACGTGTCGAATCTGGTATACGATTAATTCCTACATCTATTACCATGGCGCCAGGTTTTATCCACTCTGGTTTAACAAATTCTGCACGCCCTATAGCCGCTACTACTAAATCTGCTTGACGACAAATTTCTGCTAAATTTTTCGTACGAGAATGAGCGATGGTTACTGTTGCATCAATACCTCTTTGCGCTAAAAGTATGGAAAGCGGCATTCCAACTATCCGCGAGCGCCCAATTACTAAGGCATTTTTTCCCGATGTTTCAAAATCAGAGAATTCAAGAATCTTCATTATACCTGCAGGAGTGCATGGTAGAAGACCAGAGGTATTTCCTTGAACTAATTTCCCTAAGTTGACATTATGGAATCCATCTACATCTTTTTGAGGATTTATAGCATCTATTATCATAGACTCGTCGATGCCTTTGGGTAAAGGACTCTGGACTAATATACCATTGACTGAATCATCTAAATTAAGCATTTCAACTACTTTTAATATTTCAATTTCTGTAACTGAACTATCTAAATCAATGCGTGTACTCTTAATTCCACAACGCTCACAAGCCATTTCTTTATTTCTTACATATACATGACTAGCAGGGTCATCTCCAACAATTACAACTGCTAAATGAGGATGTAACCCTCTTCCTTTGAGATTTTCGATTCGAGACATCAAATCTTTTTCAATAGTACGACCAAGTTCCCGACCATCTAGAATTGTCGCAGCCATATGCTATACGAAAGGCACTGGGCACTTCACATTGACGGAAGAGTTTCTATCATAATAAAAAATAGAATGGAGCCCCAGAGGAGATTTGAACTCCCGGCCATCTGATTACAAATCAGATGCTCTACCAAGCTGAGCTACTGAGGCTTATCCCGGGCGACGGCGTTTGGCATTTGAACCCTACACCTCTGAGAGATGAGATTATCCGGTGTATTGATGCACTAAACCACGTACGGAGAGTCATGGATGAGGAGGACTATAGTAACCCTCGGCAAAACCATATGAAATTAAACATAGTATTCTCAGGATGGTTGTGCATATTATTTGGTAGCCTTTTGATGTTCACTTCGGGCGCATCAACATTAGTACTTTCATTAGCGGCGCCAGTTGCAGTCTTAGGACTAGTATTGTTAATCATAGGGTTATTATACAAAGATGAAGAAAAAATTGATCCGAAAAAAATTGCAGAATGGGAACCAGATCACTCGAAAATGCCAGACTCAGGAAGGGTGATGTATAGAGTAGACACCACTCTTATTGAACCTATTAGAACATCAATACTATGCGGTAAATGTGCTAATTTGTTTTGGGAAGAGGGAACTAAACCTAAGTCATTTACCTGTCCTAAATGTTTAGTATTGCTTTGGCATGAAGAGGAAGAGTAAACTCAACTTGCATAAGTAAGCGTCAAGAGTAAACACTCATACGATACTGTAGAGGAAAAGTCATGACACTCGGAAATAACGAGAAGAATATGCTTAGGGCTATGCGTACTAAGCAAAACCATGTTTGGTTGTTAGACGAATTGTTGGAAGCTACTCAATGGAAAGACCAAGTTCACGTAGCTGGTTCAGGAATGGCCCTCTCAGAAGATGGATTAGTCGAAATAATAGAGAAAAATGATGAAAACATCTCATTAGGAAATGAGGGGAAGAAAGCTCTAACAAATGGTTTACTTGAATTCAGATTATGGAGTTGGATATGTCAACAATCAGAATCAAATAGAACAATGAAAGGATTGTTTGATGCTGGATTTGAGAGGTACGAGGTAGGACCTGGTATTGGTTTACTAAAATCCATAGGAGTTTCAATTGAAAAAGGAACATTTGTATTTGAAAATAAAGAAGATATTGAAAGTAAAATCAGTGAGAGAACTAGCTTCATTAATCAATTATCAGATAAAAAAATGAATTTGAATGATTTAGATAAGGAAATATTCATCCATTTTAAAGGAAGAAAAAATCTGATAAATATTGAAGAAAATGTGATTCGAGAATGGAAATTAACACAATTAGGTATTGATCTAGACGATTCAGATTTAGAAGAAGTTGAGTTAGTTGGAGAAATAACTCCTGAGTTCTTACAGAATGAAGGATGGGAAGATGCACAATATAAGGAGTTTGATATTAACGCTGACACTCCAATACCAATGGGTGGAAGACCTCATCCAATGCAATCACTAATTGAAAGAATACGCTCGGTATTCCTTGAAATGGGATTCTCCGAGATTGAAGGAGATTATGTACAATCAGCAGGATGGAATATGGATGCACTATACATTCCTCAATCACATCCAGCAAGGACTATGCAAGATACCTTCTACCTAAAAGAACCAGAAAAAATTGATGTTTCTGAAGATATGCTTGACCTTTGGGCATCAGTACATGAAAATGGTCATGATACTGGAAGTCTAGGTTGGGGTGCTAAGTTTGATAAAGAAGAATCAAAAAAAGGGCTCCTTAGAACACATACTACTGTAAATACAGTTAAACATATTTCTGAAAATCCAAAAGAGCCATGTAGGGTATTCGGCATAGGCCGTGTATTTAGACAAGAAACAATAGATCGAACACATTTACCGGAGTTTCACCAAATTGAAGGTATAATTCATGAACCTAATGCAAGTCTTCCAATGTTAATATCTACACTCAAAACATTCTATACAAAAATGGGTTATCCAGACGTCCGTGTTAGACCTGCATATTTCCCATATACAGAACCTAGTGTAGAGGTAGAAGTTTACTGGCGTGGCAAATGGCTAGAATTAGGAGGAGCGGGAATATTCCGTCCAGAAGTTACTGAACCACTAGGTAGTGAATGGCCAGTATGTGCTTGGGGTATGGGTCTAGAACGTCTAGCTATGCTAGTTCTAGGGTTGGACGATATCCGCGAACTTTATCAACCAGATTTAGAACGATTGAGCCGGATGCCGATTCTCTAGAAAAGTATCCAATAATAGTTGCTAATACTAATAATGATATCAAAATCATTCCGCTATTCGGAGGATTTGAAAACCAAGGTGTAGCAATAAGACCATTTTCTGAAGACTGCCCACCAGGAGGGCCAGGGTTACAATCATCAGGAGGAGGTCCTATACCTGGACCCCAAGTTTCACCATGACCCGCACAGGGGTCATCTGCATCATCTCCTCCACCATCATCAGAAGGTAATTCTCCAGCATAACAATTGATGAAGTAAGGGAAACCAATTCCACCATCTCCATTAACCATAGTTGTATGATAATGATAAATTCCTTCGGGCCAGTCAGGAGTCGCACTAAATATCCCATTACAAGCATCTAGTGTTCCAAGTCCTTGGATATATTCGTAGTCATCAATACCACCTGATCCATCTTCTCCATCCTTAAGCTGATACGAAGAGGTCATTTCAACAACCTCTCCACCATCATTCCATCCGGTGTATCCGTAGATTGAATAGCCATCAAATGCAAAGGCTACAATCTTTGAATGTGTACTTAGATTCCTCTGAGAATTAAAATTATAATCATACATTGTTTCATCCTCAGCAGCATGCCAATGTATACAATTTGCATCTGCATGATAATGATATTCACCACCAGGTCCTGAATGACCATGGCAGACTCCAAGATCCACAGGTTGTTCACCTTCTTCTTGTTCATATGCACCTTCTTCTAAAGCAACTGCATCTCCACCAGGTCCATCTTCTGGACCATATATTGCAACCCCTGTAACAGTGAATGCAATTGATCCTCTAATAGCCGCCATAACACAACCATCGGAACTAACGGTAGGATTACAGTTTGGATCATCAGTAGGAGTCAAGGGTATTGTATAACTATTAGATTGAGCGGATGCACAGCATCCAATAGTTGATTCAAAATCATGGTTAGGTAAGCCATTAGTACTAATTGTGATATTGGCATCTTCAATAACAAAACTTAGATCACACATATGATTATCTTGTTGTTCAGTACTGTAATCATCAACAACTGGTACTTGTTCTTCATCACAGATTAAAGTTTTAGACCACCAAGCAGAAGATCCTGTTTCAGGGTTTGATTCATCATACTCGCAACTACCATCATCTTCTGTAGCAGCACTATCAAAATTATTAGCAGACTCATCAGTACAACCATTCACTGGTTCTTCATCATATTCGCAACTACCATCATCTTCTGTAGCAGCGCTATCGAAATTATTAGCAGACTCATCAGTACAACCGTTAACTGGTTCTTCATCATATTCGCAACTGCCATCATCTTCAGTAGCAGTGCTATCGTAATTGTTAGCTTCTGAATCAGTACATCCTTGTACTGGCTCAATTACGTTAATGTATATCTTTTCTAAATCAGAAGAATCTTCCCAAGTTCCACAAGTACCTAATATTGATATTGTGACATTAGATTCGATTTCAGAAGGCCCCCATGTAAATTTACCATCATCAGTAAATGGTAAATTTAAACTAAATTCACTAACATCACCATCAGACCAGCCCAAATCACAGGTGTCAAGTTGCGGATGTATCAATGTTCCAGATAATGAGGCACTATCACCTCGAGTCACTGTGATTTCATTGGTATCAACAATCATAACGGTTGGATCTTCATATGGATAATGTATAATGAATGATGCAGATAATCTAGACTCTTGTCCTAATGAATCAACTATTACCATTTTCAATGCATGAGTACCAACACTAACCTCTGAAATATCAATTAAAATGATTCCAGTAGAATTAGGTATGACATTTAGGGCAATACCATCTAATGTAATCTCAATAGATAATGAACTCATGTCTTCATCGACTAAAGAAACTTCTAAACTATCTATGCTCCCAATTAAGATACTACTTGGAATATCACTCTCAATAATCGGAGCAAGGTTTGCTCCCTCAGATTCAAAGTCATAGAATAAGCTTCCAACCAGAACGCTTCCAATCATTAGAGCAGCTAAAAATAACGACTTTGCGGCCCCATCATTCTCTGTTTTATCATTGCGCATGGAATTAATGGTGATTGCAATAGGTATTAAACAATAGGAACTGAGATATTAAAAAACATGCAAAAACCTACAAAAATAAATTACGGTTTATTCTGAAGACAGTGCTTTAACATCAAGAAGAAATTCCTGAACACTCCAATCGATACCAGTCCATGCAACTCTTTTTCTTGTTTGCTTGTCAAGAATAAAAGTCACAGTAGAATGACCAATACCATATTCTCCAAGTGAGTTATCGTGTGGATTAGCTGCTGAATTATTAGCATCTGTCAATCCGATTAGTGAGCATCCAAGCCAATTGCCATCAGTCCTTTCATAACCTTCGTCACACATACAATGAGCACTACTTCCAGTTCCCATTATCCAACCTTTAGCATTACAATCAACAGCTGATTGAAGATTAGTAATGTTAGCATTACTGGCCACCCAAGCCAAATGAGTATCAAAATTTACTTCAATAACACCTAATTCTTGAGATTCAGATAATTGCCAATTTTCATCACTATTATTCCAATAGTGCAACTGCCATGACCAATTTGCATCCGATTGCCATTCACCTATTGTACCACTATTGCCAGTAAGATTATACGAAATATTTGCATCCTCAAATGCATGATTTGCAAAATCAGCTGCATCATCATAACATTGATTGTTAACTGAATCTAAACAAGGAACATCTGAAATTATCGAACTATTATCTGGATAAAGTACTGAAAAACGATTCTTTGAATCTTCAGGGGCTTGACTAGCATTGATATGATCATTATCTACAACAATATTCCAACTTTTCCACACATTAACCAATGTCGAGGATCTTTCAGCAGAAAGATGGTCCCAATCGTAACCATTAGCTTCTGTCCATTGAGAAAATCTCTCTACTGTATCACGGGCTGGATCAATGGTAATTGAAAGAATGACTACATCATCTGAATATTCGCCTAAGTTATCATTTATCCAGGCTAAGTTAGAAGAAATCGCAAGACATACATCAGGGCAAGAAGTGTATATGAAAGCTACAACTATCACCTTCCCTTCATAATCAGAGAGAGTAACAGATTCACCATCTTGATTTAGAAGTGTGAAATCAGGAGCATCTGGTGGATCCTTATATTCTGTTCCAAATAACTCAATATTATTATTTGATTGAATGCAGCCGGAAGAAAGTAAGATCAATGAAATAAATAAAGATAGAAAGATATTTACTCGCAATTAATCACCTTATTCTGCCAATAATAATTTAATATCTTCAAGAACCAATTCAGCATTCCAATCGGTATCTCCCCACCAAACACGTTGATTCATTTGTTTATCGACAATTATAGTCCCAGTTGTATGGTCAACCCAGTAACTTAGTGGATGATGCATCACTTTAATCTGGTTATTTTCCTCTTTTTGGGTATCACTGCATCCCTCATTATCAACAGATTCACCAGTAGTAGTATTAGCGCAGGTATCGAAACCATCCGCTACGCCATCTCCATCTAGATCTGAATCATAAGTTGCTAAGCCCACTTCAAAATTTTTCCAAACAGGTTCAATGACTTCTAGAGGAGCAGTAAGATGTGGCCAATCAAGACCTCTAGCATCCGAGTACTGTGCTAAAACTGAAGAATTATCAGTCCAAGGATCAACTGTCACACTTAGAATGTGAACTTCAGAACCGTAAAGGTCACCTAATTCTTCACTAACATAAGCTAAATTAGCACTAACTACTGGACAAATATCAGGACATCTGGTAAAAAGAAAAGCAATTACTATGACATCTCCTTCCAAATCATATAATGAAAATTCATCACCATTTTCATCGAATAATGTGAAATTTTCTGCAATCTTTGATGGATTAATATCTTCACCATAGAAATAATCTACTTCTTCCTGGGAACCAATACAACCAGAAGTGAGAATACAAATTGACAGTAAAATTGAACACCATGACCTAAACAGTATCTTTACCCCCTTTCCTTGAACGTTTTAATGTAAGATATGATGCACCAATAAATAGCAATAATGGAAGTATTAACATATTGTCATTGATGTTAGTTTCTTCGTTATTTGTACCAATATCTCCACCTGGTAATACAAATACAGGTGTAGTCTCATTATGGGTATCAGAAACAATAGTAAGATTGACAGTCTTCCAAAGTGTGCCATTAGAGTATATTAAAACATCATATTCACCAGATGACCAATTTAATGGATCAAGCCATAGCCAACATTCATCATCAGTACCTGAACTATTATATTCAGAAGCAGTACAAGACCAGTTAAGTGTGGAATTATTAGGATTTACTAATTTCATAGTACGATTTAAATCCATAACTACGTTATTGAAACCAATACTATCGTTCTGAGAAACTTGAGCATCATCTGGCTGAATAGACCCGTTCCTCATAATGAATTGAAATGAATTAGCCCCATGAGCATCAGCAATAGGGGTAAGAAATAGAGTTACTACAAGGGCCGCAACAGCCATATTTCTCATTAAATTCACCTCAAATAAAATTTCACTCTATACTCCAAAGAGGAGGATAATCGAATCTAGAGTCATAGTCTTCATCAAACTGAACAACATAGACTCCTGAAACCATATCTGAAACAAATACAAATCCTCGAGGGTCATACTGTAAACCCCAATCAAATGGAATCATACAAGAAGCCCAACAATCTGCCATATCATAGCCTAAAACCTCAGAGGCATTTTCAATCCACGGAGGTCCAGCAGGAAGGAAATATCCTATAGTATGAGTTTCAGCTAATTGTCCAATAGCTTGGAACCCTCTATCAGGCTCAGGGAATCCATTTTCCCATACTATTTCATCCCATATTTGGCCATGGTCGGTAGCCCAAGCCCCAGCGTGGTAGTGTGTGTAGTATACATGACCAGATGGCCCTGTATCTCCATTATGTGGACTGAAAATATATCCGCCAGGTATCCAGTGTTGAGGATGTGAACCATTTCCTTTCATTCCTTCACCTGGAAGTTTCCACTTAGAAACTAGGAAAGGTTTTGCAGGATCTGTAGTATCTATTGTCCAGATATAGCCCGTATGATTCTCATTTGAACCATATTCTGGAGCGATGTAAGTATAATGGCGCCAGTTTATTCCAAAGGTTGGATCTTCAAAGCCAGTTCCGCAATTAGACGGCCAATCTTCAACAGGATCGAATTCACTTATTCCGGAGCAAATTAAATAATCATTAGGTACAGCATAGTGAATGTTATCATTACCTTGATTAGAATCAAGCCACTCATCAGCGTCCATATTTGCATGACCACCACCTTCTGGTCCATACCAACCATCATCTGCTGATGGACAACCCATCCAGCGACCTACTTCTGGAGGCCAACTAAGGCCCTCAGGGTCTGGTACTTGAGGTGGCTCACTGACATCTACAAGTCTTAGACCTGCACCCCAATAAGAGACTGCTAGCAGCCTTTGTTGAGTTATTGGATGAACAAAATAAACATTGTCATGATTGAAAATTGAACCACCACAAGTAGTGTACGGCTCAGGAGTGTATCCGCCCCATCTAACAATCTCTCTACTGGAATTTTCTTGTTCTTCATTTTGATTAGGATCCCACGATTCAAATCCTCTTGGAACATAAAACACTTGAGTACCTTTGTAGAATGTACCACTGCTACCTTCGACCATTTCCGGATAAGGATCTGCTCCGAAAAGGAACAAATGACAATCTGCTGGATCCCAAGCATTGACTGGATCAAAATCAGGGTCCCAATCACAGTATACGGCTAAGTCTTGATTATGGAATCCTGCAGGAGGGTTATTCCACTCTGCTACCTTAACAGGACTTGTCTTATCCCCAACATAAATTACATCAAGTCTGTTAGCTCCAGAATTTGCATCATCATCATTAGGAATCGGATCAAGTTCACTGTTAGTTAGTTCATGATTAACTAATACCCAATTGTTGTCTTTAGTGACCTTAATATCAATCATTCTTGCTGTTTCAGCATAATATGTAGACAGCATACGTATATCGTTAGGGTTGCTGATATCAAGGATTTCAAATTGGTTATAACTAGAAACATAAGCATAACATCCACCTGTGTTATCAGCATATTTTTCACAATCTTCCATGAAGTTACCTTCTATAGAGATTTCAGAATTATCCCCGGGAGTGGGTCCTACATTTTTGAATTCATCAGAACATGGTCTACCCGCTATATTATCTAACTCAGCAGGAGGTTTTACATTCCCGTCACAATTCAAATTATGATAATCAATTAATTGAGAATTCGAAGTAGACAATGCATGTGCTAAGAGATCATTATGAGAATGATTTTCATTCTCAATTTCGACTACTGGATCGATCCATTCAGTACTAGAATCATCCATCGATGAATCGTCATCGAACATCGAAAGGCAACCAGATAATGGAGCCATTATCATTAATAGAGTCATAACAAAAAGAGGGAGTTTGGGATTATCAGACATGGCAAGGCCTCGGCTACAGGCAATTCACAGAAAGTTTCACTTGTGAATGCTACGGTCAAATGATTTCTAAATATTAACTGACATGATATGGTTTATCTATATCTAACTGTACAATGTATAGACCTGTTGTAATACAAGATAGGTAAGTGTAACCGTTATGATATTCAGCAGCCCAGATGAATGGTGTCCAACCAAAATCATAGTACGAACTATCAAGAGGAGTACCATCTTGACCATGGGGGATGTGATAACCAATTGTAGATGCAGAATGCACCTCAGTTCTATTTTTATCAGGATTTTTACCTTCTAACATTAATGTTTCAATATCTATAATCCATAAACCTGCATGGTAACTAGAGAGATAAATTCGCCCATCCCAATTCCCACCTAAACTTTGGTCAGGTAATCCAGAACTAGAATCAGTAGGGAAAATTTGAGCATCAGAATTATGAGGACTGAATAGCAACCATTCATCGCCACCAGGAATATGATGATCTTCAGCAAAAGGAATTTCCCAACTGTGAATTATCTTAGGTCGG
>Ga0302137_1000962_pt1 | contig 12849 bp, 9 predicted proteins | sample CBN3_SCM_MG_FD_203127 | JGI IMG/M metagenome (GOLD analysis project Ga0302137, IMG submission 203127) | Marine microbial communities from Western Arctic Ocean, Canada - CBN3_SCM | ecosystem: Environmental > Aquatic > Marine > Oceanic | place: Canada: Western Arctic Ocean | collected 2017-09-15 | reverse complement strand
GACGATCGAATCTACTATTCGTCCTAGGAGGCCCTGCATCGATCGTCGGTCTTCGATCTGTTCTTCGGAGTCGAACGCGCCACGAGACGAGTAGATACCCGGCGACTGCACAACTACGAGGTCGAGGCTTGGGCATACCCAGATGTGCTGATTTCCGGCTCCGCTAGCGGCGAACGAGTCTTTGGGAAGATCGGGCCAAATTTGCCCTTGATCGTTGCACCAGAATCCGAGACCGTACACGTGTCGGTCAGCGGGTTCATTATCGAGTATTTCGTCGGAAACTTTCGTGGCTTTGTCGATCCATTCAGCTGGAATAACCTGGGTTCCGCTCCAGTTTCCTCTGTTCAGCCAAAGCCAACCCATTCGAGCCATGTCTCGTAGGGTCATCTGGTACGAAGTCATGTACCCGAATACACCGAGTTTCGCTTCGGCATGCATATCAAAATTCTCGTACTTCCACGACCAGCTGCCGTCGATGACATCTCGGATTTTCCACTCGGTAAGAGTTCCGAATCCGGCTCCCTGCTCAGGCTTTGAAGTCTTGTAAAGGCTGTATGCCGATGCGATTGCGTGTGTGAGGATGTTCATACCGAAGGTTTGGTAGTTGAAAACCTTTCCTGAAGCTTCATAAGGTTTCATATATCCAGAGGTATTGCCGATCAGCTGTTTGAAAGTGATTCTTTTGTTTTCAGGGAACGCATAACGAACTTCTTTGGGACCTTCTCCCGGTGCTACATCGAGCATCTCAGGGTAATAGTCGGTGACTTGGTCGTTTTCTGACTTGATCACACCTTCTTGAATGGCAATTCCTAGAACGGAAGAGAAGGTAGATTCCGAAGCCGAAGCCTGACGAGCTTTCGCAATTGGATCGGATCGGAAAATCCACTCGGCAGCAATCTTCCCATGACGGGCTATAAGGATTCGATACGGCTGATCTACTGCTATTTCAGCTTGATACCGCCCTGCTTCGGCTAATTTCGTTATATCGAATCCTAGATCTTCAGGCTCGGCTTCTTCCCAGTTTTTTCCGGGCCAAACACGCGTGGTGTCGTTCTGAACTATTTGAGATCGGCTGGCGCGTTCCATGTGATCCAACTCTTCATCTGCCAGCGACTCTCGAACTGCATTCGACATATTGTGCAAGCGCAATTTATTTGGCAATTCGATCTGGAAGCGGTTCGTTATGTAGGCGACTGAGATATCGTCGGTTAAGCTCGCCCATCCAGTACAAGTGCCCATGCCACCGTGACCGACGGTAGTTGAGTTGTTGCCGCTTGCGTACTGATTTGGTGGTGTGGAGGGGAGACGTAGTCCGAGGCCAACTCGTGAGTAGTTGCCTGAGGCTTCGTCTGCGCCTTCTGCGTGAAGAGAAGCGACATCAGCGATCACTTCTTCAGGTAGCCACGGAATGCCGTTCAACTTGCCTTTGCCTGATATTGCTGAGTAAAACTTGGCTACATCGCTCGCTGTTGTGATCATAGATCCGGCGGGCATAATGATTTGAGCCCTAGATAACGCATTGACCCCAGCGATGATCGTCGGGTCAGGCCATTCGTCACTTACGTCGACCGGCACAAGTCGTCCGAACTCAGACTGGTCGATGATGAAAGTTGTGTTCTTCAACCCAAGTGGCAACGCTACTTCACGGGCGAAGGCTTCATCAAACGTTATCCCCGAAATACGAGCAGCGATTTCACCAACAATCCAGCCAAAAGTACGCGAGTGGTAGCGGACTGTTTCGCCGGGTACGGTCAGGGGACTCATGTCTTCGATGTGAGATATCACTCGGCCCCAATCGTTGTAGTCGTTGGGTGGAATTGTCTCGTTGGAGGCGAGGCCTGCGGAGTGAGACAACACATGGCCGATAGTTACTGACGATTTGCCTCGTGTTCCGAATTCAGGCCAAAACTCCGCAACCGGGGTGTCCCAGTCGAAGTGACCACGTGCTTTGTATCGCCACAGCACTGCAGCCGAGAGTGGCTTGCCCATCGAGAAGACACGAAACAAAGGTGAGGCGTGTGCAGCGCCACGAGTGAGGTCGACAACTTGTTTGCCGTCTTTGAACACTGCAAGAGTGGCTGCTGAATGTAGGCCCTCGGTGAACTGTCGATTGAACTCATTGGCAATCATTTTTGGAGTGGATACGTCAGATTGGGAGGTGTGCTGTGTCATGTTGAGTGGGATCGTGACGTACCTAGCGAGGTGTTGTAAACGAAACAGGATAATCTTCGTCTAATCACAGCGGTGTTGCAATTGGCACGTCGTTAAGGCTGATCGGACAGACAAGGGCTTAGTGATGCCAGCAGGGGAAGCACCGCCGCAGATCGTGCCTGAAATTTAGGCGACTATTTGGAAGTGCAGACGAAAGTCGTGTTCCAGAGCGGTATGTCTTTGAAAGTGGTCGAATCTAAGTGGCCCACGATTAGGGAAGCGTTCCACGACTTTTAGATTGGCGCTGTTGCCGCAATGTATGAAACTGCGGTCGATGCGTTGGCTGACGATAAACGCGTGATTCTTAATCTTCGTAAGCTACAAGTGATTATCGATAACTCTCGACGAATGATCGAACTAGATGACGAGTTTGGTTCGTTTCAAAAATATCTTCGTTCATACGATTCGTTTTGGGATTTGGTTAAAGACCCACGCAAGCAGTTCAAGTTTATGGGTGAGATGGGCTGTTACTACTGACTGTACGTGGTCGGCGAGGATGTTCCAGATCACGATCAGTTCGAAGCAGAACGAACCCCTCGTAAATAGATATGCGTGACCTTAGGTAATTCTTAGAAATTCGAGTGCTGTCTGCGTGGTACAGTGGCGGACTTAGCGTACGAACGGAATGTCTCAAATTTCTTTCATGCGCACGATGAACACATTTTTGCCCATTAGTGAGACTTTTTGTGACTATAGAAACAAGAGCAAACGCAGACGGATTAGAGTTCAAACAATTCGGAAAGCGATACCGAAAAGTTGATGGTGACGAGAAGGTAACTGGACAGGCAGTGTTCGGTGCCGACTTCACAGCGCAGGGATCGCTGTTCGCCAAGTTCGTACGAAGTCCGCATGCACACGCCCGCATCGTATCTATCGATACTTCGGCTGCTGAAGCGTTGCCGGGAGTAGAAGCAGTTTGCACCGCCGCCGACTTCCCTTCCGAAGTTTCGGGCGACGTCGATACGGGTGAAGTCGAGATCGGCATTCAGTTCCTCGCTAACCTCATCATGGGGCGCAGGAAAGCGTTATTTGAAGGGCACCCGGTAGCAGCCGTTGCCGCCACAGATATTCACATTGCTGAAGAAGCGGCACGGCTTGTGAAAGTTGAGTACGAAGTTCTTCCTGCTGTGATCGACCCTATTGAGGCGATGTCACAGGATGCGCCGCTTCTCCACGAAGGTCTGATCGCAACATCACTTTCTGGTTCTGCCGATGCGCCGAGCAACATTGCTGGGCACATGGAAGGCGGAAAAGGCGACGTCGAAAAAGGATTTGCTGAATCCGATGTTGTTGTTGAACGAACGTACCGAACTGCGCTCGTTCATCAGGGCTACCTTGAGCCAGAAGCCGAAACTGTTCACTGGCACGCCGACGGTCGACTGGATGTTTGGGCCAACTCGCAGGGTACGTTCCCGCTTCGCCAAAATATGTCTAATTTGCTGGGTATTGATGTAAGTAAGATCAAAGTGATCCCGCTCGAAGTTGGTGGAGCGTTTGGTGCAAAGAACACTCCTCGGGTCACGCCGGTCGCTGCGATACTTTCGAAAAAGGCAGGTAAGCCGGTAAAAATCGTTCTCACTCGTGAAGAGGTTTTGAAGGCGACTGGCCCTGCATCGGGTGCGGTTGTAACTGTGAAGATGGGCGCGACCAAGGACGGCGTTCTCAAGGCAGCACAGTCTCGATTGGTGTTTGGAGCGGGCGGGTTCCCTGGATCACCAGTTCTGCGAGGTATGCAGACGATATTCGCTTGCTACCAGCCTGAAAATTCTAAGGTCGATGCGTATGACGTTGTAACCAACGCTCCACGTGTTGCTGCGTATCGAGCACCGGGTGCAACCGTTGCTACTTTCTGTGGCGAATCGACTCTGGACGATTTGGCCCGTGGCATTGGTATGGATCCGATCGACTTTCGTATTAAGAACGCTGCAAAGACCGGTGACACAAACGTAGATGACGAGCAGTACACACGTATCGGAATCGTCGAGATGCTCGAAGCGGTGAAAGCATCGGACGAGTACACCCGACCCGTTAAGAAGAGCGAGAACGGCTGGCCGGTAGGGCGTGGAGTCGGAATCGGCTGGTGGCCGTGCGGGATCGAAATTTCAAGCGCACGCGTCATGGTGAACCACGACGGTGGAGTCGATGTGACGATCGGAGCAGTCGACCTGCACGGCGTTCGCACAGGAACTGCTCAAGTTGCGGCAGAGACGCTCGGTATCGAGCCTGAAGAGGTTAACGTCCACACAGCCGATACTGAAGGCATTCCATACACCGGAAATGCAGCAGGTTCTAGAATTACTCGAACCCTTAGTCAGGCCGTATACAAAGCTGGAACTTCAGTGATTCAGCAGATGAAAGAAAAGATGGCTGACCGATTCGGTGTCGAGGCTGAGTTTGTCGAATACGAAGACGGATATTTCTACGCCCGAGATAATCAAGATTCCAAGGTGTCGTTCAAAGATGCTGGATCGGCTGTAACGAAGAACGGATCGAACGTTGTTGCTACGGCTTCAAACGATCCCGGCATGCGACCTGCGAACGGCTACGCAATGGCAGTCGCTGATGTCGAAGTCGACCCAGACACTGGCAAGGTTCAGTTGACCGATTTCACGCTTTTCCAAGATGTGGGCAAGTGCATCAACCCTACTCAGGTCGAAAGCCAGATGCAGGGTGGCGCTGTGCAGGGAATCGGTTGGGCACTTTCTGAAGAGTACGTTTACGACGATCAAGGTCTGATGAGAAACGCTTCGTTCCTCGACTACCGGATGCCGACGGCTCTGGATTTGCCGATGATCAACACGGTCATTCTTGAAACTCCAGCCGATGATGGAGCGTTCGGGATCAGAGGAGTCGGCGAACCACCGATCATTCCTCCGCCAGCTGCTATTGGAAATGCCATTAACGACGCTATAGATGTTCGAATGACGCGGCTTCCGATGAGTCCGGAACGTGTGTTCGAGGCGATGAAAGATACGTCATCGTAAGTTGTTGATTGATCTCTATGTAAGCTCGAATATGATCTCTTGAAAACGGAGATCCAGAGGTACGTGAGTATTGTCCGAAGCTAAAGCCATCCCATTCCTGGGTGATTGGAAAGATCCGGGTCTGACACCGGGTCAAATTAAGCTGACATTGATCGGTGTGATGTTCGCGATGTTCCTCGCGTCGCTCGATCAGACGATCGTTGCGACTGCGATTCCTCGGATCATGGCCGATCTTGATGGCTTCGACCGTTTCACTTGGATATCAACGGCTTACATAGTGGCTTCGACCTCGGTTGTGCTAATCACCGGGGCTGTATCCGACGTTTACGGTCGGAAGTGGTTGTTTGTCGGAGCGATATCTATTTTCCTTGTCGGATCTGCGTTAGCCGCGTTCTCACCGACCATGAATGCTCTGATTGTTTTCAGAGGAGTTCAGGGTCTGGGTGGCGGAATGATCATGGCGTTGTCGTTCGTGACAATTGCTGACTTGTTTCCTCCAAACGAACGAGCGAAGTACATGGGCATAATCTCGGCGATGTTCGGAGTTTCTTCGGTTATGGGTCCGACATTGGGTGGGTTCATAACCGATCAGCTCTCTTGGGAGTGGATTTTCCTCGTCAACATTCCGCTTGGTATTCCGGTGATAGCGCTGTTCATTAAGCTATTTCCGAACGCCAAGAAAGACGGACCAAAACGAAAGATCGACGTTGGTGGCGCTGTGTTGATTGTGTTTGCGATAGTTCCGGGTCTGCTCGGGCTTTCGTGGGGTGGAAATCAGTACGAATGGTCTCATCCTCTTGTGGCTGGATCACTAATATTTAGTGGTGTTGCTCTGGCCGTATTCGTTTTTTACGAGACCCGCATTGCCGAACCGCTTCTCCCTCTCGCAGTGTTCAAAAATCGAATCGTGGGGGTCGCACTGCTGGTCACATTCTTGACCGGGTTTGCCATGTTCGGCGCAATATTCTTCATTCCGCTGCTGTTCCAAGGCGTGCTAGGGTCATCGGCAACAGCTAGTGGAAGTTTCCTGACTCCGATGATGCTGGGTATCGTGTTTGGAGCGGCTACGAGTGGCCAAATCCTTGCTCGAACCGGTGGTCATTATCGACTTCAGGGCATTGTCGGTGTTTCGATCATGGCGACAGGTATGTTCCTGTTGAGTCGCGTTTCTGGAGATACGACGCACGCTTACGCACTAACGTCTGCTGTCATCATGGGCTTCGGGCTCGGGACGTCATTCCCTTTATTCACCATTGCGGTACAGAACGGTGTTCCTCAGCAATATTTGGGTGTTGCGACCTCATCGACACAGTTCTTCCGATCGGTCGGAGGGTCTATAGGTCTAGCGCTCTTCGGGTCGTACATGGTGCGCCAGTTCAAAGATGGCATGCAGGAGAATTTACCTGCTGAGGCATTTGGGACCGTTCCTCCTCAGCTACTCGATCAGATAACCAGCAATCCAAACGCTTTGATGAATTCCGAAGGCTCAGAGAGTTTGAGGAATGCATTTGCATCTTCTGGTGAATCAGGGATTGCTCTTGGAGATCAGGTATTCGATGCGATTCGAGAGTCGTTAGCGGGTGCTATCGGAGATGTGTTCTTCCTTGCATTCATTTTCGTCGTTATAGCTGTGGTGGCCACCACACTGATTCGAGAAGTTCCGTTGCGAAAACGCGGCGGGCCTCCGAAAGCTGCGCCGAGTACCGACGCCACACGAAGTAAATAGTCGCTTGCGTGCTGCCTACTATTCGCAGCATTCCCCAATCATGCATTTCCTACGTGCGCTTTTGGGAGAATTCGACCGACAAATATATATTGAATTACCTCTAGGATTAACTGCCTCTCGCATATTCGAAACTGTGTGAACTGTTCACCGGCCCGGACACATCACTATGCATACAGATCAAAATCAAATAGCAACCGAACTTATTGCTGCCCTAGGCGTTCTCGGCCAAACTCAAGAGCTCAGAGCCGATGATGATAAGTTGTCGGAACTTGCGGCGCGCGTTATAAATACTGAGAGCGAGTTCAGGGTTTTGTTCGGTCAGAGCGCTGTAGCTTAGAGCTACCGGCTGCGCCTGATAATTACGCCAACTGCGGTGGCTTTTCTTACTGCGCCCGGCTTTCTTACTGTCACTTCGACCGACTGAACGCGTTCGTCGTCGAGGCAGATTTCGGCTACTCGCGATGCTAGTGCTTCGACCAACCCGTAGCTTGAAGCTTCGATCTCTGCTGTCACAGCTTTCGACACTGTTCGATAGTTGATCGTGTCTTCGATTGCATCTGACGCGCCGGCCGCAGAAAGATCGGTGTTCATCTCGATGTCGATGGTGATGCGCTGCTTTGTAAGGCGCTCCCAAGGATTTATTCCGATTACGCAGTCGAGAACGAGTCGCTCGATGCGAACAGTGTCGAGGGGAGCGGAATTATCAGATGAAGAGGATGATGTGAGCTGAGACATTGGTTATTTCGTGCTGAGAGCGAATCGAGTTGGTTAGATTGGAGTTGTATTCGGAGAAGTCGTTGTTTACGTCGGCTATTGAATGTGCCTGCCGCCATCGACGTTGATGGTTTCGCCGGTAATGAAGTCGTTTTTAATGAGCATCAGCATGGTATCGGCTACTTCGTTGAGCGATCCCATTCGATCTGCAGGGCCTAGGTTAATTTCAATTTCGCTACGAGGTCGATCAAGAGGAATATCGGATGGCGGGAGTATTGCCCCAAGAGATATCTCGTTGGCTTGCACATGTGGTGCCATTGAAAGCGCCAGCGTGCGAGTAAGCCCTGAAAGAGCAGATTTGGTAATACCGTAGGCAAATCGAGTTGGACGGGCTGTGCGCCAATCGTTGAGGTTGATGACTTTGCCCGGAGAATCGGACGTTAATTGAGCCTGCATTGCCTGAGCGAGGATGAACGGTGCTCGAACGTTGATAGCGAAGTGGCGATCCCAATCGTCTATCGATACGTCTTCCAGTCCGACCTTTTCAAATATTGAAGCGTTGTTGACCAATATTTCGATTGGTCCGAGCCGTTCAGCGACAGTGTCGGCAAGTGATGCCACCTGTACCGTATCTTCGAGGTTTGCCTGAATGGCTACAGCTTCCCTGCCCATAGATTGAATCAAGGCGACTGTTTCATTTGCGTCTTGCTCAGATTGTCCGTAGTGAACTGCTACTCGACAGCCTGAATCGCCGAGCGTCAGAGCAAGTGAACGTCCGACTCTTCTCCCTGCGCCTGTGACGAGGGCAACTTTTCCGTTTGGGTCCATATGGCAGAGGTTCTCTGATTACGGCTGGGTAGTGACTGTTATCTATTGGCGAACGTGGCTGAAAAATTCTTCTCGAGTCGAGGGATTTTTCTTGAACTGACCGCGCAAAGCGCTCGTGGTCATCGTTGTGTTTGGCTTGCGCACGCCTCTCATGGCAGCGCAAAAGTGCTGTGCTTCTACGACTACACCAATGCCAGCTGGCTGGATTAGTTCGTCGAGGGTTAGGGCGATCTGTTGGGTCATTCGTTCTTGTACTTGAAGTCTTCGAGCGAACATTTCTACCATACGTGGAATTTTCGATAGCCCAATAACTTTGTTGTTGGGCAAATATCCGACGTGGGCTTTTCCGTAGAACGGTAACAAGTGGTGTTCGCAGAGCGAGTAGAAGTCGATGTCTTTCACTACGACCATTTCGTCGTATTCGACATCGAACATTGCGCCGTTAAGAAGCTCAACGGGATCGGTTGAGTAGCCCGAGAGTAGTTCGTCGTACATGTTGGCGACACGTTTTGGAGTGTCGGCAGTGCTTTGGACGTCGACGCCACCACCAACGGCCTGCAGCATCGATACGACACCATCGGCGATTACTTGCTTGCAAGCGGCTCCGATCAGCACACCATCTTCAAAATCGAACTTGGCGGTTGATAGATCGGTCGGAATTTCTTTGATGGACATGTTCTAGGTTTCTGGCTGCTCATTTCGGTTCGGTATATGCATTTGATGCGTGCACCCGTGCAGAAAATACTCACTAATCCTATCAGCGAGGTGTGGATTGAGACGAAATTTGATTACTTGCTAGAAATGCCAGAACCGCCAGATATCGCTGTGATGAAGTGAACCTCGGTATCGGGTTCTAACTTCTGTAGCAGGCCTCTTCGGGTTGCCATATGGCCGACAATTGCCGCCAGCCCCGGCTTGAGCCGACCTTCTTCAATGAGATGGTCGCCCGTACCGGGGTAGGCAGCTTCAAGATTGTCGACAAGCTCGCCAAGAGTGTTGGCGGCTATTTCTACCCGCTCTGCGCCATCAGCGTACTTGCGCAGAGCGTAAGGGAGGAAGACCGTTGCCATTGTTACCTCCCTTTCAGATTGTTTGAGGACAAATACGACCTGTTTGAATCTGATTCGGTAGAACTAATTAGTCGCAGTTAAGTGCTTCTAGGATTCGACCAGGTTTGACTGGAAGTGAGTAGAAAGGCTTGCCGACTGCTTCCTTCACTGCCTGTGTAGCGGCAGAAAGCGGTGGGCAAATCGGAACTTCACCTATTCCACGAACACCGTAAGGGTGCAGTGGGTTCGGAACTTCGACCATGATCGTGTCGATCATAGGCATGTCGAGCGAGGTAGGCATGCGGTAGTCGAGGAACGACCGGTTGGCCATAGCTCCTTCATCAGTGATGAAGTATTCCTCGTTTAGCGCCCAACCAAGACCTTGAACAACACCACCCTGAATCTGACCTTCAGCGTACTGAGGGTGAACTGCTTTTCCTACGTCCTGAACAGCTGTGTATCGAATAACATCGGTCTTGCCAGTGGCTAGGTCGATTTCTAGGTCGCAGATCTGAACACCGTAAGCGTTACCGGCTTCGGCAAGGTTTACAGATGATGTGGATGTGGCAGGACCGCCAGTTGGGTCGAGCTTACCAGCCAGTTCCTGAATTCCAATCGAGTCGCCGTTCGCCGTGAACATACCTTCGTTGAAGTCGATTTTGTCGGCACTGGTCTCCCAGAGGTCGGCAAGTCGGATCTTCAACTCAACAACAAGCTTCTGAGCAGCGTTGTAAGCGGCTAGGCCAGTTGTGTAAGTCGTTCGAGATCCACCGGTAACACCTGTGAATCCGATTGAGTCGGTGTCAGGAATTGAAGGATGGAAATCCTCAACAGGGATTCCGAGAACTTCAGCTGCCTGCATGGCGATAGAAGTTCGTGTTCCACCAATGTCGGCAGAACCTTCGTTCAACATAACCGTGCCGTCGTCCTGAAGCATCAGGTCACAAGTCGACTTACCGCCACCGTTCATCCAGTAGGCAGAAGCGATACCACGACCGCGTGCCTTGCCAGCAGGAGCATCACCAAGTGGTGAGTTCCAGTGGTCGGATTCTTTAGCAGCTACGAGACATTCTTCAAGACCTACACGAATGAACTGCACTCCGTCACCACGTCGGGTGCCTTCGTGAGCAGCGTTGTCGAGTCGGAACTGAATCTTGTCGAATCCGAGTTCATCACAAATTTCGTCGATTACAGTCTCGATAGCGAAAGATGCCTGCGGTGAGCCAGGTGCTCGGTATGCAGCTGACTTTGGCTTGTTTACGAGAACGTCGTAACCGGTGATTCGAGACACAGGAAGGTTGTAGCAAGCGAATACACAGATTGCTGCTGCGCCAACTGCTGATCCAGGGAATCCGCCGGCTTCGAGCATGAGATCGGTATCGGCGGCTTGAATCTTGCCGTCTTTGTTTACACCGATTTTCATTCGAATCTTGCCACCTGGTGCTGGACCAGTAGCTTCAAATACAGATGATCGATCCATGATCAGCTTCACTGGACGTCCACCCGCTTTTCGGGAGAGCAGTGCAGCGATAGGTGCCAGGTAAACAACTGTCTTTCCGCCGAAACCGCCACCGATTTCAACGTAGTTCACTTTGACCTTAGATTCAGCCATGTGAAGTAGCCCGGCAACCTGCGATCGAACACCGAACGTACCCTGTGTGCTGGACCAAACGGTTAGGTTGTCGTCCTGCGCCCAGATTGCGGTTGCGTTGTGTGGCTCGATGTAGCCCTGGTGAACCATCGACATTTCAACGGTTCGTTCGATAACGACGTCAGAGTTAGCAAATGCGTCGTCGACGTTGCCGAACTCATGTCGGAACACTCGAGCGACGTTGGTGTTCTCGACTTTTTCGCCTAGGTGGTCGCCAACGAGACCTTCGAGGATGACACCTGCGCCGTCGGCCATTGCGGCGTCGACGTCGGAAATGGATGGAAGAACTTCATATTCAACCTTGATCGACTGAGCGGCAATTTCGGCTGTGTTTCGGTCGACAGCTGCTACAGCGGCAACAACGTGGCCCTTGTAGTGAACTTTCTTGTCGGCCATAACGTTCGACTGACCACGTCGGAGGTTCACTGTGCCTTCGCCGGTATCGATGGTCTTGTCATCGGCCTGCGGGAAGTCATCGTGAGTGAGGACGGCGAATACGCCTTCTATTGCTTCGGCAGCGGAAGTGTCGATGCTCTTGATTCGAGCATGCGCGTGCGGGCTGCGAATTACGTCGCCCCAAATTAGACCAGGTACTTTTACGTCTCCACCATAGATAGCTCGACCAGTCACCTTGTCCAGAGCGTCGTGCCTAATTGGTGAGTTTCCGATTACTTTGTAATCAGTTTTCGTCTCGTACGTTGCAACCATTCGATTTCCTCATTGGATCTGCCTCTTATTGATAGAGGGGTGAGATCCGATAATTAAGCCAGTTCAAAATTCTGTTGGAAACAAGTTGGCCGGGAAATTGGAAAATCCAACACCCGACCACTCGTTTCATTACTTATCAATCAGCCCGAACAGGTTCTTTAATAGTCCTATTTTAGGGCTTTGAGAATGCTGCCTGCATTCATAGGTGTGTTGTAGAGCCGCTTGCCTATCGCATCGTTGATCGCATTTGCGATTGCTGGAATTGGAGGGCAGATCGGAGTTTCACCAACGCCACGCACACCGTAAGGGTGGAGTGGGTTTGGTACTTCGACCAGAACGGTTTCGATTAGTGGTAGATCAAGAGATGTCGGCATGCGGTAGTCAAGGAAGCTGGAGTTTGCCATCTTGCCATCGTCCTCCATGTAGTACTCCTCGTTGAGCGCCCAACCGATTCCCTGTGCTGATCCGCCCTGCAACTGTCCTTCGACATATGCGGGGTGAATTGCAGTTCCGACATCTTGAATCGCGGTGTATCGGATGATGTCGCTTTTGCCGGTAGCAAGGTCTATTTCGATGTCAGCAATGTGCAAGCCGAAGCCGTCACCAGCTGATTCGAGATCGACACTACCGGTTGAGTTCGCAGGACCACCGAGGTCATCGAGCTTACCGGCAAGTTCCTTGAATCCGATCGTCTTCTGAGCTTCAGCCTTCGAGCTGAATGCACCGTCATTGAAGTCAACATCGTCCTTGTTGATGTCCCAAAGAACGGCTACGCGTTCCTTGAGTACGTCAACGAGGTTGTTGGCAGCAATCCAGCAGGCGTAACCTGTTGCGTAGGTAGTTCGAGAACCACCAGTCACATCGGTGTAGCCGATAGATTCTGTGTCACCAACTGTAGGTCGAACGTCGTGTGCACCAATGCCGAGAACTTCAGCAACGTGCATCGCCATTGACGTTCGAGAGCCACCGATGTCGGTC
>Ga0302137_1000957_pt1 | contig 12895 bp, 29 predicted proteins | sample CBN3_SCM_MG_FD_203127 | JGI IMG/M metagenome (GOLD analysis project Ga0302137, IMG submission 203127) | Marine microbial communities from Western Arctic Ocean, Canada - CBN3_SCM | ecosystem: Environmental > Aquatic > Marine > Oceanic | place: Canada: Western Arctic Ocean | collected 2017-09-15 | reverse complement strand
TGGCAAGGAAATGAACGAAAAGAAGAAAAACCAAGAAATTGCAAAGGCTTGCGGATGGGTGAGGGTGCCGGACGGTTGGTATTCGCCCAATGGAACCCAATGGAGCGAACCTCCTCTGTTCACCAAGTGCCTCAATGCTATGCACGAAGCGGAGGAGACACTTATGGGAGATCGAATAGATGTCTACCAAGACCTATTGAGCCTTATTTGCGGCGGTATGTTTTGGAAATACTGTACAGCCCCAGCATTCAAACGAGCAGAGGCATTCCTAAAGACAATTGGAAAATGGGAGGAAGAGAAATGAACGAGGACAAACAGAATTTGTGGATATTTCTACTTTCCATTTCATTCAGTTCTCTGCTCGTTATGGTGGCCCTTAAAACTATAATTGAATCATGGAACTAACAGAAGAACAAAAAGAGAATAGAAACAAATTGCTTTCTAAATTAGACAAAAAGAAAACAGGAGATGTTCTCCTAATGGAGAACTTATTCGGTGGAAACCATCGAGTACCTCCTCGGAATAATCCATATGGACACTGAGACGGAGAACCGAATCCGCAAATGGAACCATCTATCCGCTAGGGTAGACGCCAAAATTGAGATTATGGTAGAAATGAACACGCAAATGGAGAACCAAATCGGACTAGGTAGTTCAAATCCAAGTCTGCAGACATTACTTAGGGGATTGTATGCAATAGCACACTCCTCTACTATGGAAACCATAGAAAAAGAGCGAGATGCCGTAAATATACAACAACAAGACATTGCCGCCGCGATAGAGTTTGAAAAAACAAATAACCACATTACGTATGAAGTTTGAACTAGCCAAAAAAGAAGCGCTAGAGGCTTTTCTATTAGGGAAAGTGCCTTTAGCTATAGTCAAAGAAGGTCTACACGCCGACGACGACAACGATCCAAGCGATTCCTTTGGGTATTGCCCGCTTTCCGCCGTCTCAATTCTCTACCCCCACCACGAGGGAATTGTGGAGGTTGTCAAATGATCAGCAATAAGAAAAAACGAAGAATCATGCAAGTTACAGAAAGCCAAAAACAAAACGTTTACGCCCAACAGCGTGAAGACTTAAACAGGATAAAAAGAAATAATCTCTTTTTTGCCTTGCAATGTTGGAGCGTAGTTCTAGCAATGGCGTCCATCATAGCACTTACGGCTTGGATAGTTTCCCATTAGCCCTAAAATAGTTTACGAATTGTCTTGACATTTGAATAAAAGTATGATATAAGTTCATCTTACAAGATCGAATTATGCCATGTGAAGAAGCATGGTACGGCCTCACGGCCACTTGTCCCTACGTTGAGTAACCCTCATCGCACACAGGCAGAACCTTTCGTGGTTGAAGCGAGAGGCCCAAATATCGCAAGTGCCGAAATTTAGCGGAAAATACCGCTCCAGCACTTAGGATTAGAGATAGAGAGCTAAAGTAGTCATTGCCACACTGCTACTTTACCCGTAGAAAGGCGGCTACACTCTCGAAAGCACTTAGGGACAAACCCGCATGTGTTTCTCTAAAACTCTGGGTAAGCCCCAGCCAAGGTAGAGAATATCACTCTACTCTAGGCGGCTCTATGCCAGATCGCTTCGCTCTTGCTGCTTATGGATTCTGTATAAAAACCAAGTTAGTTCTTGACTACTAACTATCACTTTAACACTCTCAGATATGACTATACAAACTAACGCTGGAGATGCTACTGTAACAGAGAGTGGAGGTAACACTACAATAGTAGTAGAGATACCCAACAACCTTATTAGCACTAGACCAACAACCAATGACGTACTAACTGAACTAGTATCAGACATCGAGTTTAAGGACAGGATGATAACACGTAGGTTAATGCGTTGACTCCCTCATATCGCTGGCATGAAAATATCAGATGCCTCTCTCCTAGCTCATTACCAAGGGAACAACCCACAGGTTAGTCGTTAAAGGGCTATAAGCACTAACCTTATAGCTCACCAGACAACCTTGAGCCGATTAGCGCTTTTATTTGGCTCAATACACTTGACACACCCACAACGAGTCTATTGGGTGTACATATCGGCAAAACATGTCGATGGGTAATAAAACACGGCAAATCTGCCACAATTAGACCAAATAAGAGAGAGCGGTAATGTCATTAGGGATAAAGAAACAGCTAGCTATGCAAATCAATACCGAGGATCTAATATATGATCCGCTTGGTTGGCACTTAGACGGGTACACGGCTCACCCAGCAGAAAGGGAGTTCATCAAGGTTCCCACTTGCTACAAGATAGACTACAGCCACTATAAACGCCGCATCTATTATTCGGCATTCAGGGGACTAATGGTTTATTGGTTCAATCTTAAAAGCGAAAGAATCGTTGTAATTTTTAACTAGCTAACAACTAGATCACTTCATAGTCGGCAAATCTTCTAGAACCCTGCCTTACTTTCTTTAATCAACAACCAAATTATAACATGAGCGGTGGACATTTTGACTACAATCAGTATAGGTTTCAACAAACAGCCGATGATATTGGCTTCTTGATTGAACAAAACGAAGAAGAAGACGAGTACGGGAATTCAAGCTCTTACTCAGCCAAGACCCTAGAGCATTTTAGGGAGGCCCAAGACCTATTGAACCAAGCCGCAAGGATGGTCAAGATGATTGATTACTTGGCTAGTGGCGATACAGGCGAAGATGCTTTTGAAGAAGCCTGGAAAGCCCTCGACAGCCAAACCCGAAACCCATCCATTGACTTCTAATCGCATACAGTCGTATTCAATTTACGCTAACACTCTGTTAGCAGCCCCGTGATGTTCTTGGTGGGATGGGCACGGGGAAATATTTTTTTCACAAAGCAGTTGACACGGCACAGAAAACGCCCATTGTCGGATTCAGCAACAGTTCTTTAAACAGTTTCGCAAATCAAATTCATCTTGGGATATAACCCAGTATCGCAATTGCGGTATGATCTAAGACCTGACCCCGTGTTGACCATGGAAGATTATGGCAGGAACAGGTGCTCTGGTCCTAACTCGAAAAAGGGACGCAATCTCCTATTTGATTTGACAACGCCCCAAGTCGGCAAGCCTAGAGGATTAAGGAATCAAGGATCGGCTTGGGGTTTCACTTTCTGATCGGGATACCTCGATATTCATTATGAAATAAGCCGTGAGTGTTCGGCAAGGGCCAAGAGTCCTACATTATCCTGCCACCCCACAGGTAGCCAACCACGGCTGGGGCAAGTTTTTATTAAATAACGCTTGACAAATCAACAAGCATCAGTAGATTAATTCAATACAAAGACTTTTTTAACACAAATAAGGAGATACAAAATATGAAAGAGACAAGATACTGGAAGAAAATAAACGAAGGCGGCGGCTTTTGGGCTAAATGTAAAGACCAAGAGAATACCAAAGCTGATGATGGACGGCAATTGTATAAATATACAAGGCCCAATCCAGGAGAACGCTGGCAGTACGAAGCTAGAACATTCGGCGGGGATATTGAGTCCTTCTTTATTCGAGAGGGTCAATATGGCGACCAATTGTGCATTGGAATTAATTCTGAAGACAGGGTTAATGTCCTCCAAATTCCAGTGTGGAAGAAGGAGGGAGCACTTAACGCAGACTTTAAGGGATTCGCCAAGAAGATTAAAAACCTAGACATACAGGCTAGCATTGATTTCTCGACTTGGACTAATCTAAAAGGCAAGCGTGAGTGGACTGACAAGGAAGGAAATGCTCATTCTTCAATTCCCACTTACATTGTGGTTTACCAAGACAACGGAGCCTTACGCACTAGCACTAAATCTGCATTTGATTACGTAGACAGTGCATACGTTGGTGTTCCTGAGCCAGAAACGGCTGAGTTAGGCGGTAGAACTGTTTACGATTACACTATCCAAAACAAGTTCTTTATTAAGTTGGTTGAGGACTTCGCCAAGCAGCACAAAGAACTCCTAGAGGGACGCCGTGAAGCCAGAGAATCCACACCAGCGGAAGCGGCCCCAAAGGAACTAGCAACTGCAAGCGTGGGAGGAGACGATGACTCCTCAGATTTGCCATTCTAATGAGCTTTAAGCAAGGAAAGGCAGTAAAGGTAGAGCAACTGGAAGGGGGAGTTCAGAAGGTTGTTCTACAGCGTAACGATGGGACTTACTTCGTTGTTCGCGAATACCGAATTGGGCAAACCCACACGGTAGGCGGGCAATCGAAGTTCCCCATAACAAACGAAATTGAAGACATCGTTAATGCAAAAGGAACTGTATTTAAGCAGTATTCTAACGAAGAAAAGACCAACGATTCTCCAACCTACGTACCCAAGGACGGCCCTCCAACAAAGGACATACCAGTAATAAGCGAGATCCCCATAGAAAACAGGATTGAGGCAGGAATCATAATGGTTTTGTCTTGCTCCTTGGATAAATCACCAGAAGAATGCCACAACCTAATGAAGGCGTATGCGTCTAAGTTAATGGACTAATCGAACGCATGATATTCAACTTCCGAGAACCACCCTCATTCACTAGCACACTAAACCTCGCCTGTGAGTCTTGGAGTGTTTCAAAAGAAGAACTGCTATCAAAGGGAAGGTCCGAACCCCTCCCAACTTGCAGGGCAATCCTTGCAAATGCTCTAAATGTAGGATACGGCATGAAGGCGCTTCAAATTGGTAAACTAACCAACCAAACCCCATCACTCATTGACGGCCAATTAAGGAGTCACGTAGACAGAATGATGATTACCTCAAAAAGAGAGGGGATTTCCCTTTACAACGATCAATCCTACCACCAGAATTTCACTCACTTAATGGAAAAGGTTGATGCCTTTAAGATAATGAAAGCAAATAGACTATGAGTAAACTATTAGTAATTGGAGACCTTCACGAACCCTTTTGCCTAGACAAGTATTTGTCTTTCTGCAAGAGCCTCTACAAGAAGAAGAAGTGCAACAGGGTTTTGTTCATTGGGGACATCATCGACAATCACTACAGTAGCTTTCATGAGCAAGACCCAGATGGAATGAGTGCCGGAGCCGAAATCACCCTTGCCAAGAAGCGAGTGAAGAGGTGGTTTAAGGCGTTCCCAATGGCCGATGTAGTTATTGGCAACCACGATAGGATAGTTTCCCGTAAGGCGTTTTCGGCTGGAGTCTCAAAGCTATGGATTCGTTCATGCCCAGAGGTGCTAGAAACCCCAAATTGGAACTTCCATGAATCCATAATCATCGACGGGGTTAAATACTGTCATGGCGAAGGCAAGAAGGGAATCCAAAGAGCCAAGGTGGACATGGTTAGTAACGTCCAGGGACACTATCACACTGAGTGTTACGTGCAATGGGCAGTTGGAAACTCTTTCCGTGTATTTGGGATGCAAACCGGATGTGGCATTGACCACGAAAGCTATGCAATGGCCTATGGCAAACACGGACCCAAGCCAGCTATCGCATGTGGATTCGTAGAAAACGGAGGTCGCAATGATCTCGATGAAGTAAGCGTTTACCCAATGGCACTATGAGTTATGATGAATCAACAGGATTAAGCGATTATGGTTTTTACGGGAAGACGGGCCAGTATGATGCAAGCTCGTTGCCCAAAATCAAACCAGATAAGCAAGGAGATTATCCAATTCTTGAGTGCGAATATGACGATACTCCTGGATTCCGAGAGACAACGTACAACTTAAAGTCTAAGGACGATAAGCTGTTTACATATGCTCTAGGAAACATTCACAGGGCCATAGATTGCTGGAATGCGTTAGTGGATGAAGAGTATTTCAGAAATAGAATGCAAGACGCATATAGAGAGTTCTCGAATGCCCTATCTCTGTATAGGCCATCGCTAATGGGCGAGTCGCAAAAAGCCTCAGCAGAATATGCCGTAAGGTGGATTCTTCTCGACATAGAAAGAGCCAAAATCAAAACACCATGATTGAAGACACAATAAAAGAACGAACCAAGTCCTACGGTGCGTTCACAGACAACGCAACAGTGGCACAGCTACTAAAGGAAGCCATCCAAATGGAGACCAATTACCCCAACATGCCCCCTTACATGAGGGAGTCTTTGGACATCATTTGCTCCAAGATTTCACGTATGGTAACAGGGGATTGGAAACATGCGGATAACTGGCTAGACATTCAGGGATTCGCCAAACTATCATTAGACTTACTGAACGATGAAACACCACCCAAGCCTAACGAAGACGATTTGCCTAGAGAGCCCTTGCCATTTAGCGAGTGGGAGGCATGGCAAACCAGTTTCTACGGATGCAGACCTTTATTCATGCGAGAAATGTGCAAAGAATACCTCAAGGGATTTACAGCCACTAGGCCCACTTTCATCGCACCCGATGGATCATTCTAGTTACGTGTGGCCAACATTTATAAACGGAGAATGTACTAAGTATGAAGAGAGCGATTAACCTACCAAGAAGGAAGATTCAACCGATTGGCGGAGCGGGATTCATTGGGTATAATGAAGAATGGACAGAGCACGACATAGACTCCGACCACGAAGCAGAGATAAAGTTTCACCAACGAATGCTTGACAACGCATGGAATGCACTAGAGGATGAGATTAACCAAGCAAGCCAATGAAAGAAATAGATAAAAGCGCAGAGATTGAGCGATTGGAAAAAGAAAGAGATGCGTTAGAACACGCCATCCTTCTCTATGTACCAGAGCGAGTACAAGAAATCAAAGAAATGCAAAAAGAGCTAATGGAGGACTTCGACAATCTAGACGAATTTTTGGGATGACAGAAATAAACATAGAAGACCACTGGGCGGTTTGGATAGAGCTAAAGAGACGCCTCACCGAGAATCACAGAATCGACGGGGCGAGGGCTAGCTTTGCTCCTTGCCTTGGTGGTCATCTGCATGGGATAACGGTTCCAATTCGAGAGAATGAGTTCGAGAAGAGCGGTATGGAGTGGATGTTTAGGGGTAAGGCCGAGAGCTGCAAAGACACTTACCAATTGAAAAGCATCCAAATTTCGGAAGAAGGCGATACTATTAAGGTTTACGAGTGCGTTCACCGTAGAACTATGAACAATTCGGCACCTAGGTCGGGTGACGAGCTTCCGTATTTGAACGCTGCTAGCGTTGAGCACTTATTAAGAATCTTTGCAGAAGAATACTTGGAAGAATTTGATAAATCATTATGAAAGTAATACGAAAAGACAAACTAGAGGGGTTTCGGCCAGTTACGCTTGAGATCACCTTCGAGACAATATCGGAGCTAAAGACTATGTGGAATCTATTGAACGTATCAGATGAAGAAGTTTCCAACGAATCCGAGCGGTATCCGCACCTTGTTGAGGTCGTAGAGGTAGCCGACTTTCACAGCCTGTTTGATGAAATAGGAAGAGAACTGCTATGAAAAACGACGGAGTAAATAGAGACACGGGAATAGAAGTCGGAGACCTCGTAAGGGTAGTTGGGGACATTGGTCCTCATGATCCAGGCAATTTTCGCGGAAATGATTTCATTGTTGAACAAGTCGAAGACAAGCAGTTGCTATTGGTTGGGGCGAATGGACACGAGTGGTGGTTTTACCCACAAGAACTAGAAATCATGCAAGAGGCGTCTCAGGTTGAGGCCAACGGAGACCAAGAGAAGTACGAAGATGACTGCAAGAAGTGTTACGAAATTCTCAAGGATTGGTACGAGCGTAAATACATTGAGCCAGAGCAATTGATTGAGAAACTAAACGGAATGGGTTGGGATAAGGGTTGATAACTAACCCCTTATGACCACTTAACGCCCTAAAGGGTTATAATTCACCTAATAATGATACTTAATCCAGAATTCACCTTCACAGACGAGCAGCAAGACATCATTGATACTATCATGCGGCTCCCAACGGGTGAGTGCTTGTATGTCGATGGCGAAGCGGGGGTGTGAACTGTTCAAAATGTAATAGGGTTGATCTAACTTGGTCGCATCGGTGCATAAACACGCATGAGCATCTTTGCACATGGTGTTACAATAAGGATATTAAGCTGAAGCGGATTCAGAGAGGACTAGAAAAGAGCAGAAAGGTGAAGATAAAGCTTGACAAAGAAGCAGGATTAGTGTAGTCTTTTGTTTAATGAATGAAATATGGAAAGAAGTTAGTGAGTTCGAGGGCAGAATACTCGTATCGAACCTAGGAAATGTCAAGGAAGTTGCCAGGGATTACATTATACCCCAGCACCTAACCGGAAAATACTACAAAGTTGGCAGAGGATACCCCACGGTATTCATACGAGAGCCAAGAAGTTACAGGAAAGTGCATCGGCTAGTGGCTTCTGCTTTTTTAGACGACTGGGACGACTCGCTACAAGTTGACCACAAGGACGGTGACACGATGAACAACAATCTATCAAATCTAAGAATGGCAACGCCAATGCAAAACAAGATGGGTTTCAAGCGTCCCAGAGGTCAGAGCGGGTTCCGTGGCGTTAGCTGGCACAAGACAAAGAAGTGCTGGGAAGCGGAAATGAATCACAACGGAGTCAGGGAATGGCTAGGAAGACACAAAACCCCAGAGTCAGGAGCAATTGCCTGGAATAAAAGAGCAATTGAGCTAGGTTTTTTCAAGGAGGCATTAAATTGTGTTTGACCCAGGGCTAGACCAAGCCTCCGATGAGCAAATGGAGGCGTACAATCTGATAATGACCCTTCCGGTGGGAGAATGCGCTTACATCGACGGCGAGGGTGGTACGGGCAAGAGCTGGATACTGGGCAAGGCTTGCGAAAAGCTAGGCAACGTCCTCAAGTGTGCTCCCAGCGGAATCGCGGCTACTAACATTGGGGGTAGGACATTTCACAAAACATTCCAACTTCACGGGGGGATGTTCCTAGACAAAGACAATTGGGGGCAAAGAAGATCCAAGTTAGTAAAGGAATACGGGTGGAAGCAAACGGGAGCCATGATGCAACGAATGCTTTGCAAGCACCGAATAGACATTCTCAATACGGCAAATGCAATTTGGGTTGACGAAGCCCCAATGGTACGTTGTGATCTTTTAGATGAAGCCGATATTAGACTTAGACATATCATGAAGAAGCCACACACTCCATTTGGCGGAAAGAGAATAATCTTTTCGGGGGATCTTGGGCAACTTCAACCAGTAGTTCCAGCCGAAGATGCAATTAAGTTAACCAAGTCGGGTTACGGTGCTCCTTATGGATTTCAACAAGCGAGGGTATTTAGCGAGAAATGATTCTACACACAAAACACCTCACTAAACTGTTTCGCCAAAAAGATCCCATTGAGGGGGCGATTCTGTCACGCCTACGGACTGCTTCCCAAACGCAAAAGGATTTGGATCACATAAACCGTAACGTTACAGTTAATCCTCCAGTGGGTGCCACTGTGCTAAGTTACTTTAGGGCCAAGGCTAAGTCAATGAATGACAAAGCCTTGCGGTTAATTGATCGAGAGGAGTTGGTCTTTGTGGCAGAACGAACTGGAACCTACAAAAAGCAAGTTGAGTACGGCGGCAAGAAAAAATACGTAGTCCAGGGTCAATATGCGGAGATTCTTAGGCTAAAGATCGGGTGCCGTGTTATTATTAAGTCCAATGGCGATTGCAGCCTAGACGGGTGCAAGATTCCCTACCACAATGGAGACTCTGGGGTATTCTATGCCATAGACAATCAAGAACGTCTTTACATTGAACGCACCGATGGTCAAACAATTAGATTAGCCCGCGACAAGATTGGGGACGTTCAGGATAAGAAAGTCAAGGAAATGGTCACCGAGATTGATGATGAAACGGGCGAAGAGGTTACTTTCCAGCAAACAAAACTCATTCAGATCACCAAGGGCCAGTTCAAGCAATACCCAATTACCCTAGGTTATGCCCAAACTGGACACAGCTCCCAAGGGTTAACCCTTAATAAAGTACACGTAGAACTACCTCCTAGCGGCCCTCCTCCATCCCTCAACTGGATTTATGTGGTGTTTTCGCGTGTTGAGAGCATTAAAAACCTTACACTAAGCAGACCGCTGACAATGGAGGATGTCCAGGTTATCCCAGGATTATCGGGCAAAGCCAATCAACAGTATGAATTTAAGCAAAAGAGTTGAGAATAAGCTTGACACAAGCCCAATCTTGTGCTAACGTGGGGTTGTGATTAATCATAAAACACAAACTGGATCTGAAATTGGATTTTATAAGACAGGAGATCCTCATCCGGTCATTAAGGACAGATTCTTTAGGGGCTACAATCACACCCTCGCCAAGGGCAGGTCTAGTGCTGAGACCTGGGCCTCTGGTCGGGCATTGGCGAACTACAGGGCTAGGTACGAGCCAACCGAAGAGGAACTCAAGGAAAGGGCGCATCGCAAAGCGGGTCAGAAGGAGCGCAGGAGAATCAGAAACAAACTGTATCAGCAGAAGAATAAAGCCGAACTCAGGGAGAAAAGGGATAAGGGGAAGGCAAACGCACAGGGAAGGAAATACCGTCACGCCAGGGATCAAGGGACACTATCGGACGCACAGTATGAAGAGATTGAAGGCATTTACCTACAAGCCGAAAGAATGAACCAAATCTTTGGCGAAAGGGTTTTCGAGGTAGATCACACAGTACCACTCAGCCTCGGCGGAAGGCACCTTCCGAATAACTTACAGGTTGTTCCGACCAAGTGGAATAGAATAAAGGGGAACCGGAACAGTGAACGCTGGGAGGCTCCGCTTAACGAACAACAGACGAATTATGAAGATATGGAGAATTAAGCTAATCGGATACGATCTCTATTATCAGCCAGTAAAGGGCAGGTGGAGTGAATCCAAGACGAACATAAGCCCAAGGGGAAAGGTTTACATAACAAAACCAACCCTAAAACACATTGGGTATGTTAGTGTGGGTAAAACTATCGTCAAGAAATATGACATCAAAATTGACGATGGCCCCAAATACAGGGGAAACCGAATGTCTAAAGGATATGGGTTTGAAGTGATTCAGTATGATTGCGTTGAAGAAAATGCTTGACACTCTCACGTCCCCTCACCATGTTGGACGTACAAGTGATAGACGGATTAAAAGATAAAGGAGATCAGCAATACGAACTATAATGGAAACAGAAATAGAATACGGAGAACAAACCCTCACGGTGACATACGACATTTGGGGAAGTGAGCCACAAACGCTTGAGTACCCAGGAGTAGAGGCTGGAATTGAAGTCGAGTGCGTAGAGAACTCAAGGGGTCGAGCACTTGACCTAGAAGAAGATGAATACGAATACATTGGCGAGTTAGTGATTAGACAGCTTGAGGGGTTCGCCGATGACACCAAAATCGACAACTACGAAGATGGAAAAGGAAGGGACTTATAATGGTTGCGACAAATAACGACTTACCCCATCACACATTCGACACGCTGGATTCCTTCATGGACAACATGGTGCTAGTTGGTGATACCATAGAAAATCCAGATGGGTCATTTGAGGCAATAGCCATAATTAAGGGAGATCCACAGATTTGCCTAGAGCTAGTTATTTCAATGATTCCAACGCTTGAGGAAAGGATAAAAGAAAATGGATTTTAAAGAAGGCGATAAAGTGGTCATCAAGACCCACTACACCAATGGCGACAAAGCCAGAACTAATTACCCCTACACAAGCAGAGAGGTCAAAAGGATGCAAGTAGACCCCATGACCATAGTTAGTGTCTCGGAAGCCCCTGACAGCGTTTACATAGACTGTGAGACATATCTTGGTAGGAAGATGATACAACCACATGGCCATATGTGGTTTCTGGAGTCGGATTTAGAAATACCGTAGGCACTCGCGGCCAAGTGTAAGCATAATGTTTAAGATAATGTGCAAAAATGCACACTAATGTATAGAATAACGAACAATGAAACCTCCCAAGAAAATTAAGGTTGGAGCTTACGAATTCAAGGTGGTTACTTGGGACAGACCAATGTGTCACGATAAAGATGCCTTCGGCCAGTTTCTGCCCAGACAAGGACAGATTGCCTTGGCCCCAGATCTTTACCCTGCCTTACTATTAGATACGCTAATACATGAGATCAACCACGCCATTTGGTTTGTGTATAACATTCACGACAGAGACGATGAAGAGCGAACAGTACACACCCTTTCTAGTGGATGGACGCAAGTCTTCATGGACAACCCAAAACTCTTGAAGTTCATACAAGAGAGAGCAAGTGAATAGATTTTGAATAGATTATGAAAAAACAAATATTAGATTATCTGCTAAGAACAATACTCATGGCTTACGCTATGGTAAAAACCATTGTAACCTATCCGTTTAGGCTGCTGAAGAAGTAACATAAGAACATAGTAAATGATTAGGCTAAAACAGAGTCAAGTAAAGGCATACCGCGACCAAATGCTCAAGGATCAAGGAGGCAAGTGTGCAATGTGCAATCAACCATGCGTTAAGCCAGCGCTGGACCACGACCATCACGGACCAAATAAAGATAAAATAAGGGGCGTAGTCTGTCGGGTTTGTAACATCTACGAAGGGAAACTTCGCAACGCTTCATTCAGGACAGGTGGCAAGCTAGAGTCTTTGAGGCACTTCGCTCCATCCATTTACGGGTACATCACGGCGGATTACTCACATGCCGACTGGCACCCCTCCAAACGCAAGAGCGAGGTCACGGAGTTTAGGAAGATGAATGCCGATGAGCAACACAAGAGGCTCTCAGACATGATGGATGGGTTCCCCTTCGTCGCAAAGAACGCCACCGAGAGGATCAAGATCTTTCGTAAACTAAACAATAAATTATGATACAAGAATACCCAATAATATCAGCAGTAATCATAGGCGCTATATTTCTTAGTGCTTATTTAATACTAAGGCACAAGAACAAATAGAAGTAGCCGCCGTTGGGATTAAACCCTTCGGCGGTTGGTTTGTGTGAGTGTGTTAAGATTCTTGAGCGCTCTT
>Ga0302137_1000955_pt1 | contig 12910 bp, 10 predicted proteins | sample CBN3_SCM_MG_FD_203127 | JGI IMG/M metagenome (GOLD analysis project Ga0302137, IMG submission 203127) | Marine microbial communities from Western Arctic Ocean, Canada - CBN3_SCM | ecosystem: Environmental > Aquatic > Marine > Oceanic | place: Canada: Western Arctic Ocean | collected 2017-09-15 | reverse complement strand
GACGAAACCGGTTCCGGTCACTATATAAAAACGGTCACTGTCGATTCGCGCTACGGTCAGATCGCTTTCGATTCCGCCGCGGCTGTTAAGCAATTGGGTGTAGATGACAGAGCCGACCGGGCGATCGATACGGTTGGCGCAGATCCATTCAAGGGCCGCACAGGCATCGGCACCGGTGACCATGAACTTGCCAAAAGAGGTTTGATCAAAGACAGCAACCCGTTCTCTGGCAGCCTGGTGCTCAAGGGCTGAGTAGCGCAGCCAGTTCTGATGGTTAAAAGAGTATTCATCTTCAGGCTCTACACCTTCGGGCGCAAACCAGTTAGGTCTCTCCCAGCCCAGTTTTTCGCCAAAGCAGGCACCCTGTGCCCGCAGTGATTCGTAAAGTGGTGACCGCCGGAAAGGTCGTCCGGAATCGTGCTCCTCAAATGGCCAGGCAATGGTGTAGTGTTTTCCATACATTTCGTAGGTGCGATTGCGTACCCAGCCTATATCGTGGTGCGGCTTGCCGAAGCGTCGGATATCCACTGGCCACAGGTCATAGGGTGGTTCACCGCCGATAATCCACTGCGCAAGTGCTTGCCCGGCACCGCCGCCAGCGGCGATGCCAAAGGCGTTAAAACCTGCCGCAACAAAATAGCCAGCGAGCTCCGGTGCTTCGCCGAGAATAAAATTGCCATCGGGGGTAAAACTTTCGGGGCCGTTCAGCAGTTCCTTGATTCCTGCGTGCTGCAGTGCTGGCACCCGTGGCAAGGCCAGCGCCATCAACTCCTCAAAGTGATTCCAGTCAGAGTTAAGCAGCGAGAAGGCGAATTGATCGGGAAAGCCCTGTTGCGCCCAGCCGATTGGGTTCGGTTCGTACCCGCCCATAACCAGTCCGCCTACTTCTTCCTTATAGTAGGTCAGCCGATCAGGATCTCTTAACGTAGGCAGATCAGGACTTACCCCCTCAATGGGCTCGGTAATCAGGTATTGGTGCTGCACCGAAACGAGTGGAATGTTAACGCCCGCCAGACGGCCGAACTCACGCGCCCACTGGCCAGTACAGTTGACCAGCACTTCGCAGTCGATTACCCCCGAAGTGGTGTCTACCCCTTTGACCCGGCCGTTCTCGGAGCGAACACCGGTAACGGTCACGCCTTCGACTATGGCCGCTCCGGCATCACGGGCGCCTTTAGCCAGCGCCTGGGTGATATCTGAGGGACTGGCCTGGCCATCGGTCGGCAGGAAGGCTGCGCCGATCACGTCACTGACATCCATTATTGGCCACAGGTCCTTGGCTTCAGCGGGGGTTAGCAGGTGCATCTCAAGGCCGAAACTGCGTGCCGTGGTGGCTTGGCGCTGTATCTCAGTCAGTCGTTCTTCAGTGCAGGCCAGCCGCAGTCCTCCGTTCATCTTCCAGCCGGTTGCGAGCCCGGTCTGGACTTCAAGTTGGTTATACAACGTAATCGAGTGGCCGAGCAATTGAGTGATCCCGGCCTGACTGCGCAACTGACCGACAAGGCCAGCTGCATGCCAGGTGCTGCCGCTGGTCAACTGATTACGCTCAAGCAACAGCACGTCCTTGTAGCCCATTTGGGCGAGATGATAGGCGGTGGAGCAGCCAGCAATGCCGCCGCCGACCACAATGGCTCGGGTGTGCCTAGGTAATTGACTCATATCAATAAGTGTTGATGCTGTATGTCCCTCAGCAGATGGCGTGTGTTCGGATCAGCGTTGTGTATTAGTGATGTATCTCAAAGGCAGCCCATTGTGCAGTAAAGCGCTCCAGGTTCTCGTCGGTGTACTGGATAAAATCAAAATCAATAGTCGAGTGAATTTCCGACACCATGCTCCACAGACTCTCACGTAATAAGGAAGCGCACTTCATGGCTTCATAGGCGCGGCGAATCTCTGAGGGCACCTTTGAGTTGAAATAGTGGTTAAGAAGCCAGTCTTCCTGCTCTGGGGGCAGGGCATTGTTGGATGCAAGGTTCGCCAGATCAAACAGCGGACTGTTGTAGCCGGCATAGTCCCAGTCCACCAGCCAAAGCCTTTGACCATCGTCCAGAAAATTGGCTGGCAGCAAATCGTTGTGGCCGTAAACCAGGTTCACGGGGCCCACAGTCTTTTCCAACTGCTGGCTTTTATCGAGCAAGGAAGGCAATTGACCTATCATGCGGCTTTTGCCCTCCACCAGCGTGGCGGCGTAATCACGAATGACATGAAACACCCAGAAGATAAGCGCTGGTCCGCGTATGCTTTGCGCCATCTCCTGGTGACAAGTACGCAACATGGGCACGATTCGCTCGAGCTGGTGTTGCTGCCTGACGTCTTCGTCACTTAAGGTTTTGCCTTCGATAAAATCCAGCACCAGGATGCCTGGCACCCAGTGCAGTACCTGCGGAGACAGACCTACCCGAGAGGCCGCCCGACTCGCTTGCAGTTCATTGAACCGCATGACTCCGTGCAGCGGTATATCGTTGCCGACGCGTACAAAGTATTTGCGTTCCTGGTCAGCAACCGCAAAATTCTGGTTGGTGATACCGCCGCTGACCGGCTCGAGAGATATTTCCCCTTTCCAGTAGCCAAGGTTCTTTATTGCTTTTGTAGGGTCGCGGCTCATGTGTATCGTCTTGTTTTTAGAAGTTTAGGCTGGAAGCTCAAGTGTTATGAAACTGCCAGCTGCTGATTTCAAACTAAGCTCGACGGAGTGTGGAGGAGTTTACTTACTGAGCGAGAGTCTGATCTAGTTGAACGGTGTTGGGTAGCACTTTGCATATTATCCGAGCCAACAGGGTCAAAGCGCCCTCGCGCGGAAAACTGGTGCGATACACCAGGCGGATCTGACGTACTGCATCCGCGATGCTGGCCTGTCGCAGTATGACCCGGTCGGTCGCAAGTCGACCGCCATGTACCGAAAGCGCGGGTACCAGCGTAACGCCCAAGCCCATACCGACCAATTGCACCAAGGTCTCCAGACTGGATGCATTGAGGCCGGGCATCCCACCGGCGTCGGAGCGCTGATTGATTTGGCACGCTGCCATGACCTGGTCGGAAAGGCAGTGCTCTTGAGAAAGCAGCAGCACATTTTCTTTTCTGAGATCATTAAGCGTGATCTCGTCCTTTGTGTACAGATGGTGATCGCGTGGGTGTGCGAGCCAGAACGGTTCTCGAAAGAGTAACATCTCAGTGAGGTTGCCCGCAGTGGGCGAGGTCGCGAGCAGGACTGCATCCAGCTGGTGGTCCTGGAGTTTTTGCAACAGCTGTTCGGTTGCGGCCTCGGTCAGCTCCAGCGAAAGTTCCGGGTGCTGCTGCTGTAGCTCGAGCATAAAAAGTGGCACCAGGTACGGGCTGAGGGTGTGGATGGCACCCACTCGCAAAGGACCGGTCAGTGGATCGGTTTCTGAATGACCCAGGCTGCGGATCGTGTCGGCTTGCTCAAGAATTTGACGGGCATGGATAGTGATCTGTTGGCCGATGGGCGTGATGTGCACACTGCGGTTGGTGCGTTCAAACAGCACTACCCCGAGCTCCTGCTCGAGTTTATGGATTTGCCCAGACAAAGTTGGCTGGCTGACAAAACAACGCTGTGCCGCCCGCCCAAAGTGCAAAGTTTCGCTGAGCGCAATCAGGTACTTAAGGTCCTTGAGGTTCATTGCCAATAATAGGTTATAACGATCAAAACAATAATAACAAACGATTATACATATTGAAATAATACTTATATATTTCACCAACAGCAATTTAACAGACCCTACTAAGGAATAATTTTTACCACCGAAATTCAAATGGAGACCATTATGTCCCTCAAAGACTCCCAGACTGAACAAAACCTTAAAGATGCATTTGCCGGCGAATCCCAGGCTAACCGCCGCTATCTCTATTTTGCTGCCAAGGCAGATGTTGAGGGTTATAACGATGTGGCTGCAGTGTTTCGTTCCACCGCTGAAGGCGAAACTGGCCACGCTCACGGCCACCTCGAATATCTAGAGGAAACTGGTGACCCTGCTACCGGTCTGCCAATCGGCGGCACCGGTGATAACCTCAAGGCGGCTATCGCAGGGGAGACCCACGAGTATACCGACATGTATCCTGGTATGACTAAGACCGCCAGGGACGAAGGCTTTGATGAAATTGCCGATTGGTTCGAAACCTTGGGCAAGGCCGAGCGTTCCCATGCCAACCGTTTCCAAAAGGCGCTTGATTCGTTGGATGGCTGAGACTTCGACGCGGGAGGTGTAAGCGCGCCTCCCGCATGATTTTGACAATGATGTCAGCATGAGCTCTTTACAACAAGAAGGCAGCCTGCAGGCGCCCATTCGTCATCCAATTGATTGGCAAAGTTCTGAATTCAACGACGAGGGCCGGCTCTTCTTTGAACTCGAGCGGGTCTTCGATCATTGCCATGGCTGCCGCCGTTGTGTGTCGTTGTGTGACAGTTTTCCCACACTGTTTGATCTTATCGATGAGTCAAAGACGATGGAGATCGACGGGGTCGCCAAGGGCGATTACTGGAAAGTGGTCGACCAGTGTTATTTGTGCGACCTATGTTATATGACCAAGTGTCCTTATGTGCCGCCGCATGAATGGAACATCGATTTTCCGCACCTCATGCTCCGAGCCAAAGCAGTTCGTTTTGCCAAGCAGGGCGCGCGGGTACGTGACAAGCTATTGACCAGCACCGATGCAGTAGGAAAGGTAGCAGGTCTGCCGGGCGTGTCGATTGTGGTGAACGCAGCTAATGGCTCAAAGTCTGTTAGAAAAGCCCTTCATAAAATAGCTGGAATTCATTCTGATGCAAGAATTCCGCCTTACGAGTCGCGCCCGTTACGCAAAAGAATAGCAAGCCTTGCATCGCTGGGGCCGGGCGATGCCAAGCCTGGGACAAAGACTCGCGGCAAAGTTGCACTGTTTGCCACTTGTTATGCGAACCACAATGAGCCGGCACTGGGCGAAGACCTCGTCTGCGTGCTGGAACATAACGGTATCCCGGTTACGATAGCGCAAAAAGAATATTGCTGTGGTATGCCAAAACTGGAACTGGGAGACCTGGCCTCGGTTCAAAAAGCGAAAGAGCAGAACATTCCCCAATTGGCTCAACTCGTAGACGAGGGGTGGGATCTCATGGCGCTGGTGCCTTCGTGTGTCTTGATGTTCAAGCAGGAACTGCCGCTGCTTTTTCCAGACGATGAGAGTGTTCGAAAAGTCGCGAACGCATTTTTCGATCCTTTTGAATACCTGATGCTGCGCTATGCACAAGGTCTTATGAACACCGAGTTCCGCCAGAGCCTGGGATCAGTGGTTTACCACGCCTCGTGTCACCAACGGGTGCAAAATATTGGACCCAAGACCCGGGACGTGTTGAGTCTTGTGCCGGACACTGTGGTGACCATGATTGAGCGCTGCTCCGGGCATGACGGCACCTACGGTGTTAAGTCCGAGACTTTTGATAAGGCAATGAAAATCGCTCGACCCGTTATCAAGGGAATACAAAAAATCAGCCCCGATCATTACGGCAGTGACTGCCCGATTGCGGGCCATCATCTGGCGAATGGCATCGGCGATGGCAGCACCCCTGAGCATCCTGTAAGCCTGTTACGCCAAGCATATGGAATCTAGAATTCTTTGGCCTAAAAGTATATGAAAAAACTGACCCGTGAAGATCTGTTCTCGCTTGAAACATACTCGATTGAGCGTGAAGATTTTCGTGCTCGTGTATTGGCCCATAAAGCCAACAGACGTGTCGCGATTGGCCCAAACGCCATGCTGTATTTTGAGGATGCCCTGACGATGCAATACCAGGTACAAGAGATGCTCCGCATAGAGCGCATCTTCGAGACCCCACAGATTCAGGAAGAACTAGATGCCTATAACCCCCTGATTCCCGATGGCAGTAATCTCAAAGCAACATTCACGCTTGAGTATTCTGATGTAGACGAACGGCGCGAGGCGTTGGCACGTCTGATAGGTATTGAACGCGCGCTATGGCTGCAGGCTAACGGCGAAGACCGGATTCGACCGGTTGCTAACGAAGACCTAGAACGGGAAACCGCCGACAAGACCTCGGCTGTGCATTTTGTTCGTTTCGAATTGACACCAGCGGTAGTTCAGTCAATTAAAGGGGGAAACGATCTCTCGTTTGGGATTGACCATCCTCGGTATACTTACGACGTTACCATCGGACCGAAGATTCGCAGTTCGCTACTTGGCGATCTTAAATAGCAGGCAAGGCGGGCCGGGGAAACGGCCTACACTACCAGTCGCACCAGTCAGCCTATTACCCAAGGCGGCCATAAAAAGTCCTTCTTGCCGATTCAGATAACGAAACCCCCGGTTGTTGCGTGTTGTACGCCAGCACTGCCAGGATACGCGTATGACCTCCCGCAACTGGCGTTACTCGGTGCATTAAGTTTCGTCCACGAAATAACACCAGCGCTCCTGCGCCCATGGCAAGGGTTTTGAGGGGCTCTCGCCGTTCAAAACCTGTTCCGTCAGTTCGTAGTTCATTTCGCCGTTGTCGGCATTGCGCACATCCTTGACATACTCAAATGTGCCACCGCGCTCTGGCCTTTGGATGAGGTGACTTTTCGGTTTCGCGGATGCGTCGGCGGCAATTCTGAGTCATCAGACTTAAGGTAGATGTTGTGGCCGTCTAAGGCGAAATAGGCAAGATGTTGGTGCTAAAGGCCCTCGTCACGGATGGCGTCAACTACACGATCCAACCAGGAAGCTTTCCAGTGTCAGGACTCCGTTGCGGCCCAGTGCAACTTGCATTGGGCGTGAAAGCCGAGCTCCGCCAGGGGATAGCGCTTGCAATCCACAATCCCGCAAAGCGTTTCGGTGGTGTCGGTCATGGCCTTTGTCTCGAGGCAGTTGGTTTAAGCCACACGGGCTATGGCTCGACAGCCTCCGCCGACGGATCAGGCATCGATACTCGGAAGGTTGAGCTTGTGGTCTCGGGCGCAAGCGATGGCGTCGTCATAACCTGCGTCGGCGTGGCGCATCACTCCTGTCGCGGGATCATTCCACAATACGCGAGCCAGTTTCTCGTCGGCCGATGGTGACCCATCGGCAAGAATAACCAGACCCGCATGCTGTGAATAACCGATACCAACGCCACCGCCATGATGAAAAGAGACCCAGGTCGCACCCGATGCCGTGTTAAGTAGTGCGTTTAGAATCGGCCAGTCGGAAACCGCATCCGACCCATCTTTCATCTGCTCTGTCTCCCGGTTAGGGCTGGCAACCGAGCCGCTGTCGAGATGATCCCGGCCTATGACGATCGGCGCACTCAGTTCGCCACTGGCCACCATCTGGTTAAAAGCCCGGCCAATCCGATCTCGATCTCCCAGTCCAAGCCAGCAGATACGGCTGGGCATGCCCTGGAACGCAATCCGGTTGCGCGCCATGTCCAGCCATTGGTGCAGGTGTACATTATCTGGAATCAGCTCCTTGACTTTTTCATCGGTGCGAAAGATATCCTCCGGATCGCCTGACAGCGCGGCCCAGCGAAACGGCCCTATGCCCCGACAGAACAACGGGCGTACATATGCGGGGACAAAACCGGGATAGTCGAAGGCGTTATCAACACCAGTTTCCTGAGCCATCTGGCGAATATTGTTGCCGTAATCGACAACCGGAATGCCTCGATTCCAAAATTCGAGCATTGCCCGAACCTGGATCGCCATTGAATCCTTTGCCGCCGCCGCCACACCTTTGGAATCGCTCTGGCGCCGCTGGGTCCATTCCGCCATCGACCAGCCAGACGGCAGATAGCCATTTTGTGGATCGTGGGCCGAGGTTTGATCGGTCACGGCGTCTGGCTGGTATCTTGGATCAGTCTGGGAGCGTGCCGCCAGGTCCGGGAAAACATCCGCTGCATTGCCTAGAAGTCCTACCGAAATCGCGCGCCCCTCGCTGTGGGCGTTTTCGACAAGGTTTAGAGCATCGTCGATGTTCTCAGCCCAGGCGTCCAGGTAGCGGGTTTTTAGTCGAGATTCAATAGATTGCCTATTGCATTCCACCGCGATCATGGAAAACCCGTTCATCGTCGCGGCCAGGGGCTGTGCACCGCCCATACCTCCTAGCCCGGCCGTTAGAATCCAGCGACCCTTTGATGAGCCACTGAAGTGCTGGCGTGTCATCTCGGCAAAGGTCTCGTAGGTTCCCTGGACAATGCCCTGCGAGCCAATATAAATCCAGGAGCCGGCTGTCATCTGCCCGTACATCATCAACCCACGCTGATCGAGCTCGGTGAAGTGCTCCAGCGTGGCCCAATGCGGCACCAGGTTGGAGTTGGCAATCAGAACCCGAGGGGCTTGCTCATGGGTCTTGAAAATGCCGACCGGTTTTCCGGATTGCACCAGCAAGGTCTGATCTATCTCGAGCTCCTTGAGCGATGTAATGATCCGGTCGAAACTATCCCAGTCGCGAGCCGCCCGACCGACACCGCCATAGACCACAAGCTCAGCCGGATTTTCTGCCACCTCTGGATCAAGATTGTTCATCAGCATCCGCATGGGCGCCTCAGTACTCCAGTGTTTGCACTGTAGTTCTGTGCCGGTCGGTGCCTTGATGTGTCTTTCCGGTGCGTATCGGTTCAGTGTCATATAACTATAGGGCTCTGTAAGGTTGAAATAACCGCTGCTGTACAGCCGGCTTGGGAAGTCTCGCGTTCAACTGCCATATTGTTCGACTAGCTTGCCGACGTTCTCTGCCACCTGCTGCAGGTGGTAACGCTCAAAATTCTCCCAGGTGACAAGACTTCTGGAGTCCCCAACCCGGTCGAGAAAGAGCAAGCCATTTAGGTGATCTACTTCATGTTGGTATGTTGCCGCGGTCATTCCTTTTACCCGGGTTTGTATCGGGGCGCCGTTTCTATCCATTGCGCTTACGTCTACTACCGAGTGGCGGTGAACTTTGCCACGCAGATTGGGTACGCTAAGGCAGCCTTCGTAATTTTCAAACATGTTCTCGCCCACCGGAATGAGCACCGGGTTTACCAATATAGTCAGCGGAATATTGGGACGGTAGGGGTAGCGTGGGTTGTCGCGCACCTCGATGGCGCAAATACGAAGCGATTGATGAACCTGGTTGGCTGCGAGCCCGGCACCTTTGGCTGAGCGCATGGTCTCTATCAGATCATCAATGAACTGCTGCATTTCGGCCTGCGCTAGCAAGTCCGGCGTTAGTTCGGCGGTGGGTTTCCGAAGGACAGGATCTCCAATTTGCGCGATATTTAAAAGTCGGTTCATGAGTAAGAGCCGGTTAGGGCGTGGTCAGTACAAAATGGTGTCAAGTGGCTGGGTGGGGAGCAACTCGGCGAGCGTACCTTGGCGAATCAAAGAGTTTGCCAGTTCGATATCAGGAGACATGATACGGTCTTCAGTCCATTCGAGCACATGATCACGTAATGATTTAATTGCATTTTCGATAGTGTTCGATGATCTAAGGGGTCGACGTAGAGAAATGCCCTGGGCCGCTGCCAGAAATTCGATTGCAAGGATGTGTCTTGTGTTCTCATTCATCGTGCCCAATCGCCTCGCAGCGAAAGTCGCCATGCTGACATGATCTTCCTGATTAGCCGAGGTAGGTAGGCTGTCGACACTGGCGGGATGTGCCAGACTTTTATTTTCGGATGCCAGTGCCGCTGCTGTTACGTGGGCAATCATGAATCCGGATTCCAAGCCGGCTTTTGAGGTAAGAAAAGGCGGCAGCTCACTGATACTTGAATCGATCAACATGGCGACACGCCGCTCGGACAAAGCGCCGATCTCGGCGATTGCCAGCGCCATATTGTCAGCTGCCATGGCGACCGGCTCGGCATGAAAGTTGCCGCCCGACAGAACTTCACCGGTGTCTGGGCACAACAGGGGGTTGTCGGACACGGCGTTGGCCTCACGCAGAAGAATGCCCGCGACGTGGCCGAGCTGGTCGAGGCAGGCGCCGAGTATCTGTGGTTGACAGCGAAGACAGTAGGGATCCTGCACCCGGTCACAGTCAGCATGTGAGTGGTTGAGTTCGCTGTCTTTTAGTAAGGTGCGGTAAAGACCGGCTATCAGTATCTGCCCTGTTTGCTGGCGGATGTCGTGAATACGCTCGTCAAAGGGAACATAACTGCCCAGAGCCGCGTCGACGGAAATGGCGCCGGTGACGACAGCACTGGCAAGGTTCTGTTCTGCACTGAACAGCGCGTTGATGGCCAGCGCGGTGGAGATCTGGGTACCGTTCAGCAGAGCCAGCCCTTCCTTGGCTTCAAGTGTGAGCGCATCCAGCCCTACAGCTTGCAGCGCCTTGGCTGCTGGCATCGTGCTGCCGTTCCAGAAGACTTCACCTTCTCCAATCAGCGGAAGGCTCATATGGGCCAGCGGCGCAAGATCACCGGATGCCCCGACTGATCCTTTTTCCGGCACCACCGGCAGTATGTCCTGAGAAACCATCTCGATAAGCCGTTCGACTATCTGAGGTCTGACACCGGAGTACCCCTGAGCCAGGCTCATCGTCTTGAGTATCAGCGCCAGACGAACGGTTTGCGGTGCCAGAGAATTGCCAACGCCAGCGGCGTGAGATCGCACAAGGTTGCGTTGCAGTGTAGACAGATCTGCCGCGTCGATCCGCGTTCGGGCCATTTTGCCAAACCCAGTATTAATGCCGTAGGCTGGTGCTGCTTGCTGAAGTACCGACAGGAGTATGGCGTGGCTCTTTCGTACTCGCTCCCAGGCAGTATTGGGTATGTCGATCATGCAGGGGTTTGCCCCCAGGTTCCTCAGATTATCAAGGGTGAGTTTGGCTGGAATGAGTTTTATTGTTTGCACCAGGTTCTCCTGAGGACTGCCGACATCGGTTAGGCGTTGTTCAGCATTGCGATGACCTGTCGAAACGGACCACTGGCACTTTCGCGAAGCGGGTGGACGCCATCGCGCACAACATGTCGTCCTCCGACGATAACGTTGCGCACGGCATTGTTTGGCCCCAAAAAGATCCAGCTGTCGAGAATCTGATCCGGTGTACGCGACGCAAATTCGCTGTGCTCATGGTCAATTTCAATAAGATCGCCGCGGGCACCCGACACCAGTCCCGAAGATTTTTCTCCAAGAGCCCGGGCGCCGCCGGAGATAGCAGTTGTGATCAACGCACGACCGTTGCTGCCGGCATCATCTGGAATCATCACTGTTCGCCTTTGCAGGCTGAGCCTCTGAACGTACTCTAGCAGTCTTAGTTCTTCTGCCGGGGAAGTGCATATCTGACTGTCGGAGCCCACACCGAGATGGCCACCATCTCTTAGAAACTGAGCTGCCGGAAAAATACCATCACCCAGGTTCGCTTCTGTTGTCGGGCACAGGCCAACCGTTGCGCCGCTTTTGACAACACAGTTCAGTTCACCGGAGTCGACATGTGTGGCATGTATCAGACACCACTGGTCAGTTACATCACATTGATCGTATAGCCATGCTACCGGTCGAACCCCGTTCAGTGCCAGGCACTCGGCTACTTCGCGGGCCTGTTCGGCAATATGGATATGTACTGGTGCGTCCTTGATAAGGCTGCCCGCATCCTCAAGGGTCGCCGACAGGACGTCTGGGGCGACGGCGCGCAGCGAATGCGCTGCGAAACCGACGGATCGGTCGGGGTTACCCACGCACAGTGAGTCGCAAGCCTGCAGCAGTTTAAGATAACTCTCGGGCGAGTTAGCAAAGCGGCGTTGCGTATCCCGTACCGGATCGTTGTTAAAACCCCCTCGACAGTAAAGAACAGGGAGCAGCGTAATAGCGATGCCGACCTCGGATGCGGCTTCGAGAAGCCTGGCAGATAGCTCGCTGCAATCGCGATAAGGGTTGCCATCAGGCTGATGGTGCAGATAGTGGAACTCGGCTACCGAGGTATATCCGCTTTGCAGCATGCCGGTATAGAGATAACGCGCAACAGCTTGCAGTTGGTCCGGGTCCAGCTGCGCGTTGGCACGGTACATAAGGTCACGCCAGCCCCAGAAGTCATCCTGTCCGGCAATCCTGTGCTCGGTCAATCCCGCAATCGCTTTTTGATGGGCGTGGGAGTGCAGATTGGGCAATCCCGCGATGACGATGCCATTTAAGGACAGGTCGGTGGCGCCAGCATTATTGTTCGTGATAGCTGCTATCCGACCGGTTTGGTCAAGCTCAATAACGCAGTTATCCTCCCAGCCTGATGGGGTCAGTGCTTTTGCACAGCGGATGCTGGTCAATCGGGGACCGGGCGAAGTCATGAGTTTTCTCGTTGATTATCTACGTGACTACGTTCCGACATGATCTCTCCGGGTCCGGGTCGGTAACTAGTCCGCAATGGCGTTCTAGAACTGGCGAACAAATCACACCTGCATGCCCAGGTAATCTGTTGCCTGATGCCATGTATGATTCACAATTAATCGGGCTAAGGTAACAAATGGCGAAAGAATAATTGACGATGGTTAACCATACCATTATACCTAGGGCCACAAGCCAGCATAAATGCAGGAATAGATCTATCATGCCCAGTAAAGAAACGGCGCTCTTGTCGGATCACGCCATAGACAGTTTCCAAAAAGATGGGGTGGTACTGTTGACAGACCTGTTCAAACCCTGGGTAGAAGGGGTGCAGACGGCCATCGAAGAGAATAAAACGAGTCCGAGTTGGCGTGAGCGAACCTATCGTTCGGACCAAGGAGAAGGTGCAGAGTTTTTTCAGGACTATTGCGTATGGTCAAATTTCAGGGGCTACCGCGCCCTGGTTGTTGAATCACCGATGGCTGAGATTGCCGCAAAACTGATGCGCTCAAAAACCGCCCGGATTTTTCATGATCATATACTGGTAAAAGAGCCAGGTAATTCAGTGACAACTCCCTGGCATCATGATCAGCCGTACTATATTGTTGATGGAGAGCAGTCTGTGAGTTTCTGGGTGCCCGTCGATCCGG